>Ga0302271_10001562_pt1 | contig 21837 bp, 9 predicted proteins | sample III_Bog_N1_1_FD_198767 | JGI IMG/M metagenome (GOLD analysis project Ga0302271, IMG submission 198767) | Peat permafrost microbial communities from Stordalen Mire near Abisko, Sweden - III_Bog_N1_1 | ecosystem: Environmental > Terrestrial > Soil > Wetlands > Peat | place: Sweden: Abisko... | reverse complement strand
TTCAAGTTAGCTAATTGTACTTTGGCTAGATTCTAGTTTCTCTTTAAGAGTCGTGATTTCTCCTTTTAGTATATCGATTTCAGCTACATGGTTTTGGATATCCTTGGTTTTGATTGATAAATCTGTTTGAACTAATTGTAGCTGGTTAAAATGCTAACTACTCTCAACCAATTGTTCTTCTTTTTTTTGGATTGTACTCTTAGCATCTTAGAGCTACTCCTGCAAGCAGGTTTCATTAGTTTTTGAACTTTTTTACTCCTGTTCAAGTTAGCTAATTGTACTTTGGCTAGATTCTAGTTTCACTTTAAGAGTTGTGATTTCTCCTTTTAGTGTATTGATTTCAGCTTCATGGTTTAGGATATCCTTTATTTTGCTTGATAAATCTGTTTGAACTAATTGTAGCTGGTTAAAATGCTAACTACTGCTCTCAATCAATTGTTCTTCTTTTTTTTGGATTGTACTCTTAGCATCTTAGAGCTACTCCTGCAAGCAGGTTTCATTAGTTTTTGAACTTTTTTACTCCTGTTCAAGTTAGCTAATTGCACCTTCCCTAACATCTAGTTTCTCTTTAAGAGTTGTGATTTCTCCTTTTAGTGTATTGATTTCAGCTTCATGGTTTTGGATATCCTTTATTTTGCTTGATAAATCTGTTTGAACTAATTGTAGCTGGTTAAAATGCTAACTACTGCTCTCAATCAATTGTTCTTCTTTTTTTTGGATTGTACTCTTAGCATCTTAGAGCTACTCCTGCAAGCCGTTTTCATTACTTTTTAAACTTTTTTACTCCTGTTCAAGTTAAGTAATAGTATTTTCTCTCGCAACTAGTTTCTCATGAAGAGTAGTGATTTCTCCTTGTAATGTTTAAATTTTAGCTTCATGGTTTTGGATGTCATTGGTTGTTTTGCTTGATAACTCATTTTGAATATATTTTAACTGATTTATCTGCTAACTATTCTCAACCAACTATTCTTCCTTTTATTGAATTGTAACCTTAGCAGCTAATAGCTGCTCTTGCAAGCTGTTTTCATTATTTTTTAAACTTTTTTACTCTTATTCAAGTTAGCGAATAGAACTCTCACTAGCAACTAGTCTCTCTTGAAAAGTTACAATTTCTCCTTGTAGTGTTTTGATTTTAGCTTCATGGCTTTGGATATCGTTGATTTTGCTTGATAAATCTTTAGATAATTAATCTTTGTCTTTCTGAATATTTTTGCATGTTTCCTCTAAATCATCATATTTTACCTTAAGAGGATCATACACTTTAACCTTCAGATCATCATATTCTTCTTGCAACCTCTCAACTATTTATTGTGAAAATTATCAAAAGAAAATGTGATCAATTTGAATAGTAATATGCTTTTTTTACATTTTGTCTTTGGCTTAGGGATGTACATTGGATCATCTGGATCTTTTATGCTGTCTTCGTCGGTTTGATCATTGTTTTCTTTGTCTTTCATATCATCGTTATCATTCTGATCCATTTCAGAATGATTATCATTGTTTTAAAGATTTTGAGATGATTAATCATTATCAAGATTATTCTCATCTCCTTAAGACTGCTATTCTAGATGAACCTGTTATTAGTCTGCGTTTTGAGAACTTTAATCTCCTTCAGCTTAATTCTCTCCACTGTTAGGATGCTCTAGAGTATGTTTTTCATTAGAATTATCTGCATTTAAATTGGTATTCTATGATTCCTCAGATTTAGTTTCATTTTAACTATCCTATTTCTCCATTTTCACTTGGGTTCTGCTGCGAACAATATTGTTATTCTTCTTTGCGTAAAGAAAAGTACAAAGGAGTAGATTTTAAGTTCAAAAATAATTTTTTGTAAGAACACACTCGCTTAACTGATATAGCCTGCAGATGTTTACTTGATTTATCCCTGTCTTCTTAAAAGAATTAACTGTTTAAATCTGTTTTTATTTATTAAATTTATGATTTTTCCTTGAGATTTGTGTATCGAGATAGATATCCATTCCAGAATTCTTTCCCAAAAAAAAATCAAAGGGGGGAATTTTTGTTATTAAGCAAATTATCCCATCTCTGTCCTTTTTTATTGCTATTTAATTAGATCTAAGGAATAAATAACTCTTAACTTTGATATGGATACTTCTTTCTTGAGAGTAAATTCAGTTTTTGTAGAACATTTGAAAATAAATTTAAAAATAATCAATTAATTCTCATGCAAGATATATATTTACAAAAATAAAATAATCAATTGAAAATAAATAGTTATGAAGTTTTTTAAATGACAAGAAAGAAAGAAGCATCAAAGAAAAAATAAGAAGGGGATTATTAGGAGAGCTAGCATTAAGAATTTTAGAAGAATTGATTAGAAATATAGTGTAAAAGTAAAGAAGTAAGACTGTAAATAATCCCAAATTAAAAAATAAATTTGTAATAGTTTAGTGCTATTTTACAATATAAGCTAAAGTTATTTGCTACACAAATAGAGCGAAAAAACAAGCAAACGAAATCAAACAACAGGGTAAGAAGCAACGTTGGCGAGACCGCAAGTGTTTCCGTCAGCAAGTCTGATGTAACCAGCCTCACCCCAAGAAGTACCCCAAGAGTTTTTAACGATCCAAGCACCGTTTTCGAAACCAACGAGGAGGACACCGTGGTCGAGGGAAGTCTCACAGTTGGAGAAGACACCGTTGGTGTAAAGACTCCAGTTAGTGGCATCAACAGCGATGGAAACGGGTCCCTAGAGGAGAGCAGTCTTGAGATCATCAACGCTTCCGGAAATGACATCCTGGAATCCCTTGAGGTGATAGAGGTCCTTAGTTTGCTTTTCGCAAGATCCCTTGGTAGCAGTGTAGGGATAGTTAGCCTCAGTGGTGAGTCCGTGGTTCTTAATGTATTTGAAAGCTCTGTCCATCATACCACCGTTGCAGCCAGAGTTGAAAATAGAGCAGTCAACAAGTTGTTGTTCAGATAGGTTAAGAGTGTTGTTAGCCTATTTATCGAGGATAAGAGCAGACTCGAATGAACCAGTGGTGGAGAAAGACCAGCAAGATCCGCATTGACCTTGGTTCTTAACAGCGGTGACGGCACCTTGGGAAACCCAGTTAACGTTAATCTCAACATCGGAAACGGCGTAAGAAGCGATATTGTTAATCTTTGACTCATCGACCTGGAGAGTAAGGTAAGTAGCAGCGAACTCTTCTTGAGTGAGGTCAGCGAAGGCGGTGATACCAAGATTGCCAAATTTGTCGTTCTTGATGATTTCGAGGTTATCAGCGAAGACGGCCATTCTGTAGGATTCAGTGGCAGGGTCAGCGAATTTCAAGCCATAGGTGGACTTGAAAGCCTTCCATTGAGCAATAACTGAAGCGTCAGAGTCATTAGAAGCTGAGAAGCTTGGCTTGGTGACAAGGAAGACAGTAGCGGTGAGCAAGAGAGCACCAGCTAAGGCGAAAAGAATAGTCTTATTCATTATTTTTTTGTTAAGCAAAGATTTTTTATTTTTAATTATGTTTTTAGCAAGCTCACGTTCGCCGAATTTCCACTTAAAATTTCAGAAATCATTAACTTAAAAAACAATTGGACTAGGCTAAATTTGAATTCTCCCCAATAATAGTATCAATTTCTTTGAAAAAGAGGATATTTTAATAGATTTAGCTTTTTTTCTTCTTTAAATTTATCAAAAAATCAATATTACGCTAAGAAATATTTCTTTTATTTGTTGTTTTACTGAATAATTCTGAATTGTTACTTTTCATATTAATCAACTCATGCAATTCTGTGATATTCAAAAGTATTTCTCTACGTCATTGTTGCCCTTCTTTTTTCCACCTAATTCCTGGTTAAACTTATTTCAAGATCAGAGAGAGAGAGAAATTTTCCTTAGGGAATTAGTTTAATTTAGGATAGTTTGTTTCTGCTTCTACTGCCTACTAAACGTGGTTGACAAGAGCATTGATTTTAATAAAAGAAAAATATTAGTGTAATATTTCCCTCCAAAAAAATGAAGGATTTTTTTGTTTAGAATGTCTAGATAGACAGAATAACCTCATTAATTCGTTTTTAACTTATTTATTTTCAAACTTCAATACAAAATGCCCTAAACTAAATTGATGTTCATCTCATTTTTTCTTTTGAAAACAAAGATAAAATTGCCATTGAAGTACTGAAAAAATATCATTTGAAACAGAATAATTCATATTGCCAAATTTTATTTCTCATAGTATTATTATTATTATTATTATTATTATTTATGAAATGTTTTTGTTGCCCAAAAGCAAATTATTTTGTAATAGAAAAATATTTTTTTTCAGTTAACTCAGTAAATTCCTGAATTGTTTCCAACAAATATTCATATTTAAATAAAAAAATGAGAAAAACAGTTTGACAAAATAAAATAGTAATTGTATCGAAATGATTATTTTTTATTTTACATTGCGCAAATCCTTCTCCTGAAAGGGAATATAAAAGTAAGTTAAGGAATCATAATTGTTATTGCTTTGATGGGAATAATTTATGTGAGAATATTAATTTACAAGACGATTTCAAGAGATAAAAGGAAAATAATGTGATTATTTTGTTAAAAAATAAGAAAATAATTCGATTTCCAAAAATTTTTATCCTGAATCTAATATGAATTGGCTAACAAGAAAAATCAATCCCACTGGACACACTTGAGATGACTTAATTTTATCCTGCTGGAAAGTTTATTAATTATTTAGACAAATCTCAAGATTTGATGCTTCTTAGTTTATTGGATTTAGTGACATTACATTTCGCACAAACAGGGTTCTTCTCTTTTTGCAAACAATCCTAAAGAAAAATTAAAGTAATTAATAAGAGTAATAATAGTAGTTTAGATAATAATTACATTATGGGCTTTGTGACAGCAAGCAAATGTTGTGATTTTTTCTTTCGGTTTAATTTCTGCTATACAGAAAACACAAGTCTTATATACAGATTTAGGATCGCAAGGAGTTGCCTATGTTCCGTGAAAATTATTGCGAGTTATGCTTGCATTTTTAGGAACTGATAAAGAATGTTCTTGAGAAATCTTTGTCTTTCTTTAGAACCCAGATTTACTCTCTTCTTCAGAGGTCATTTACCTTTTTCTGTTATTAGGATTTAAAACTCGATTACTACCATCTCCTGTAGGGTTAATAAGTTTTCCACTGACGATTTTAGGTTTAACTTATGTTGAAGCTGGTATGGATGTACTGTTTGATGAATTGCTGCTGGAAAAAGGAATGCTGAGATAAGTCGTTCCTATGGGGTTAGTTTTATTATTATTAGTTATTTAATTTTTCGTCGTGAAAGTTCTGACATCTTTTGGTTTGATCGCTAAGGGTAACTTTGGTTGTTTATTATTCTTCAAATTCAGTGGGGGTTTTGGTAATTTATCAAGTTTTTATGTGAAAATGTTATTGGCGCTGACTTTATTCTATTTTTCTACTGTTTTTGAGCGAGAGAGTACCTAATTGGGATTTGACGAACTCTTATTGTCTTTATCCTTGTTGCTTTCTTTTAAAGTATCTGTATTTTCCCTTGGAATGAATTCAGTTTATTCAACATCTTCATTTTATTAACTTTTTGTGAAAAGTGGCCTAGCTACATTCTAAAGTTCTTCAGGGTTTAATTTATTCTATCTCAAGAGATGACTGCGAGGGACTAATTTCCCTGGATTATATGGTGTTGGTATTCTCGATTGAACCTTCAGATTGTGATGTTTATGGTGCTCTATTTCATCTAATTTCTCACATTTTCCATCAAAGTCATTTCCCTCAACATCATTTTGACTATTCTAACTATTTGTATTTTCAGGAGTTAATGTCTTCTAAGGGTTCTCAAATTTAACTGATTTTTATCTCATTTTAGGAGATCTAAGTTCATCTGATTCTAGGATAGGTTATCTCTCAATAAATCCATCATTGTTGATGTCATCTAAAGTCAATTTTAACTTAAATTAATCATTTTGATCAATCATCATATCAATTTATTTGTGCAAAGCATGAAGGCTAGTTCTTCCTGGACTTGATCCAGCTGATCTACTTTCATAAGGTAACTCTTTATTGAACACATTAACTTATTATTTTGACCCAGATGAAGGGCTTTCGATGCTCATTGCTTTTTTCGATGAAGCTGATGAATGCTTTGACGATGCAGCTCTGGGGATAGAACCAAAATCAATTGATTTTTATTTCTCTGCACTTGCATCTGCAAAAAAGATGGAATTGTATCGATGTTTTGCTTAAGTTGGAGGTTCAGCTTTTGTGGAGAAGCATTCCATTTACTCCTTTAAACTACCAGTCAACTAGCCTACTTTAAATGAACCTTCTCTTTCAACACAAGAAGGGCTTTATGGAGGCTACAGAGTTATTGGTTTATTTTCTCCTTAGAATCCAATTTCACATTCAATGTCTTGATTTCCTTGGAGTTCATGTAAATTAGAACTCATTGAGGAAGAACCTACTTTCTTGTAATTTTAATGCTATGGTCCCGTTTGAAATATGTTCTTTTCGGAAATGTTTTCATGTATCTTCGAAGAGTTGTTTTCTCCTGAAATTTACCTTGGGTTGATCGCTGATACTTCCATTTCATGTAAGCGATCTAGCTGATTGAAAAATCCTCCAGTGGTTCTAGGCCTTAGTCCTGCAACTTCAGCATTATCTCCAATAATGCTTGTCCTCTCAAAAAATCCTGTTATTGTCTCTGCAGAAAGCCTCTTCTTTGCCGAATCTGTTAAAGATTATCTTGCCTAAATCTTTGATGCTTTTCTGCTTGCAAAACTTTCAAAAGACGCACTTGGAATCAGTCCGACGCTCTTTTCAACTTATGAAACTGCTTGGTTTGAATAACTTTCAGGATTAGTTTCCTTTTTACCACTACAGATCATCATGTCATCCAGAAAGAGTTTACTTTTTCTGAGATTAGATAGAAGATACTCATCAGAAGTCTAATTTGTGGGACACGTAGGTGTCAACGGAGTATCTTATTAAGTACCCTTACGGTCCTTGTTCGAAGAAGAAAAAATATTAGTTATAAATGACTTTATGTTCATCTTTTTATGATTTGTATTATTTCTCTTGAGATTTCAAATTCTCTTTGATTTTTGTTGTTTCAAATCAAATTCTGCAATTAAAAAACACCTCTTTATATTATTTACTCCTATTCATTTGTCAGAGTCTTAGCAAAGCTAAGATATTTCTGCTAACATCTCCTTCAATATGCTCATTACCCGCCAATTTATGAAAGTTGCTGAAAGAGATTTCAAATTTTTAAATCTTTTATCAAAAACACCACACAATATCATCAAAGAGTCAAAAAATAAATCCTGATCCCATTGCTGTCCGTTTATTTATTTTTCTATTTATATATTTTTCTTTTTTCTTTGTATTCTAGTCAACTCTCTCTTCTTCACTTAAACAGAAATTATTATGCTGCTAAAATTTCGAATAAACATTCTCGTTTTTTTTTAAAATCATTATTATTAGTTCTTTATTCAAAATACTACTCAAATAACAATTTTTAAATTCTCATCAAAATTACAAAAATCCTCCTAAATTATTATTCTTAAACTAAATAATGAAATCAAACGGGCATTGTTCTTCAGAAATAAACGCAAAAATTAACAAAAAAGCAAGAAACACTTCTATTATTATTTCTACAACTCTTTCATTCAACAGAGTGAAATTTTCATGTCTTTCTACTGATAGCTCTTGAGTATTCTTTTTTATGTCTTACTCTCTCACCAATATGAGTGTTTGAGGAAGAATGGAAATGTTCTTATCAAGAATTTTCTGGTTTCCTCCCACATCAAAAGAAAGATCGAAAATGGCATTCCTGGAATACCAAATGACCAGAAATCAATGTATCTTCCTCCAAAGACAGTATTCACTCCAGGAGTAAATATGATGAAGACTGTGAGAATCGTTTCAAATAGGATTGCGTGAAACATGATATTGTTCACAGACGTTGTGGTAAAGGATTGCTTCCTGCTCTTACAGGCAAACACATTGCTCCACTGAAACATCACAATAGCAACAAAAAACGAAGTCTACGCATACTTCAATGCTTCTGTTGAGAAGCAAGCTGTATTCCCCACAAAATCTGAGAAATTTCTCTTTTTTTCAATATCGCACTTGCTCCACTCTGAAATTTATGACTCCCACAATCCGCTTTATTCATTGCACTTCACAAGTGCTTTTCTCAAATCAAACTTCCCATCATCAACAATCAGCCAATCTATTTCCCAAGAGAATTCCTTTGATTTCTCCAGTCTTTTAACATCTTCCATACAATTAGCTCCTTTCATAATGTTGTCATTGTAAATTGCTTTATATACAGCGTGGGTAGTCTAAAAATCTCTTAAGGGAGGCTTATAAGCTTTGAGTCTAGTAATATTAAACAGAGATAACACTGGAAAACCAAAGTAGTTGCTATTGACAAATTCAAAAAAAATAATATGTTAATCGAATATCCAAAAATTAGAAATGTTCTTTGGGTGTTTACAATGTTGTGAAGTAAGCAAGAAACCCGCATGCCATTGAAAACACACCGAAAATCCCATACGCGTGAATCATCAGCTTTAACGAAGCAATATGATCAGATTTCTTTCTAGGCTTTCTCGTCATAATATCGATTTCAGCTTCCTCAAAAGCAAGTGAAATAGCTGGGTATGTATCAGTTCCAACACAGATACACAGCATGTAGATGTTGGAGAGAGGGAGAGGTAAGCCAAACAGAATTAAAGTTAAGAAAGGGAATATTTCAGGAACATTTGAGCACAGCAAATAAACGAATGTTTTCTTCAAATTATCGAAAATTTTCCGTCCTTCTTCAACACCAGATACAATAGATGCGAAATCATCGTCCAAGAGTATCATATCAGCTGCATCTTTAGTTACGTCACTTCCTGTGAGATTCATAGACACACCGATATCTCCTTGCTTTATAGCAGGAGAATCATTTACTCCATCACCTGTGACTGCACAGACAAATCCTTCTTTTTGACAAGTTTATACGATTTATAATTTCTAAGCTGGAGTTGTCCGAGCGAAAACACAATATGGTTTTCTCACCCAAGAACGAAGATTTGTAAATTTCTCCAATCCTTATTCTTCTTCTTATTCTAAGGAGTGAAGTATCATGTCTCCATGGACGACAATAGCATCACAGATCTCAGCTGCTTCTCCCCAGGAAATACTTTATTCTTCCATGATCTCATTGACTGTCTTGACGTTTTTAGGGATTATATTCACCTATTTTGAGAGAAAATAATAATATTTGAAGGGGTGAAAATTACTCAAATCGTAATTGCTTTTACTAATCTGGCAATCGAAGCTGCAGTTTATGGTTAATCTCCTGTGACCATAATGACTTTGATTCCTGCACTCCTGCACTCGAGAATAGCAGCAGGCACTCTGGTTTTAGGTGGATCCAGAAGTGAGATTAACCCTGTAAAAATGAAGTTCTCCATAGGAAAGTTAAATTTTTTAGGATTAGAAACTTAAAATGAGAATTTATTCAAAGGAAACTCTTCCTTTGGCAGATGCAGCTTAGCAAAACCTATCACTCGTTCTGCATTTTTTCCAAATTTCTTATTTGCAGCTAAGAATTATCTATCAGATTCTTCGTTCTTTCTTTCAACGCGATCTCCTTGCTAGACATAAGAGCAAAGCTTCCAAATTTTCTCAGGCGCACCTTTGATGTAAACACAATAATCAGAAGAAGATGTGGGAAGCTCTACAATAGTTAGAGCAAACTTTTCGTTGGAGTTGAATGGCATTCTAGAAGGCACCTCTTAAATAAATAAAATAATTAAAAACCAGGAAGGAAATAGTCTAAAAAACAGAGTTTACTATCATCATTTTCAGGAATTTTGAATTTATTTCTTGTGGTATCAATATCCTCAATCGGCTGAAAGAAGCGAATCAACCCTGTTTCCGTTGCATCTCCATTAACTGGACATTTTAAGAAATCAATATGATCTTGATCTTTCTCTTGATTTACATCGAATTTCGCTTCACTGCAGAGGACAGCACTGAGATGAAGCTCTTTAAAGGAAGAACTGGCAATATCATATTCAAGTTCTCTCTCGTCAATAACATTTAGTTTATTTGAAGCTTTGATAATCTTCCCATCTATCCAGATGCGCTGCACAGACATAATATTCTATGTCAGAGTTCCTTCAAAAAATTAATCAAAAAGCATATTTTTTTATTCGTTAAATTCCCTTAAATGAATTCCAATCTTTTATTACCAGTTTTATCAGTGCAAATGCATGAAGTCGACCCAAGTGTCTCAACAGCTTCAAGATTTTTCACGAGAATATTCTTCTTGTGGAGAATATTTGCAGTGATTGCCAAGGAAATTGCAACACAACCAAGCAGACCTTCAGGAACATTCGCTACTAAGATTCCGATCCCGAATATCACACAAGTTTAAATATTATACCCCTTCACAAAATATGCCAGACAAAAGAATAGAACTCCTAAAAACACAGCTAACACTACCATTACAATGATCATCCTATCCATTTCTATTCGAAGAGTAGTCTTCCCTTTCTTTTCTTACGATGCCATGTCAGCAATTTCACCGAGCATTGTGTTATCTCCAATTTTTATCACCATTCCTATCCCTTATCCTTCCTTGCAGAGAGTCCCAAAAAATGCTACATTCGCAGTCTCAAGAAGCGACTCAGGATGGGTACACACAATTGTTCTAAGTTATGGTTCACTTTCCCCTGTTAATGCTGAATTATCGACTTTCATTTCATTCACGGAAATCAGCCTAATATCTGCTGGAATTTTCTCTCCGGCTTTAACTTGCACAATGTCTCCGAGGACAAGTTTCTCAGGATCATAGCTTCTTTCTTGGCCATCTCTGATGACAATGCATTTCTAAGGAAGCATGTTCTTAAAGGAATCCATGAGGGCTTCACTCTTTTTATTCTGCAAAAAGCTGATTTAAGTTGTCACAAAAATGACAATTATTAAGACAATGCCTAAGTATAAATTTGAGGAATCTTCTTAATTGACGGAATAAATGGCTAGGCAAAAGATGCTTGCTACCCACAGTATCAGTGCAAATGGATTGAAGAGTTCCTTTAGATACTTTCGAAGAAGAGTTTCTCTCTTCTTTTCTGTTAACTTATTGTCTCCTAATGTGATTTTTTTGACGAAAAATGCAAAAAGTTAGTTAAAAAATAAAAATAAATGTTAATAATCAAACTTCGCTAACTCATTCTTATCATTTTTAAAGTAAACCCAAAATTCTCCCCAAGTAACTCATTCAAATTTTTTTTCATAAATTGCAACCTTCTTAAATGTTGAGAGCTTCTGCAACAGTTTAAGTATGTCCATTTTATAGATGAGTCTAATATCTGTAGACCAAAGCTGCTAGATCAACTCTATGCTCATCTCTCATGATGATGCTGATTGATTTTCTTTCTTTTTCATTAACTGGCATAAATTTATTCTCTGAAAGAATAGTTGGCTAACGAGTGTATTGTTAATCAGGAACAGCTTGAGATGACTCAAAATCAGGAATTTAATGAGGTTTGTGGTTATTAACAGATGGCTAGGAAATATGGGACAAAGATGTAGCATTATTGTTGACTGGATCATTTTTATGGGCAAATATCTTGTGGTCGTTTAGCTGAATTATGTTATGGATTGACTAGCGAAGTTCCTCAAAATTTCGAATTATTTAACATGACTACTAGCTGATTGCATCAAAATGGTTATGTTTTTCGATGTGTTCTCCTTTCAAAGAGGAAACAGATGATTTTCGACTTACTATTGAGGATTTTTCCATTGTTTATTATGATAACTAACAATAAAGATTAATCTTCAATTATTGTAGAATATGAGATAATTAATTTATTTTAAAATAATTTATTTCATTATTTGTCAGCTTTCAACTGAGCCCGATGTGCAAAATTGTTCTAAACTGAATTGGACTTGAATCTAAAAATAGACATTTTTGTTAATTTATTTTTACTATAAGTCCCCTTTTTCTTCTTATGAAAATTTGAAAATTTGTCAAAAAGAAACATCAGTAGGAGAACCAAAATAACTATTACCAAGATGTAGCTGCTATTATTGGAATATCGTCTAGTTTATTAGTTAATTCCCCAGGAATCTAAGATAAATCTTGATGCAATGATGGATTAATTAGCATAAATCTAGGAATTCATCAAGTAGAAAAAATTATTTTAAGCCTTTTACATAACAAAATAATAAACTCATATTCATAACAATATAGTTCGCCTATTTTTTAGACTGTGTTTAGTTATTTGTTTTTGAATACAAATAACAAAAAGGTAGCTAATGTTGCTGATACTGTATGAAATAGAATATGCTGAATAGCGTTCTATTACGCCCTTAAAAGATAAATAAATAAGGGATTTACTAACTCTATTTTTAGCTCACTTTTAATTAAAAAAAGAAAATAATTTAATTCGCCAGATTGTCATGTAAAGAAAGGATAAAAAGAAAAAAATGAATAAATTTTTGTGAAAACAGCATTTTTACTTTATTTTTTGCATTTGAATATCTTAAATCAATTCAGGAAAAGAAGAACTAGCAAAAATAAAAATATCTTATGCCTAGTTAAAATTTCTATCTTTTGAGCTACTTTTTTTACCAAAAATGTATTCAATAATGATGGTCCATTAACATGGTTTTTTATTATTTCAAAGCAGGATTTTTTTCATTAAGAAATTGTCTTTATAAAATAAAGCCATTAATTTATTTTTATTATCTTACATCTTTTCAGATGATTTTCCTTTTATCAAAAGAGAATTTAGCATTTATTTTCTTTCTCAATGGAATTATTTTTTCATTTTATCTGAAATGATCCAACAAGACTGTTGATTTGTTTTAAAGATTCACTTCAAATAACTAACAATTACGTTTTCTTAAATTAGTTAATGAATTATTTTACAATCACACAGTTTAAGACATTTTTTAAGATGATGCTAAAATAACAAAAAACTTGAATTACTTTTTATTATCACCCACAAAAAGGGCATAACTTTCCTTGAAACATATCCTTCATTAAAATGTAATATATGTTTATATTTTTTTTCTTTTCTTTGCAGATCTGCTAGTAAACTCCCACAAAATTATCACTAAGATATTCGTTATTAGAACAGACAAAGCACAACAAAATCTTGTAGCCAAACTATTATTTTTCTTCAAAAAAGCAAACCACTCCTATAAAAAACCAAAAAAAGCATATGAATTCACGCTCAACTTCACCAGACGAGCATGAACTTAGATCTAAAAATAAAGATATTACTCCATTACTCAATTCGCAAATCAATCCATAATTCCAAGCCATTATAGAGCTAGAAGAGACTCCCAACTAGCAAATCAGTTAAAACATTGGCGTGATCAGTAGTTCCAATATATCTGCACCTCTTCATGGCCCAGGCATATTCTTCGACATGCAGAAAGGCGAATAGTTTATGAAACTAGAATCATATTAGAAAATGTAAAGTAAACTCCGAAGTAGCAGCTAATGTTAATTCAACGGAACAAAAACAAGCAATTTCTCCATTCCAATCAGTTAAAGATCCAATCCAACAACTAGAGGAAGATACAGTAAAAGTTCACATCTCGATGGGTTGCCTTAAGGATCAACTGTTTTATTCTCACCTTTTGAATATTTATCATATGCAAGTAAAATCAGTGAATCCAGGGAGAATCTCCTCAGTGGATTGCAGCAGCTAGGATATGCAAACACCGATTAGCTGAATGGTAAACCTATCAAAGATGTAATCTCTAGAACTGAAGATATCATAAACAAGAGTTATTCATTGAAATACTTAGGAGTAATCGATGGAAACATGGGTGTACTTTCTAAGAGAATTAAAATCAAATAAGATCAAAATCCATATTAAAAGCATCATAATTAGTTCAAACATAATATGCATTCTAAAGAATACTAATTACAACAAGGATAGTTAAGATCTCAACGATAATATGTGAGTTAAAACCCTGAGTAACGCCTCTCGAATATCAGTTGTGTACCATCTACCTATCGACCTGATTTATATAATTCTTATCTTATTACATCATATTCACTGCCTAAATCCTTGAAACCAGTTGTATAAAAGAGAGATTAGTTTATTGTTGATGAGAAACTTCGATTATCTGCTTGGCATAATGAGTAACTTAAAAGCGAAAGTAATCTACTGCTACCATTGGATAATGCGATAGGAAACAGCAGTATCTCAATACAATAGCTTGATAGTCATAGAACTAACAAAAGTGATCAGTTTTTAGATGAATAGCAGTAGCAATAACAATAGGAACAACAGTTGAATATTAATGAAAATTCTAAGAATAATTCTCTTTCAGAAAATCATAAAAATAATTCTCAAACATTGCTTTCAACTCAACTATTGAGCACTTAAGCTCTGCATGGATCCTCCCAATTCAACGATGCAGCAGTTAGTACATCTATTCAAAACTTAATATCTTCAAGACTCAATGGTACATTCAAAAAAAATAATCAAAAAATTAAATAATTACAATAATAATAAACTTCTAGAGAATTCTTTATTTAAAATACTTTTACTTAGCCATAACTTTAACACTTTCTTCCGGGTATCCACTCTCCTGATTCGTAATAATAACTGGCATTGAACAATCAACAACCAATAATAAATCCTAGCTTCACTAATTAAATGGAGTAGAACTACCCTCAAAGTTACAGCAGGTTACTAAATAAAATATAATCATAATAACAGCAATAACTCAAGTTAAAAAGTAAAAATTAACATGGCATACAGGGTAAGCTAGAGGATATAAGTAATCATAAGGACTCAGCTGTTGGAAATCTAGAAACTCAAGATTTGAGTTCTCCTGGATCATAAGAGTAAATTGTTAAAGACACAAATGATTTCCATAAAAATATTGATATTTCTAGAAAATAATCAGAAGGTTTTATTGATGATTAAGCAAATTTAACACTGAAACATAATAGATCATAAGGTTAGATCTAATAAACGCTTAAATATACTTAAAATGAACAACTTTAAAATAGGTTTGATCGTATTTCTAAGCTTCTTTAGTAAAATAAACAAAAAACAGTCTTTAGCTGAATATAATTACTAGGGATTCTCCGAAAATGAACGATCTTAATAGGATAATAAACTAACAAATGATAACTACCTTACACACAAAAATACTATCACTAAGTGGACGTAATCCTTAGAATTGTCCATTTACGTAGCCTGATCTAGAGGAAAGTTTCTGATTTACTCTCAATTTGAAATTTTGGAGATGGGTTTTCATGCAGGTAATTAATTTCCCTCTAATGTTATGATTTTCTTCAGATAATAGCCAGTTTTCTCATACTCAATTCAAACTTTTTTCTATCTTTTCATGCATTTTGTACATTTGAATTGTATTTAATTATTTTTACATATGTTCACTTTTTATGAAACAAAAATACATTTTATTTAGAAAGTATTTCAAAAAAAGAATTCTTTTCAATAAAACTGATATCAATATGCACACACATCATCATATCACAACAATTAAATATATTTTAGCATTTAATTCTCCCTTCAAAGAAGTGGTTTAATCACTCTGATTGAAGGTGCATCTGTCAGAAACTCTGAGATTTTCCCAATAACTTCAAGGAAATGTGCAGATTTAGAGTGGGCTTTGAGTGCTTCTTGATTTTTGTATTTTTCATTAAAAACAAACGTGCCTGGTTCTTTTACATCGTTGAATAGATCATAAGTGATCACTCCAGGCTCTTATCTAGATTTCTCCACCAGTGTCTTGAAGACATTCTCCAATGCCCAAGTGCTCTTGTCTTCTCTGACTTTCATGATAGCTATGACGTTAACTGCTGCCATTTTAATAATTTCGAGGCTTTTTTTGTTAGTGTGTTGCTTTGATATTTGTTTGTTTTATGTTTTTGTTTTATTTCTTCTGGGGAAATGTGATGACGATGATGGTGATGTTATGAGAAGATTTAATATTTTTTGCTGATAAGATCTTTTTCTTGATTATTTCGAAGAAATCAGTCAACTAATTTCTGTCCCCCAAAGCATTCACTTCCCCATTTCACTAATCAAATAGATTAGATTCAAGTTAAAAGCAAACTCATAAGCCATTTTTTGAAAATGATTGATTGAATCTTCATTTACAAAACAATAAAATTCTTATCTCAAAAAAAAACCCAAAGAATGTTTGTATGTTTCAAGAAGTAGTTGAAAATTCCTACTTTTTGTTTTATTTTTAGAAATTACGAATTGTTTTATAGTAATTTTAGGAAGTATTATTTTTTTATCTGATCTTTCATTATTTTAACCAGCCTTAATAATTAATAAATTACCAGATTTTACAAGACAACACAAGGATAATTTATAGAGAAAATGTTTAATTTCAAGAAAAACCACATGAATGAACACATTTCTTTTTTTGAATCAATTGGAAAATTGAATGCGTTACAACGGCTAACAAAGAGTGAATGAGAGTTAGCTTTCGGGAGGAGTTTGTTCTTTCAAGTGGTTTCCTATTCTCGCTTTTTTTATTGTTTCAAAGCAACATTTCCTAATCTTACAGTTTTAACCAAATAATCAAAAAAAAAATAGGACCTTTATTTTATAAAGCTCTTTGGAAGAAAAGCTGCTTTAAATGATATTTTTTAACAACGAATGAGTGATGGGTCTGATTTGGTTTTGAAACTCATTTAAGTATGCAATAATCTCTATGTTTATTTCTTTTTGATTCCCTCTTTTCAAATATATTTTATAAGAGTATTTACCATTTAACAATCCTGATTTCAAATATTTTGTCTTTAAAAGATTGAATTAAGTTGGAGTAATCATAAATATAATTGGAAAAGTCAAATATCTTATTTTTCTTCTTCATTACCCTTCAAAGCTGAAATAGAGATAATATCACATAAAATCTGTAATCTTTACTCTCTTCTTGTATTTTTGTTTAGATTGTTAAGAGCTCCCTATTCACTAATAATCGTCTTCTAATATGTCTAGATGCCTTCATTTAAAAACTTAAGTTGAAGGGATAATTAAAGTGGAAAGTTTCTAGACAAAGCAATACAAAAACCAAAAACTTGACACATATTACAGATTACGAATTATGAGGTGGCTGTGTTTTTGGGTAATTTTTATTAGACCAGTGAACAATATAAAAGGAACAACAAATCTCGCAAAGATTACTTTAAAATTCTGCCAACATTCAGAAACATAACGATGAGATTAACTAGCTCACTTTTCTTCTTCTTATTTGTTCTGAAACGAAATGTAACATCTACTTGTGATTCATGTTTCTATTCTACTCATTATTTTGAGAAGATAAATAAATAAAAGAAAACTTCAATTCATTCAAAAGGAAAGTGCATAAAAGGAGTTGTAATGACTTTGAAATTTTAGGGATATTTGTAACTTACTTTTGAGCTTTTTTAACAAATAAAAGAACTATTCAAAAGATGCTTTCAGAGATTCAACGATAATATATTATTTATTTACTATTTATTACTTCTTCTCTTTTGTGCCCTTTTTAGGTTAAAATCCCCTGAAATATTGGTCCGATTGTTGGATTCTCCTAATAAAAAAGCCAATCCTTCTAATTTAATAAAATAAAAAAATTTATGAGGGAGTTACAAAAAATAATAGAAGAAGTTTTTTTAAAAAAATGAAATAATCATTCTAATAAAAGAAAGTTAGTTCAAGTAACCCTCAAGGGTTTCCACACGATTCTTTTCTATGTTGTAATCTAACAAATAATCAAACTAAAACTTCCACAGTAAATTCAAAATAAATCAATCAAAGTTTGCTGGAAATATATTTTTTTTTAGGCAGGTTAAAAGACTGCAGTATTACTTGAAAAAATGTTAAAAAAGAAAGGTAAAATGAAAGATAATTAGAGGAGAAAAGAGGGGATTTCATAAAATCAATTATTTTAAAAAGCATATTGTTTGAGGGCATTATTGTTTTTTTCTGCTTTTTAATGAAAAAAAGACTCATTCAATGGAATTTTGAACTAAGACAGAATAAATAAAACAAATTAGATTAGATTTTATTTTTAATATATATTGTTTGAAAAGACATTCAAATGAAAGGAAGGAGAACTACATAAACAAACAAAAATGCACGGGAATACTCCTCTGTAAATAATATCTGAAATATTTCTTTTTTAGTTGTTCCCACAAAAGTCATAGATAAGGAAACTTCATTCCAACAACAAAAAATAGATCCAAATCATTTAGAAGATTTACACTTACTTCATTTTGATTGGGAATTCATCAAAATTAACCTTTTAAATCACACAAGAATGATCAAAAAGAGATGAGAATGTTGTTGATTTTGTTCAATGCATCGAGAGTAATCTAACCCTTTAGTAATATTTGCATTTTCAGTAATTAAAAAACAATCTGAAGATTTTTCACCACTAGCGGAGAATCTTCAACGAAAAAAGCGAAATCATTCACTTAGCAAATAAAAAACATTAAAGAGACTTCAATATTTCAATTACTGACGAATGGACATGAAGATCCAAGTGGGGAGAAGGGGGGTTAATAAGCTAATAGGAAGAATCTCAAAAGTAGAAGCTAGTTAAATTTGTAGGGGAAATCACTCTTTTTTAAAGTAACCAAAAAGATTCGTTCTACTGGAATAGTGAAATAAACCAATCAGAAAACAACCAAAGAATAGGTTCTCACAAGAATTACAGATATTACTTTGATATTAAGTAGGAAAAAAAACAAAATTCAAGAGCATTCATTGTGCTAATATCTTCTTATTGTCCATTTTGCTTCAAAAAACAAGCTCCAATTAAGATGAAAATGAGATAGAAAAAAAATATCACAAAATATTTATTTTAGAAATTTTAAGCTAATTTGAAGTGGGAAGTGGGGTAGGTTCTGTGTGTGTGATCATATATTGTTGACTGTAAATTTGAGGAGAATATCAGAAGTAGAAAAAAGCTAGCAGATATTGTTATTATTGTCACTGTGTTGATAACATAAAGCAGATTAAAATTATTAATTTGCTAAAAAAGTCATCTTTAATCTTGAATTCTTTTTCTAGAAGAAGATTAATATGTTAAGATCTTGATGAAAATTGAACATTTTTTTGCAAGAAAATAATTGGATGCAAATTGAATACTTTTATATCATTGTTCTTGATCCTATTTTTCATAATATTCACTGAAAATAATCAATAATTTGCAAGGTTTTCAACGAATGTTTTCAAGTGTTTAGGAGATTATTTTGGGTTTAAAAGATTCCGCTAAATGGGATTTGTAGGAATCAAGAAACTGCTATTCAAGAAAAAGTAGAAAACTATGAAATATTCCTCTATTTAGTTGAAGGATTATTTTGTTGGATTATGCACTCAGACTAGAAGGATAAGTGTGTTTTTTAATAAAACTAGAAGAAATTGATCTTTTTTAGGTTCTCCCAAAAGTAATTAATTCTTATTGCTAAACCAGATTTCTTTATCGCTTGATATTGATCCTCTTGCTAATATGATATTAAGGTTATATTGTTGCAATATGCGTCTACTTTTTCAAGCCCTCCATTGTTCTTAGTGTTCTCCCTTCATTCTTGATCAACTTTTGAATCTAATGTCCAGCTTGAAAAACCCAAATGTTTAGAACCTAAATCAAAAACGGATAGTGTATATTCAACCCCCCAAGGGATTGCTATAATAGTAGACTCTAATCTCCCAGCTTGAATTAAGCGCCATTCTCTTCTATTTCAACTTTTGAATGTCAGAAAAAATTTGTTTACAATGAGAATTTCTGATACATCGGGGATCAAAAAAGGGAAATAGCTAATCAAACACGTAGATTTAAATAAATCACCTTTAGGGGGTGCTATTTTCGATTTGTTGGCTATTAATCTATTGATAACGAACACAGAAAGCTTCAATAAATGCCTGTGTCAACGATTTTGTTTCTTTTCTAAAACAAACATCTATCTGAAGATATATATGAAGTGCATTTTTACACTTGTGATCCTAATACTCAATGAGAACGGAATTAAGATCAATAAAAATAGGCTATCTTAAATTTAAATTGAAGAACTCTATCCATGAACATATCGAAATCTCGAAAATTATAATTTCCTTTAATTCATAGATTACCCAAGCAAGTCTCTGGGGAAATCTGTCAAACAGAGTAAATATAGACTCAGCTTGATAACTTAGCTCCATTCCAATAGCGTGAGGATCTCCACCGTTGAAAAAGTATCGATTGCTAAGAATATGATTGATTTGATGCGTTGTCATATAACAAAAAAAATACCAAATTGATTTAATTTTTGTCTTGTGATTTTGAGACTTTTATCTAAGAAGGAAAAATCAAAAATATGCTTATCACAAATTCAAAATATTCGCTCTAAAAAAGCATAAAAAATGACTCAAGAAATATGGATTCTAGAAACTAATTTCAATTTTGAAACAATAATTCATGTGTAGATTGAAAAATATGAACATATGAGATTAGACTCACCCTTCAAAGTTAAGTAAACTAAAAGTTTAACCTAGGAGAAGCTTAAAACTAGTAGGAAATATGGAAGATGCAGTTTTTCTCAATCAAATATTCCTTCTAAATCAAGTCTCATCACAAAAAAACTTCAAAAGTTGATTTTCTTCGAAGTTAATGCGTCACTGGCTAATGTTTACATTTAATTTGAAGAATCAGTTAAAGATACAATTTATTTGGAATTTTATGAGTTTCCCTTTTGATTTGTTGATTAATTTTGAGTCAGAAGTGTGTTTTCTCTCTGCAGTTTAGTTTTGATCACCGCAAATATCGATCTCACAAAGATTACTTGATTTATAAAGCGGGTAAGATTAAATTTCTTCTTCTTTTTCCGGGATAATGTATTTTTCCACGAATCATTTTGTGTGTCGATGATACACACACACTAATTTGATCATACTCTCTCTCTTGAAACCTACCCAGATTTCCCCACCAACTACTTCTCAATATAAATCTTATTTTCTACAAACAAACTTATTTCATAAAAAATCTGACACCACTACAACAAAACCAAACAAAACACACATTCTTGTAGTTTTTTTTTTAACAAGACTTCTAAAAAGATTGTGCTTTACTTCATTTGACATCTGAGAACTCTCTGAAGGTGTAAATTCAATTTTATCTCAAAATCGTGTAGAGAATCTTCCATCTTACTTCTCGATCTGACAAAATCTGTTCATCAAAAGATACTAACTTCTCCTCAACGAATTATTAATTTGGTCCAGAAAAAAATATAAATACTTTCTTTAATCTTATGAATCTACAAACATACTAGATTGATACAACACCATCTTCTACCGTGCTTCGAGTGAAGGATGAAAATAGACTGCAAATCGCTATGAAAGTCCAAACGCCCAATCATCATCTCGCCCATTAATAAGATCTTCTGAATGAATATAATATCCTTAAATTTCTTCGACATGAGAACATAATCGAAGTGGGGAAATATTATGATAATCTCCCTTTCGAGATTTATGATAGCTAGCCAGGTGTACGTGGCTTTGAGATGGAATTAGCATAGGAGGATCTCTTATCTTTTATTCAAAAGAACAGACAAAAAAAGAAATTCCTCAATCCTATCTAAGCTCGAAGTATCTTTTCTAGCATCGCAAAGGCTCTCCAATACATGCACGCTTGCGAAATCATCCACAACGACATCAAACTAGAGAATATCCTACTTTTCTGTAAGTTTCAATTTAATTATTGAGAAAAGAAAATAAACAATAATTTTTACTTTTTTTCTATTTCTTACACATCTTTGAAAGACACTTTGTCAATCAATAAAATGGGAAAGCCTTGTTGAAATTTGAAATGTTTTGAATATTAGCTT
>Ga0302271_10001561_pt1 | contig 21840 bp, 20 predicted proteins | sample III_Bog_N1_1_FD_198767 | JGI IMG/M metagenome (GOLD analysis project Ga0302271, IMG submission 198767) | Peat permafrost microbial communities from Stordalen Mire near Abisko, Sweden - III_Bog_N1_1 | ecosystem: Environmental > Terrestrial > Soil > Wetlands > Peat | place: Sweden: Abisko... | reverse complement strand
CCACACTCTCAGAATAAGATGAATTACTCCTCTTTAAACAATTAGAATTAATGAGTCCAATGCAATACATTATTAAATGCTTCTTCAGTTCTTTAGGATTCTTCTGGCTGCTCTTTCGGACCTTCTATTGATGAACTAATCAAAAAACCTAACAATCTCTTAGATCAATGACGAAAATATTTGAAACTTATCTATTATCAACTCCTTTGATCCATAGCAGCCTTCCAGTAACCCCGAGGCACTCCCTAATGATAACATAGAACAAAATTATTCTCACCCAATATGCCAATATCATTTGTATCTTCAAAAAGACAATAATACTTTTAAAACAATAGAAAATACTTGCTAACAGAATGAAAATATTGAAAGGTTAGAGTATGTTCTTGGACTTGAAAGCAACAGTAACAATGCATTTATCACTTTATTAGAATAATAATTTTTGCACCTATTATTTTCTGACATTAAAGGCATGACATTTGATAGTTTTACATTTTTTATTTTCCAAAGTATAAGAAATGAAAAATAGTTAGACGAATAGGATATACACCACATCTTATTAGCCAGTTTAGAATACTATTAATAGGTGGAAAGAAGATCAAACAGTTGATAACCAATCGGAAAGGAACCTGTGAAAAGACAAATAAGATAGATATCAAGAAGATGAAGAAGCTTTCATGAGTGCTGAAAAAGAAAACAAAAAATTTTAGTATCCAAAGATATCGTGCAGGATGAGAATTTGAATTCAAAATATAAAAACTGTAGAACAATAAGGTAAATTGTAAGTAAAAAATGACAATCACGGTAGAAGAGATCTAACAAAAGATCAATATCAAAGAAGATAAAAAGTAGCTTCATATGATTCAAATAACTTTGGAGCCTGGTTGATTTAGGCACAGAAAAAATATTAATTTAGCCTTTAAGAAGGAAGGGAACATCAATTTATTGGTGAATCTGATAATACAAATTGTAACCAATCAATAAGTGATTCACTATACCAATCCAAAAGAATTAAACACTGATTTTTAAATAAAGAAAGTGGGAAAGAGGATTGTTATTTACACCAACAATTAAGAGAAAATAATGATTTTATTGAGTCAAATACTATCTTTAAATGCAAACACAGATCACAGATGATTGCGTAATAGTAAATACTACTAAGGCTGTATTAGTCTGCTATTCTTCTCAGAATTAATCAACAATGCGCTGATCTGAACACACTCGCACATCTGATATGCAGCACCAATAATCATCGTCTGGGTTTCCAAAGTATACACCAAACATATATTTGCCGTCTTTGTTGAAATACTCGGGCTTAAGCTTGTTGATGTTGGTGTGCGTCTGATCGGCGAAGAAGAAGGATTGCGTGCCGATGCAGATTCTGAAGTGCAGCACTTCTAGAACACTATTTACAGGCTAAATATTCAATAATTGACCCTTTATTATTTCTTTATTTTTATTGGAAGAATATGAACAGAAACCGCTATTATAATCTTAGCCTCCTCTCTAAATAGTGTGGATCATCTCCTTTTAGAATAGTCCGACATAAATAATTTGATCCCCTGGGATTGCTTTGTTGAAGGTACAAGTGAGCGAATAGACGAGATTGTTGTTTAAATAACCATTTATCACTGCCTAACCTGTTACTTTCGCTTTTGAAATAATTCTGACTCCATTCTCAACATCCTTCAACTACAAACTTCTACTTTATGAATAATTAGTCAGATTCCATGGAAATTTTATGCTTTTTCCTTTCCTCAACTCTCTTTCTCTATTTTCTCTTCTTTTACTTTCTTTCAACTCAGTCTTGAGTATCTCGAAGACAGGAAGCTAGCACAAGAGCAATTCGATCTCTTCGACTCCATTTTAGTTGAAGTCTAGTTCTGTTTTGAGTATTTCGCATATTTTCGCTGCGTTCTCTTGCCATTCCTTCCTCGGCTTCACACTCTTGGAGTACTCTTCTCCGTGTTGTTAGCTCAATTCTCTCATTTTACTTCCCAGTCTGCCAAGCCACCCCAGCTATTCCTTCTCTAGCCTTCTTTTCTCTACAACATCTCTGTCAATTTCAAACGATTCCAAGTAGGTCTTCACTCCCTCAAGGGCTTTTCGTAGCTTTTCTGAGTACCCATCGCTGCAGAAGTTTGTCTCATTGCTTACCATCTCAAGCACCCTCTCCACATTTAGACAATTGCCATCATCCTCAGGCGTCTCCTGTTGCTGTGCTTTGATCATCTGCTACCCTATTCCAATGAGTTCTTTCAGACATCTTTCATTGTTTCCCTCTTCTCGAAGTAGCTCCTTCAGTTCCTACACAACCATCTACCCTCTCTTAATTTCAGAGTCGTTCAGATTCTCAAATCTCTCCTGTTCGTAGCCTTCTTCGTAGATGGACTGCACTTCAAAGCTTTCGATGTATTTCCCTATGCTGCCTAGCATTCGCTCAATCTGCTCGACTGCTTCATCACTCACATGGTTGGCCTTGCATTTCACTAACTAAGTAATGTCAGATGCCTGCAGTCTCCTTTTCCTCACATTGCCATCAACTCCATTGCTTTCCTCTCGCTTCTTCTTCTGTTTGGCCTCAATCAACGCACTCACGAAGCATTGCACCTCTTCAATCTCTCCCTCATTTAGCAAAGCAAGCTCATCTACTATCTTCCTCTCTGTCTTCACCTCTCCCAAATCGACTTTCGAAAGCTCCTTTCCAAGCTTCTAAGGCTGCCTCTTCAACTACTCTCGAAAGCGCCCAGAGGTACTATTCAGCTTGCTCGTTGCGAGACTCACGATCGCATCTACATTCTCCGAGACCTCTTATTCGTGATCAGGCATCTCAGCAACAAAAACCCTCATGTTCTAGACAAGAAAGATCTAAATGCTTGAGAGCTGCTTCAGCACTTATTCTTTAATTTTTGCTGGACCTTCGAAATCAACAGCGCTTTCCTGCAGAGCCAGTTGGCTGAGACTCGCTTTCAGAGCGGTTATCGTTGCTTCTTTGCAGGAAACCACTCCAGCTGTGATCTCTCTCACCTTCATCGAAAGCTGATCCAGTTCAGTCTAGGAATCCGACACGATTTTCTTCAGAGTCTCCTTTGCGCAGAAGACATTGTACTGTTCTAGAATTCTGTCTTCGAATTCACAGAGCTGTTCAGCTTGCTTGCGCATCTGCTGCTGAACGCTGTCGGTCTCAGCTTGAATATCTATTATGAGCTCTTTGAAGTACTTGTCAATCTGTTCCTTGCACTTGGCATCCGTCTTCTGTCGCACAGACAGCTCTTCGATCCTCTTAATGAGCTCGCTGTCTTCAGTAAACGGCCAGTGCCAGAACACTGTCTTGCTGTTTGAGTTTTGTATCTGCGAAATAGGAAGGAGATACTTGCCTTGCAGTCCTTGGTAGGCAAGACAGTAATCGCACTTAAAAGCGCAGTCCATCCTGGCTGGATCGGTGCAGAGAAGCGTGCACTGTTGATTCTTATGGATGGGACAGAGTCGCTGGGCACTGTGATTGGAAAACATTAGTTTCCCTTGTTACGTGCTAATCACTTAAGAAGTCATTAGTCTGTAAAATGTTTAAGTATTTTGAGAAGAGACGAACTTATGTTTAATTTTTATTTATTTTGATTGATTTCCTTCTGATCTTTGCCTTCTTTGTTATCTTTCAGCTGAAATCATTCCCATCAGATATTACCTCTCACAAATGTCATACTCTGACATAATTTCTCTCGAACTTGTTATACAGCTAAAAATTGTAGTACACTAATTTCTCAGTGTGATTATCTGCATCCTTCTCGAATTAAGTTAAGCTAAAGAAAGATCTTCTATTGGCAAAATTAGCCTAAAACTTGCCTGCATATCACAGATTCTTTAATAAAGTTCTTAGTGGTTCTGTGTAAAGGTTTCACTAAGGAAATTTCAGATAGATAATTGTGGATTTCTATTCTGTAAGATTTTTTGTTATGAGATAAATTCTTTTCATAATAATAAATCAATAGACAAAGCAAAGAAGAACCTAAGAAAACTTAGCACTCTCTCAACTACATAATAATTTCTTCTCCAGTTTCAGATAATATCCTATCTTCTAAGAATAGTTTTTCACCATAGATTCATTAGATTAGCATCACCATCCCATTCAATATTGCTGGGTTATCATCATCACATCTATTTTTGATCTATATTTCGAGTACCAATCTCAAAGGAAACAAGAAGATCTTTCTTTCACGAGGATGATTATTAAAATACTGTCCACTGACAGATGGTAGGGGAAAGAAGATATTTAATTAAATCCAGCAAACAAATATTAAAATTCACCAAAGTAGTCCTTCAAGAATATTAATTATCATTGGTAGAACTTGCTTCATCTTAATTAATTGAACGTAAGGCTTGAATAATCCTAAAATAAGTGAGAATGCAGCGGGAAGCTTAATCTCTGGAATTAGAACTTCGAGAAATCAAAAAGGAATCGCCTTAAACAGAAGATAATCTAAATTTACAGCAACCTGCAACCCCTGAGAAGGATCCAAAAGATGAATAAAGACAGAAGAGTGAATCAGCTGTAGATCATCTCCCCAAAGAGATCCCAACCGATTTTGGTGAGAAGAAACTGATGTCTATTACAGATGCCTTGGTAAGAGTAGGAAGCTAGGGCTTGTATTAAATCACATTCTTTCTGTTTTCTGGATTCGTTTGGCTGTTTGGTGCATCTGCTATCTTAGCTACTACGTTCACTTTTGAGAAACCAGGCTATAGTTGCCCTAGTGAAGTCTCCAGTGATAACTGCGAATCATGGGTTTGCAGTTAACCCAATCCAAGTGATTATTTCTCAACTCATCCAGAATCTTTCGTGATGTCCTTTGATCCTCCCTTGATATGCGGCAGGTAGAATTTAGCTGATATGTCGATTGCAATAAACTACGCTGGTAGCGCAATAGGTTTTGTAGTCTCGCTGTACGTTGCAGATAACAAGGGAAGAAAGTTAGGTACAATTATTTTCTGGATCTTAGCTTCTTTGGGCTGTTTTATCGCAGCAATCTTTGGATTCAACATTGGTGCTAGTGTATTTGGCTTTGCCTTATCTGGTTTTGGTGCAAATTCTGCTATCAATATTGTCATTTGCATGATGAACGACCATTCCTTAGGGAAATTCAGAGAATACACCATGGCTTCCCTCAATGCTTTCTATGGAGTAGGTGGGATAATTCTCGTGCTAATGGTTGAAATCAGCCCTCATTTTAGATGGATAATGGTATGCATAGGTCTCCCCATCATCGTATCTTGCTTGTACTGCTTTTTCATTGTTGAACCACCACTTTTCATTTACGAAAAGAGCAAAGAAGCAGCGATCAGAGTCCTTAATTACATTGCTAAAATCAATCGCACACCCAAAGTCACCATTGAAGAGCTAGAAGACAAACCAGTTCAAGGAGAGTAATCAAGAATCTATGGTATTCGTGACTTGTTCATGTATCCCTCGCTGAGATACAATGCAATTTGCTCTGGATTAGTGTTATTCTTCGTGTAAATTTCATACTTTGGCAGTAATCTAATCCTGTCCTAAATCGGTTTAGACACAAAAACCAACGCACTGACAACCTCAGCAGCTGATACGTTAGGATATGCTGCATTTATCCCTCTCGCTCCTTTCATCAGACGTAAACGATGGGCAATGGCTTCTGCACTTATCTTCAGTGTCATATTTATTTGTTTCCCTTAAATCAATGTGCCGGATGATTGCAATGATTCTTGCGGGGAAAAAAAGCTCCAAACTGCTCTTGTCACAATTGCAAGATTCTTCTTAACATTCGAATGGGGAGTAGCCTTTATCTTGATCACTGAAATATTCCCAACAACTGTGAGGACTATCGGTTTAGGATTTGCTTCTTGTATTGGATATCTAGGCAGTGTGTTCTGCAGCTATTTTTTGACATATTTGATTAACTAAAATATAAATCCTGAACTTGGAATTGGTATTGTCAGTATAGCTAGTCTTGTGTTCTATTTACCATTGAGTGAGACATACTAAGTGCCCATTCAAAATGAAATCAAAGAACTTCTAGCTGAGGAAATCAAAAAAGAAAAATCTGAGAAAGAGAAATTGGGTGCAGAAAACGAGCAAGATAAGGAAGGACTGACGAAGATTGACTTAGAAAAGAAACAATCGTCAGAGACTGACAAGTTGAATACGTAAACAGCGATCCTAACGACGAATATTGATATTGATGCGATCAAGAAACAAGAATCGTCTTCTTGAAATCGAATAAATAAAATTCTTCATAATTCTTTCTCACTTTTGTTACATAATGTTTGTTATTTCATTTGATTTATTATTTTCTCACCATGTTACACATTTCAAATCGTGAAAAGGGTCAAATATTCTTTTGTTTCTGGTGCTATTTCAGAAGTGGATTATATTTTGTTTTAGAAGTTTGATTCTTCACTTCTATCAATTATCAGATATATTCTTTTCATTAAAAGGATTTCAAATCCAGTCGATACTTATTGAAAACCCCCAGCATCAATCTCAGACTCTCAGATATTTCTGAATTCTAAGAATTCTCTTAAAGACAAGAAAAAGATAAACTAAAACAATGAGGCTGTTTTGATAATGTGAAAAGATCATGACTAATAAAATTCATTTCTGATGGTGGGATCTTTAGTTTTTTAATATTTTGATAAAAGGAGATAAACTACTTGCAACAATAATAATTTCATTCTTCTTTAGTTTGATATAAAAATAACCTCATTTCCAATAAATACGCTCAGCCCTTTTCTGTATTCAATATTTAACCAATAATTCTCATAATAATTCAAGCCTGTGTTTTTATCTGTCATAATATTTTTTTCTTTTTATAAATTTGTACAAAAATGATTCTACTTTTTTAAGACTCTATGCATTATTTTCTAAAGAAGTCACTTAATAGATGAATGAGCATATGTATTTGGGTAGAGTGAGCAAGGCAAAAAGGTTAATTTGATTTATATTAGTCTGTAAAATTAGCCTTAAAAAAAACACAAAGAAATTCAAGAAAAAGAAAAATGAAGAAATCACGTAAGAATAACAAACAATCAGGTGAAGGATCTGGAAATACCAAACAGTCCTTATTGCACAGTCTGCTGAAAAATGACAAATCTGTCATTGAGAAAAAAGAACTAAATTCTCTTTCTCTTCTCTAGCTCACTTAACTCATCGAAGAAATCTCACAAGATATAATTTCCAAGCCAGATAGTTCGATGATACACATGCAAACGATGTTCCATCTTCTCGAGAAAGATAGCATATTAATAGTCAAACTTACAGCTTATTCTATGGTCGAAATCTTCAAAGATATTACTCCTTTGTAACAACTTTTATTTTATTCTCTTCATTAGTTCATACAAAAAATTGTATTTGTTTTCTTAAACAGGTACAAAATTAACGTCAAAGAGTCTAAGGAAAAGATGGCAACGAAGATATCTAAAGAGGTAAATAATACTCAATTAACTTCTTTAGCTTATTTTTAACTGTTTTGTATCACATCAACTAGGAAAGGCAAGTCATCCAAACAGAGTTGAAGATCTGTGAATTCTATGAGAAGTTCATAAAAATGATGGCATATTTTGCTAGATTGAAAAATCGTGAAGCTAAAAAACTAGGATAGGAAATCACTGAAGAACAGAAAAATTAGTACAATCAGCTTAGACGAATCGGCACTAAATGCCTTTTGGAGCTACTGAAGCATTTGTATCACTTCAATTTCGGCAAAGACATCGCTGAGTTTGTGACTCATAAATTATTGTCAATTGATCTTAAAGTTAAAGAAGCTGCTACTGAAATCATCACTTCTATCCTCACTGATCCTGCACATTCAGTTTGTAAGAGAAATCATTGAATTTAAGAATAATTTTAAAAGAAAAAAAGAAAGAGAGATGTATAGTAATTTTGTTTGTTTGTTAATTTAGATGAGATGAAAGTTGTGATTTTGAGTGAAATGGGCAAGATTCTTAATACTACTAACGAGAATGAACTGCCGGATGACTTTGTTGAGATAGCCAGTTCTGTAGAAATCGACACTAAGTTCTTGAAAAAAGATTTCGATGCCGATAAACGCAAAAAAATGATCGATTACAAGCGAGCAAAGAGACAGTTTTACAAAGACAAAGAGGCTGAAAAGGGTGAAATAAAAACAAGTAAAAAGCGTAAACTACAAAACGCCAAGGAAGAAACCAAAGAATAGCAGACTGATGAGATGAAATCAATGAGAGGAGTTGATAAAAATGAATTGAATAGAATGAAAAAAGAATTACAAGAAGAACTAGAAGAATAAGAATCAGATATTGATCCTAAAATCATCACAGCATTCGTAACGATCAAACTAAGTTTATTGTCTTCATGATATTTAGTTTTTTTAATTCGAAATCACGATAATTATATCTCTCTTTTTCTTTTGACATTTATAGAATGCATAAATTCTCGAGAAGGTCTACTATATCTTCTTTAAACTCATAAAGAAACCTAATCCTACTAAATTCTTCACTTCTCTCATGAATGGTATCGTCAGGTAAAATATCATCCAAATTTTTCATTCCCAATAAGAAAAGAAAGGAAAAATACTAATAAAATTTGGATTAACATTTTTTTATAAATTAGATTTATTCACATGGTGAATGTTGATTTGATTTGGGAGCTGATCGGATGCATGCAGAAATGTGCTTAAAATCTTCGAGAATATGCTAATAAAAAGCAAGGAACTGATAAATAAGCTCTGCATAAAAGACTGCATTGCGTCTTTACTATCGAGTCCATTTTGAACGGTCCAGGATAAGTATTTGACATCGATGACAAAGAAGCAATTCTGAATTTCTTTTAGATTCTCATTGACCTCAATCGTGTGCCTTCTATTTTCCAACAACTCTCGCCAACAGAAGAACTCGTTTTTATTAAAATTCTTGATATTATGTTCCTGAAGAAGAGACAACTTTCCTTTGAAAGTGTGGCTAGTTTCCTTAAAGAACTCTCGATTCTAGCTCTCAAACCAAATGGAAACAGACAATTTTAGTACTCCTTGCTGTTTGTTATCAAGATGCTTCTCTCTGTAAAGCAGAATCAAACAGATTTTATTTTTTAATGAAATTTAGATACTTTGTTGGATTATTTTTTTTATTAATTTTTGGAAATTGTTGCTTTTTAGAAACACAGCAAACTCAATAAAATGCTGGATCAAGACAACGACGGGTTCGGACTCAATAGATACAACGAACGCATTGAAGATCCTTAGTCAACAAATGCCATTAACACATCAATCTTTGAAGAAATCACCAAAATATCTGCAGTAACAAACAATCAATTATGTTTTAGTACTTTTCTAACTCTAAAACTTGATTTATTTCTTAATAAACAGGGGCAAACTGGTGCTGAAATAAAAAATATTTGCAAACGTATCTTAGAATCAGCTCCTTTGCATCCTTCACTGTCGACTCTGCCTGTGGTGGATTTCTACACCAAGCATTCCTTCGTTAAATGAAGAATATAGTGAAAAACTAGCAATTTTTTGTGTTATGTTAGTTGTATTCATTTACCAAAGACATTAATTTTCTAGAATTCAAAACAAATAATAAAAGAAAGACTCCGTGTTGCGAAATTTATTTTCAATATTTCTAGCAGCTCAATAAATAAAGAGTCTAGAAGAAAGCGGAGAAGATGTTGAGTATCATAACTACAAGAAAACTAGAAGAATTCGTTTGTATGATGAATGGGTTTTTTGATTTAATTAATTAAATAATTTTGGGGGACAATCGTAGATAATCCACTTTTTTAATTTTCTTCAAGGAAATAATTCTTCAATTTGTTTTTCAAGAGAAAGAGAGAGAAAATGTGTGTGTGCTTTGATAATTTAACCCTTTGTCTCGTTGTTTTTGTATTCAAAAGTGACATAAGTTACTCCTACCCAGTAAAAAAACATCAAAAAATAATTAACAAATACAAGAAACAAACAAACTCATGAGTCGAATTTAATGTTACTTTGATTTATCCAAAAAATTATTAAATTTTTTTGTTCAAAATTGATTAACAAATAAGTCAGAAACTGTATAAAAACCTTGAGTCATGACATTTTAACTTCAAAAATGAAGATAAATGATCCTAATTTAAATAGAATAGAAAATCAAAATCATTCCTAAAAACGATATTAAAATCTTACAGACTTTTAATTTTTTTGATATAGAAGGACAAAAACAAATATGAACAAAAAAGCATTAGTAACTTGGTAAAATGATTTCAATCCATTGAATAACATTTACTCTAAATTTATGGAAAATATTTAAAAAGGAAGAGAGATAGAGGGAATTAGGAAAAGGAACTTAGTTTTAGTACTGAATAAAAGTTGACTTTTATCGCAAGGATGAATTTATTAATTGTCTGTTTCAATTTATTTCATTCAATTTCAATGAAGGTTTCACCACAGTTTGTGAAGCTATTAATTGAAGTCCATGTGTTACAAGTCGAAACTTATTCTAGAGAGTTTTTTAGAGGGTTTCCTCCATTTTCTAGTTGATTTGGAGAGCTTGAAGTATTTGCTAGACTAGTAGTAGTTGAAGTTTCCTCAGCAAGGATAGAGTCTAAATTTGTCAGGGAAACAATCTTATGTTTCAAGCACTGTTAATGACCTTGCTTATGTTAATTTAGCACCTTGTTATTATCACTGTGAGATTGTCTTGACTCATTTTATGGATGATTTTGTGGATTAAGAGATGCTGCTAGATGAATAGGCATGGCTTAAATACCTTGTTGACTGTAATCAAAATAAATCATGAGTGTCCCAGTTTTTTACTCTAGCTCACACAATAGTTCGATACTTAACAATTATCTAAAGCCTTCAATCAGCTGTTTGTGTGAAAATATAAGCTGATCGAAGAGTGCCTTGAAGTTGATCATTTAGTTGACTTATTCCAGAGCGAAATCTCCAATGTCATAGTTCACGGGTAGCATGAGCGCATCATGAATGAGTGCAATGTCACTTTGCATCCTTGGGGAAATTTACTTTTTCCATGATACTAAGTTCAATATGCTATAGATATTCGTTCTCCATTCAGCGATACCTCCAATTATCTTCTCATATTAATCCACTAGCTCCCAGCCATACAACTCAGCCTCCATAAAACGGTAGATTTTAATGTTTTTAAGGTATTTGTTTGTTCTGTGTGTTTTTTAATTATTATTTTCTGTGATAATTTGTTGCTTGCTGTGATTTGATTTGTTTTAGTTTTTGTAAGTTGCTTTTCCTTTTTAGTCAAACGCATTTTGGTTTTTGATTTCATTACAGAAAGTCGAACCTTGGCTATTTTAAGGTTCGTAGGTCAACATCTTTCTTTGAATGACACAACGGAAGATTCTTGTGTCATCAGTTTGCTTGCCCAAAAAACAAAAATAAATTATCGAGAGAGATTGAAAAAACGTGAATAGCTGAACGCAAATAAATTTGGTTTGACTAAGTTGTAATTTTTTTTGGAAAAGAGAAAGAGGAAAGTTTAGCATTTATTGTTTCATTCATTTATCTTTTCTTTTATTAATCGAATTTCATTGTTTTTTTTAAAAGTAAACGAAACAATTATGCAAATATTCCAGATAATTCGAATAATAATTGAAACCAATCATTGCTTTAATTATCATGCTAAAAGTTGTAAAAAGTTGAGCTTTAGAATAAAGTCTAATTTCCCAGCAGACAATAAATAGACTGAATTTGAAAATTTTAAAGAAGAAGATCTATTCCTTAAGGAGAAGAATTGATTCTAGGAGTGACTTGATTATCTCTTCGAAAGCTGTAAGTGAAATTAATTGCAAATGCTATCAAAAGAAAATTGCAATTGTTTTTAATACTAAAAAGAAAGAAACAACATCATAATTATTCTCTTTCATTTGCACTTAAACTATTATGGTATCTCCTCTCATTTACTTTTCAGTTTCTGAAAAAGCCAAAGATCAATATTATTTAAAATATTTAACTTTTTATCATTTTAACCTGCAAGAATAATTGATCACGAGCTGCTGCTTAAATGATTCAAAATTACATTAAATTGCTAGAGTAGTCGTTTCAGTTGAGGGAATCTAACAATATTTTTTTTTAGTTCACTTGCTCTTGATGTTACCCAAGGATTAACCAGTTATTAAAGAAAATAAGAAGAGGTTGCTTGAATTGAGCAGTTTTTCCATCTCGAAATGCAAAGGGAGGGAAACGGGATTGAGGTGAAAGAACCATCAAGAGAAGAGTAAAAAATAATAATAAAAACGAAGTAAAGAAACAAAGAGATTTTAGAATTATTGAACAAAGAGGCATTGCAGTTGACAAAGCATCAAAGAAGAAACAAATACTTAGGCCAAAAGGATAATCGCTAAAGAACTCAAAAAGAAAGAAAGAAAATACTTTTATTTGATTTCAGACACACAGCATAAAAACAGACTATCACAACCACCTGCTAGATTATTTTTGCCTGAAGTAAACGAATATTCAAAATGGAGAAACCTGGTAGTGAAAATAAAGATTAGCTCACCATAATCGAAGAGAAGATCCCCAAAGTCAATGGCGAGATGGCCGTGAAAAAATATGTTCGCGGAAGGTTGCTTGGTAAGGGTGGGTTTGCTAAATGCTATGAAGTCACAAACTTGGAGACGAAGAAGGTTATCGCAGCTAAAATCATCCCAAAACAAACGCTCACTAGAAACAGAGCAAGATAGAAACTAATTTCGGAAATAAAAATCCATAAGAGTCTGAATCATCAGCATGTTGTGGCTTTCGAGCATGTCTTCGAGGACCACGAGAATGTCTATATCTTGCTGGAATTATGCACGAATCACACACTGAATGAGCTTATAAAAAGGAGGAAGAGACTCACAGAACTTGAAGTTCAGTGTTATGTGCAGCAGATTGTGATTTCTCTGAAGTATTTGCACAGTCACCATGTTATCCACAGAGATCTGAAACTTGGAAATTTATTCCTGAATGAAAAAATGGAAATTAAACTTGGGGATTTCGGTCTAGCTACGAAATTGGAGTTCGATGAAGAGAAAAAACATACAATATGCGGTACACCGAATTATATTGCACCTGAGATTCTCGATGGGAAAACTGGACACTCTTATCCTGTTGATATATGGTCGCTTGGAGTTATTATCTACACTCTTCTTATTGGAAAGGTACAATAACAAATAACTAATAATTTAAAGAAAGTACAACATGGATTTGAACATATTGTGTATTGGAAACTTTAACTACTAATTATCTCTCTCTCACACACACTAATCAGTAAGGAGGAATTATTTATTTTTTAAATTATCCACTCTTCTCTTTCTCCTTCCCCCAAGAATCAAACAAAACACAGCAAACAATCTCTCTCTAACTAATTCTATTTCGAATTTACACATTAAAGTATAAAGTGTAATTATTCTCCCCTAATTGAATCAGTCGAGCAGCTTAATATCCCCTCTCCCCAGAAATTTTTACTTTTTTTCTTCTTCTCTGTTTTACTTTTATTTCTTTTATTTAAGCCACCTTTTGAGACACCTGATGTCAAGAGCACTTACAAGAAAATCAGGAGTATTTCATATGGATTCCCAGATAATGTTCCTATCTCTGATTAAGCTAGAGGACTCATTACACGTATCCTTAATATCGATCCTTAGAGAAGACCTACACTTGATGATATTATGAGTTCTTCGTTCCTCAATACAGGCGGTACAATCCCCAAATTACTGCCATTAGCAACATTAGCTTGCCCTCCATCAGCTTCGTATACTAAATAGTTCCTGCCTTAAGGAAACGCATTGAAGATCAATTAAGCCCCTGTGAGACTAACAGAGTCTGCAAGTTAATCCACTTAAAATATTAAGGGAAAAAATGCAAGTACTTCTAACTTATATTTGAAGCAATCAACTGCTGGAAACCTTCAAGATGGAAACAGATAATTAGGAGCAACCACTTCTAACTGGAATCAATCGTCTAATTAAAAGGATTAGCGTCCTCAGACATAACAGTTCCCTAAATCAGAATTCAAAGTGTCGATGTCAACAAAGAATATTGGATCAACGTAATCTCAAAATCCTCTATTCAGCTAGACAAACGCACCAGGACTAGCATCTGCATAGAGTCTCAATATGTTCTCTAAAACAAAGACAAATTTCAACAGCACTGGAAAAGGATTCATGCAGACTAACACTCAAAACCTTGGGAAGCCCTCTCAGCCTGGATGGGTATCCTAACCTGTTCAGCCAGTTTGGGTAACTCAATGGGTGGATTATTCCGCAAAATATGGACTTGGCTATCTTTTGTCGAATGGCTGCAGTGGTGTGTTCTTCAACGACTCAACAAAAGTTATTCTTGATCCCGTTTCAAATAGCATTGAGTACATCGAAAGACTTGGCAATGACCGACAAGATCTCAGGCAACAACTCAATTTGAAAGACTACCCAACTAATTATTCAGCTGAAATGTAGAAAAAAGTCACTCTCCTGTTTCACTTTAAGAGCTACCTAGAAGAACAGATGACCAGACAAAATATGTAAATCGACCCATCTCAGAATCCTACAGAAAACTAGCCATACGTCTATGTCAAAAAATGGATGAAAACTAAGCATGCCATTATGTTTAGGCTCTCCAACAAAATAGTCTAAGTCTCTTTCTCAGATAAAACAGAAATTCTCCTTTCTTCTGAAAACAAAATGGTCACCTATGTTGATCGCACAGGAACCAGGACAGACTACCCGCTTTCTACTGCTTTAGAAAGTTCCAACACAGACATGTCCAAGAGGCTCAAGTACACTAAGGATATTCTCACCCACATGCTCGATAACAACAAAAACAACAACAATAGCAACTAGCAGAATGGTACGAATGCCCGTGCATCACTTTCTAACGTAAATCCAATACAACTCGGAACAGAAAAGGAGAACTTTAACTGATAAAAAGAGCTTAGTATTAGTATTCTCAGAAATTTGATCATCTTCATTATTTCGCTCATATCTTTTTGACTTTCGAATTTTCATGGAAAAATTCAACAAACTGCAGAATTTTGGAGGAATATCCTTATTTTTATGTGTATTGCAGCTAATTCATTATTTTCAAGATTGTTGACTGTTTGCTTATTTACACTTTCTTTTTTGTAAACAGATTCTTTTGTAAGAATATGATTTAATGTTTGACTTGTATGTTCTTTCAGCCCATAAAGATAATCATAGCAGTTTGCATAGATGTTACCATCCCTACCTCATTCTATCTTCCCACAGCCTAAAAAAAATAATTTGAGCATATTCCCTTTCTGATAAACGTTTACCCATGAATGGTACTCCCCAGAGTGCTTAACACAGTCTGCAAATTAAGCTGATTTTATCTAAATTGACAGAGCTAATTATTTTAGAATGTTCTTTCTTTGCCTTAAAGTGATGAATAATCCAAGAAAAAAGAGTTAAAATAATTTTTAGGTATATTTTAACTCTTGATGAATAATAGAACAATAAACGATATTTATTGTGAATGCAAAATCAATTGAAATTATGATATTTTATGAATCCAAAAAATAGGCAGATTTAAGGTTTAAGCATTCTAAGAATTAGGTCTTATATCTCCCTTCAATCTGTCTAGTTTTCATATGAAAAACTTCCAATTATGTTTTTTTTCTTCGATTAGTACCCCTGATCTTGTAGAGTTTAATTTATTTTTTAGATTACTTTCTCAAGCTTTGATACATAACTCTAGTTGCTCGAAATTATGCTTTGTTTTAATAACTTCGATTTCAATTTTAGTACCTTCTTTTCGCTGCAAACTAAATCAAAAAAGTAATGGTATTAATCATAGTTACCTTAATTAGCTTTAAAGAAACATAACACCAAATGCATATTGAAAATAATTGAAATAATTCTGTTGTTACATGCAAGAAGTGAATCTGCTTTGTTTTTAGTCGCTGAGATCTGCTTTTTCCGAGAAAGAAACAATGATGTGAAATATTAAAAAGGATTTTTAATCAGTAGACTTATGCAATAATAAGAGAAATACAAGCATAATCCAATGGTAAATCCAAGTGTCAGAGAAATACCAATAAAATCTCTAGTTTCGAATAAAGATGTCACTGTTGTACTCCAGATGATTTCATAATCTTAATTTATGAAGTATCTCTCGATGTTGAAGAGAATGGGACTGCCAAGAAACACGCAAGAAGAAATGCAAATGAACGGAATAGCAGATGAAATTAAGCGAAAGAATATGGAGAACTCTTGAGACTCAGATATTGTTGGTATTTTAGAATACTTTAAGACTTTTTAAAGAAGAAAAAATAAGTAAAAAATTAAGCTTAAAAATGGGGAAGAAAGCAACACACACACACATCTGCGATTATTGGTGTAAATTCAAAAACCAAATTCTTACGATTGATTTTATCTGTCCAATATAGGATGACGAGGAAGACAAGCAAAAGCATGAAAAATACTGGCATAGCTAATCCAAAGATAAATGTCGAGTAGATAAACACAAGAAGCTATGAATACCTCTTTTCTAATGGAAATTTCCTATAAGTGTACAGTTTCAAGTAATCTGATATGAGCAGAGTTTTGGAATTATTAAAGGACGATGTGAAGCTTCTATCATAGAATTAAATAAACTTTTTCACCAGAAGCAGAGCAAACACAGATAATGGCATTTTGATAGTATCAATAATCATCTTGATTGCTATGACTTGCATGACATTCAAGAAAAATTATTGATCGATCCAAATGAGCTTGTAATATCCAGATTTCTCTTAGACATTATAAATATACAGGATATTCTGAATAACGCATATTATTACCATATTCAAGAATTCTATGAGAAACAATTTATAAATCAATATTCTACTTTCGAAGCTGTGACTCTTATATTTTTCAAAGAAAGTTAGTCTTTTGTTGATTTGCTTTAGTAGAGCATCAGCGATAAAGATAGACAGCAGCAGACCCAAAGTAGAAAACATATTAGGAGAATAAGAATATTCAACGTAGCGAACATATCCAATTAAGGCATTAACTTGTTTTTTAAAGGAGTGAAAAAATTAATAAAACTAAAAAGTGAGGATTTATTTTTGAATGTTTTACGGAGCATGAAGAACCCAAGAGTTATGAAGATAGAGAGCATTCTTCGGAAGAACAATGAAATCAAAGAATAGTGGAGATTATCCCAGATGATATTGTCGGGTGTATGGGAGTTTTTTGGGTTTAATTTTTGATCCATGAAAATAAACTTACGATTGGGTTAACATAGTTTTTTCTCTGTGACTCGCTATTGGAGCAGTTCTTTCTTTTCAATGGAGAAGAATGTTATCCAAGCGAAGTCAGCCTATTTACAAAGTACCATGAATAATAGTTGAGAGAATTAGATGCATTTTTAAATTGAAAAGACTAGAAAACAAAAAATATTGATTACTTGATGGTACTCAAGCTTTTTCTTTTCATAGGTTGAAGCTAAATCTACGATTAATTTTTGTGTTTGGATTATGTCATCTAGCATCTTGACAACAATTTTATCTGCAGAAAGAAGTGAAAATGTAAAAAACAAGCACAAAAATTTTACTAATTTGAGTATGTTATTTTCGCTCACCTTTCTAATGGGATTCTTTAAGTGCTTCTAAGCTGCTAATGGAGAAATTCGTTTAATTAGCTAACTCTGCTATGGTTTCTTAGTATTAAGTTAAGAGTTTAGCTATGAAAGTGGTTCTTTTTTTGAGAAGTGCTTTCATTTTTCTCTCAAAGATGTAGACAGAGGAAGATAAGGAAAAAGTAATATCCACAATAGATAAATCACCTTCTTGGCAAAGAAGAGGAAATTCTTGCTTCATCAACTAAAAAAAGAAAATAAAAGATTCAAAGGAGCCATATGTGATTAGGAAACTTCAGATGAAATAAAGTAATTTTAGTTATTTACATTTTCAATAAAATCCCATAGGTTATCAAGGATTTGCTCGTTTTTATCTATGAAATTAAAGGGATGCAACTCCATAATAAACATCGAAGTTGTGATCAGATTTTGTGATGTTATCCTTTAGAAATCGTCTCTAAGTTTACTTAAACTATTTTTAGAATAAAACAGTTTGTTAGCTTGATTTTCTTATTAAAATAGTTCTTTTTTTCGTTGTAAATTCCAAAAATATTTTACTAAAAAAGGAGGATTAAAAAAGATATTCCATAAGCCATTCCAAACAGAACAGTGACCAAAAACACATACTCAGCGTAAATAGGAATATCTTTCAGTCTACCTATTAAACATAATATTATTTAAGATTTCAAGATTATTAGCTTGGAAAGTTGATTAAATTGGATATTTTTCATTTTAGACAAGCACAACTTCTCTTACCTTGGCATGAAAATGCTACGTAAAGATAGGAGTTATCGGAAATCTCAGCTTAACTTACAAATCCATTAGTAAGATCTAACTTACATGCAGTTTATCCATTGCAATCCTTTTAAATTGTTTCTAAATTATCTGTTTACCACGAAATCGATTATTCAATTTCGAAGAAAGGATCGAAATATTAGCACTGTTTCTGATAGAAATTACTTAGATTTTAAAAGACAAATCCAACTATAAAAGTGTCTACATTGATTCTAGCTTAGGGACATGAGATTGAATAAGCATTGGGAAGAGAAAATGAAGGGAAAAGTGCACATATTCTGTTTATTGATGCAATAGGAGCGATAGAAGGAGAATATACCAAAGAGTCAAAGAAAGAACTTGGCTTGTCAATAGGGTCAGTTGTACTGAGAGACACATTAATATATACCTAGAAGAATGAAAGCAAGGTTAATGCTATTCCAAATAATATTAGAAGCTTGAGAGTCTTGAAATAAAGAATAATTGCTCCTCCAAATTGATTCATAAATGGAGTTTTGTCTGATAAATCATCTTTGTTCTTATCAGTTCTGTCATTTCTTCTCTTATTGTTCTCAAAGATGCTCCCAGAAGGTGTTTGTTGAATGATCTCTTTGAGAGAATATGTTCCTTCCTCTTCATTTAGCTCTAGTTTTAGCAATGATTCATCAACTCCTTGAGCTTTTTAAGCAGTAATTTATTTATTTTATTCATTTTTCTGGTTGATTTTCTTTTTAATGTTGTGTCTTTCTTTGAGCGATTCTTTGTCTTTAACGTTGCAGGTCATCATGGAGCGGACACTGCTGAAGTCAATCTAGAAACAATGAACAAGAATATCTTGGTTTTTTTAATAAAAAATGGTAATTGATTATTTGATTTACTGCGCTTTAGAGTGTTTGAAAACAAAATTTTCTTTCAAAAGCAGAGTGACCCATAGAAGAAGAGGATTTTGGTTGGGATGAATAAGTATAATAAGATGATGATTGATAGGAAATTGAGGAAGAGGATGATTGCTATGATGAAGGAACAGTTATCAAAGGAATTGGTGTTCGTCTATATTGCTCTAATTTCTAAGAAGGACTATCTGCAATCTTTGACTAAGAAGACAACATCTCTTCGCTTGTATTAATCCCAAACTTTGACGTAATGCTTTTTTCCTCTTCTTGTTCTTCTTTTTCTTCTTCTGCGTCCATTTGACAACCCTTCATATATAAAGATCACTAATAGGTCTTAGGATATTTTTGCTTAGCAAGTGTTGTAATGCTCCTCTCTTCTGCCTCAAATAAATTTAATTACACTCTCAGTTTCTCCTGATCAGCATTTCCTCTCAGGAAAATAATATTTTCAAAGAAGGCTGAACTTACTTAGATATTCAAAATCATTCTCCGAATCTAAAAGAAGCAGCATATTAAATTAGAGTAGAGTTAGTAGGGAGGAAAAAATTGTAAAAGAAACATCTTCGCATTTGGAAGCAAATAACCCCTCTACATTTGTGTAATTATCATCCAAGTTTTAATTCTTTGAAGAATCTGATTTTTTTAAAGTTCATTTATTACTTACATAATTATCTCTATTAAAAACCCTCCATTAGAGTATCATTCAGCCATTCTAAGGAGTTGTTTCATCGATAATACTTTGTATTCTAAGAAGAAAAACATCGCTAGACTCCTATTCTGAATGGAAAAAGATCAAGCCTTTAATTTATCAGAGTTGGTAGTAGATAGTTTATGGGAGAAACATGATGAGCTTTATTTATGAAGAGTGCACTTATTTTTGTACTTGATTAAGGAATAAATACAATATCAAGAAATCATAACAGCTGTGTTTTAGATCAGCTTCAAAACAGTAGTTCATAGTCTCAAAAACATCAGAAAAAAATGAAAGATCATGTGAAGATGGGATTCATGGAGAAGATCACTCTTAGTCCATTCTAAAAGTACTTCAAATTCAATCGTTTCCCTTGGAAGTTCTTGACTCATATCCTACTGGTGATCTTCACAACATATCAAGCATTAGCCATGATTAGTCTAACCACCTCGCATGCTCGATCTTAGCATCAAGTTTTCAAGTATGTGCTTTTCGGATCGGAAGACGAATCGAACACAGTGCCTTTCTACAAACTAGAAGACTTCATGAATAATGTGTAGACAGTGTGCTCAACTCTCGATACTCTCAACGACTATCTCCTCCAATACGCGAAAACCGAAGATGCTGCTTATTCGCTAGATATATATTACTCCAATTTCGATATGGCTAACGCGCAAGTTGCGAATGTCCCAATCCCGAACATTGCAGACTGCATAAAATCACCATTCGATGTGTTTGATTCGCAGTCAGTGAAACAATTCTTGAACTAAATTACGAAAATCAATATCGTCGCTGAAAATATCAGAGTCTACACGTAATATGCTGATCTTCCTGATTAGCAATCGTGCCTCAAATGGACGATCACGCTTGAATATGATTTTGAGTCTTATGCTAATATCGAAGCAACAATTGGGACTTAGAACAAACTGTGCGAAGGTGACACAACGCAATCAACGTTTGGGTATAATTTCGCGTTCATTCACATTACAGTTGCAGTCCTAGCTGTGATTTCTCTAGCTTTATCGATGAAATATATCTACGCAGTTGGAAAGAAGTACATCAAGCACAAAGTCACCTATGAAAACATTCAGAAATAACTCAAACATCAAGATGAACTCCTCAGCAATCAGGATCTAGATCAGCTCAGATTCAGTAACAACAAAATGAGTTCCTTTACTTTTTCATGATTTTGAACAATATTGATTCGATTGATTCCATTTTGTTCTGAGACAATTCGTTTTTTATTTATCCTTTTTGAATGTCTTTACAATAGTGGATAGTTTGAAGAAAACCGATCCAAGTAACAACATGAACAACTAAAATGATTAGAATCTCATGAATTAAAACACTAATTGGGAAGACATTGGATTATTGAGCAAACTGAAGCTCTTTAACTTGTGGTTGTTCTTTAGTATTATCGGAAATATCGTCTAGATCATCGGATGTTTGGTTGCTCTTCTCGACACCTACATGGAGAGAAGTCTTCCTATCTTCAATTACAAAGAATCCATCATTGGGTTTGGATCGATGTTTGCTTGGATGATCATGCTAAACTATCTTTAGTACAATAAAAATGTCAATTTAATGACAACAACCCTGCAGAAAGCTTCTTCTAATATCTTCATGTTCCTACTCGGTGTACTGCCCTTTTTCTTTGGATTTGTGTTCCTTGGATAGAGTATTTTCTGGAAATACTCTAAATTCGAAGATACAACAACGACAATCGTGACGTTATTTTCATTGAGCAATGGCGATATCGTCAACGAGACATTCATGGATACATGGGCAGAAGGTGTTCTAGGATAAGTTTACTTGATTGTGTTTATGATCATGTTCTTCACAGCAGTCTAAAATGTGTTCATTACGATTATCATGGAGGGTTACGATGATTCGAAGAAAGATAAGAAGA
>Ga0302271_10001560_pt1 | contig 21844 bp, 14 predicted proteins | sample III_Bog_N1_1_FD_198767 | JGI IMG/M metagenome (GOLD analysis project Ga0302271, IMG submission 198767) | Peat permafrost microbial communities from Stordalen Mire near Abisko, Sweden - III_Bog_N1_1 | ecosystem: Environmental > Terrestrial > Soil > Wetlands > Peat | place: Sweden: Abisko... | reverse complement strand
TAAGTTGAAAGGTTCTTGAGATGCCTACTGTTGCGGAGGGTGCGCTAGCTCAGAGGAAATTTTTCAGGAAGGGGGGATTATTGTTTTAATTAGATTCTTTTTATGAAAAAATTAACAATATTTTGTTTTCGCTTCTCGTTTTTTGAAAAAACCATCTCCCACATTCTTTCCCATAAGCTGACTTCTGCCTCATTTTAATTATTAATTGCCTTGAATTTACCTCGCTTTTCTTCCCCTCTAGTTAATTTTCCCTCTTTCTCCTTAGATTAGCACCACAAAAAAATCAAAGGTATTTTCCCCAACTCGAACCCTAAAGTTAACCAACTTTTTCTTAGGAGTATTCTAAGTCTAAGAATAGACTTTCTAGTCTAAATGAAGTGATATTTCACCTCATATTAATCTCTTATTTCGTTCATTTACGAATATGAAAGTTGCATCTATTCCCATTTAATTACATATTAATCTCAGAAATTCTCTGATGAAATTTCATTTTACTTTTGCTAATCCCCCAAATGTTGACATAAAAATTCTATTTTGAGTCAAAACCCAAACAAAAATCATTTCTTATTATTTAGCAATGGCATTTAAGGGAATTCTTGAGCCAATAAAAGAAGATACAATTCAGATTATGTACATCTTAACTTTCAATCCCGAAGAGACACATAAATCCCATTCTCAAATCAATATTTAACTAAATATCATTAGGAATATTAAACCTCTCCACAATCAGATATGAGATCACTTTAATTATTTCAAAAACTCCACCAAACTCCAAATTTCATGTATCTAATTCAGCTGAAGCTTAAGAGCAACTACAAGATTATGAAAAATTACTGTTATTGCTTCGAACAGCCATTTGTCAATGCAATAGCAAAGTAATGATTTTAAATAATTTAACTGATTCAAATACGTTTTTAAAACAAAGAGTTACAATATGATCATACATTCAGCTTATTAAAGATAATCAAGACTATTAACACATTATTTTAGTTAATTTTACCCATGGAATTATCCTAAAATCAAATCAAATTTATTAAAAATAAAAAAGGCAGTTTCTACCTAATATTTTCATGGGATATCTTAAATAGGAGTTTCTAAGTAAACAGATTCAAAATGAAATTTACTTGTGTTGGTTAGTACTAAAAATAGTATTGCGTAATAGCTTAAATTTTTGTCAACTGGATTGAAGAAATAGACCTTTGTAGACTCAATAATTTATTTATGTTTCCCTATTACGATTTATTCTAACTTGATTCTGCATAGTTAAAATAGAAAAAAGACATGACAATATATCTATTAATAGGATTGCTTATGATAAACATTAGATACCCTAAAAATAGGATTATTCTCAAGATGATTCTTTGAATATTCTACTCAGTTTAATAAGTCTAATCTTTCTAAATCTTGTTGATTCAATACCTTTTAACTTGCAAAATTAACATTTACTATAAATTATTTGAAAAATATATTCAAATCCGCAATGCAAAGATATGAATATTAATACATGTATTTAGTATGTATTCATTTTAATATAAAAATGTCTAGCCAGTTTTAGATTGAATGACCTTAATACTTTTTTAAAGTAGAAAATGCTGGATTTTTTTCATATGCGTTTAACTAAATATTGTTATTTTTCAAGAAGAACTGAAAAACCAAAGAGAGAGACAGAGTTCCATTTATTATTCTTTATTAGTGCACTCATTGATTTCATATGAGAAGAGGTCCAGGGCAAAAAAACAATAGGCTGATTGACTATCTTTTAGAAGTATTATTAATAAATAGCAGAATAATGTATGCCCTAGATGCTAATTCTGATTTGTTTTAATTTCTAAATTCAATCAAACAGCGAGTTATGCGTTGTGTAGTTGTATCTATCCCCAAAAAAGCAAAAATAATTTATTCTTTTAGTTGAAAATCAGCATCTATTATGAGTACAAATTCAAAAACGACTATTGAGAATTTCATCACAGCATTAAAAGAACACTCAGCGGATTCAACTAGCATCCCTTTACTTTAAAAAAACTCAGTTGGCTTATTTGCAGCTATGAAAGTAATCCCTCATTTGAGTTGTTTCAAAGATAGTTAAGACAAACATACAGCAAACATAATCTTGATTTATGTTCTATTTTGCTTGAAGGCAAACGTAGATGATACAGAAGAGGTATTTCGCAATGAAAACACTACGAAGAGTCTCTATGATATCATAATTCACAGCAACATAAATGAGGTTCATTTAAAATAAAATTAGCATTCTCAATCAAATTATTTGAAGAAGTTGCATCATAAAAGCGTTTATTGCTAATTTTAGAGTGAACTCTGGATATCGTTTGTTTTTGAGCTTGTGAAATGTGCGTACAGCAGCAAGAATCGACCAGCAATGCAGAGATTTATCAAGAGTTTAATCCCTTTGTTACTATCATATTACACAATCAAATATTATCAAGAATTCTATCCTGCAAAAGTTAAAGTTAACAGCTCAGAAGCAAATCCTCTAGAAGCAAATGGTAATTTTAACAATTACTCATTCAACATTAATATGATATTTGTTCATATGAGTTCATGATTTGAATTCAAATACGTCCATAATTTATCTTAAAAGATTTGATTAGCATCTCTAATTGTTTCTATTCTGTTCTATTAGTTTTTGGTGGATTGTTGATCGAGATTTACAATATGGAATTGGAAAACGCAAAGAAACTCAATCAATCTCCTGGACTCAACACCTTCAAAGAACTTACTTCATTTCATGTAGGTTAAAATGGGAAAAGAGAAGAAAAATAATTCGAGATTTTTGAATTATTCTTTTTTGCAGGAGAAATACTAGAGAACGCTGCTAGAGAGTAGTGATTCCTAAAAGCAAGGAGAAGACACTCAACTCAGCTAGCCTAGCTATGAAGCCATAACTTCAATCAACCCTCAACAGCATCTCATTCTCTGTGAAGTGCTCATTCGAATCTTCTGTGCTGACATCAACTATTATTTTTCCTTTGTCTTTCCTCATTTCATCAGCCTCGTATACATGTAACCAAAGACATAACAGACTCCTAAAAAATCTTTATCCTCTTGAAATGTTGCTTAGATTAATGGGAGTGAGTTTGGATTCGGCTGAGGTGAGAAACGAGACACCAGTTCCTCTTTTTAAAATTCAGCAAGTCTAAACGTTTCTTGTGAGGATTACAGCTCCTGCAATGCAAGTACAGAAATTGTTCTTCAAAATTGCTGGATATTTTTTTACTCCTTAATATAAAAAGTTGAATATTTAATGGCTGCTTTCTTGATTCCTTAGGACATGATATTCGCAGTTTATTAGATACTGATTTGCCAGAAGCATCTGAAAAGGGAAGTCAATTTCTGTCTCGATCTTATGCTTTCCAAAATGAGCAACGAATCCTAATTCAAAGTACATACACACAAAGAGTCTTTCATTGTTAATATTTGAACTAGCGCGCAAGCACTTTCTGCTAATACTGTGATTTGTTTGAAAATATTACAAAATAATTCTCTTGATTTTATTCATATTTTTTAAAACTTTCAACTAAAACCACTTTTGTTTTTTGCTGTTCCAAACTTAAATCTTCAGCTATCGGATATGTGCCAATCTGTAATTGACCTTACAAGGGACGAATACGATGAGATCTATGGTCTTTGAATCATCATTAGCTTAACAGAACAAAAATGATCCCAATGTATGCAAAGTAGAAAAGTGAGATGCCAATCTTTTGGAAATCAAATAAAATCCAAAATGTTAACTGCGTTGACAAAATATTTAATAACTTTATGTCATATGAGTATTATTATCTTTGATTTTTCTCTTTCTTAACTTTTTTTTGAATTGTATTCAAAATGCAATGATAATATTTACAGTGAAAATGAATAAATTTTAGAATATGGGATGGACTACATAATGAAAGAAAAACAGAAGGAGAGGAACCGAATCGATTATTTTTTATTTGCGCTAAAGAAGAAAAAAAAGAAATCAGAAGAAGATTAAATGAATACCAATCTAAAGAATAAAATAGAATATAGCTGCTTTGTCGATGTGGAACTGGAAGGTACAGTCATTTCCGAAAATGTTGTTAGCATTTCTGCTGTCAAATATTCTCTTTCTAAAGAACCCACGAGATTACTTTCCAGGGATAGGGATGCTGCCGATTTCGAACTCCTTGTGGACGCTCTCAGAAAACTAGCTCAAGTTAATATCAATTTTAGCTCTTGCAAAGAAGAAAACTATAACATGGTTTCGAATTCTCCAGAATCATATACTCTTAATCTTATTCCAGACAATTTCATTCTCGTCTATCTGTAGAGTTTGAATCCAGACCAATAGCAATAAGCATTGAAGGATCTAAAAAGCCACCTAGAATAGTTTCATAATGCTGGATTTATCGTCTCGTTTTTTGATCTATAAAATTATGTTGCATATGATAGATCAAGCAACTCATATGTCCTCATTGGATTTCCCTATCTCATACTTGATGACGACGTGCTCTTCAGAGGAATTCATGTCGTTCCGGATTATAAATACGCGGCCCGATCTTAATTGGTCTTCAAAGGACCAAGTAAACCAAGCGATTACTTAGCTCTCTTAAAGAATTTCCTTGTTTTGACACATCTAGAAGAATACAACACAATCTGTAAAGAAAACTTTTAAGATAAAGACCTAAAACTAGCTGTAAAAGAGAATATATTATTAGACAAAATGAATACTGAAGTGAGCCTCTCTTACACCATTAGAGACTGTAATTGCGAAGTAATTCAGTTGTATTTAAACAAATGCCCTCATTAGTCAAACAAAATACTATTTAAGCTCCCTGAAGACGTTTTTAAGTAGTTGTATGAAAAATGCTAAGAGCTCATCGAGTATGAATATGAGAAAGTCAATGAAGATAAGCGCTGCAAAGGTAGTTATGAGCGAACAATCAAAAAATTGTTTAAATAAGCTGAGTGCACTTTAAGAGAGATCAAAGAATATTCTGGGGATGAAACTTCAGTTCTTGATTCAAAACGAAAAGAAATCGAAAATATTTACTCGGATATATAAAATAACTCTTAGAATCTCCCTTCCGAAGTTGGCAAAAAGTATATCCAAGAAATAGGTATTTCTTTTTAGAATCTCTAGAAGTATATCAATGAATATTCCTAGATACTGAAAGATGGCAAGGTGTGAGGATAGTCTAAAGATTATTTTTAATTTCAGATTAGGGAGCGAGAGTTGTATGTGCAGATGCTAATGCTTTGCTTTTCACATGTATTATATTATCCTTTTAATTATCCCATTGTTAAAAAGGAATAATATTTCTAAATTATTTTTTTCTACAATCTTAAATAAGACTACTCCCTATTCTTATATTTGGAAGCATTTCTCTTGTTTGGAGAGATAAAATGAACTGCCATTTCATTTTTTGCCACAATAGCAACAACAAAAAAAGACTTAAAACACATCAGGGTGATTTAGCTAAAATATAAGTGGTTTTCATGAAATGTATTTTGGTGGCGGATCATTCTTTCTTCAATACAGTAGACTGCTGGGCAAGACATCAATTTCAAATTGATGTATGTATGCTAGATGAGATGAATAAAACTTAATTTTCTAACAAATTTACCACAGCTGGGTTTTTTAAGCGAAAACTGTTTTGATTAGCTTATTTGCTTTTGAATAATTGGACAAATATTCCATTTACAATAAATAAACAAACACCATCAACTTGCAAATATTCAATAATTCTCAAATGAATGAGCCACTCGAAATATTAAGCTCATTCAGCGAATTAGCAAGGAAAGATCTGGGGAGAAAAGACTAGTATAATTTCCTAAAAATCACTGCTGACAAAAGAACAGAGTTTGTGTGCACAAAGCAATTGCTGAACAGACTCGGCTGCTTATTCGAGGAGTTCCTGTAAATCTTGTAGGAATTATTATGAAATATTAAAAGTTTTGATTTCGTCATAAGAGGTTAGTTAAGTGAGATACTCACGAACGGCAGAGTCAGCTAGAAGAATTTCAGCTGGAGTGTTGGAAGAGATTCGATTTCTAAGAAGATCCCTTAGAGAATTTGAGGGTTTAGATTCAGTATCAGCTAATAAAAGAATGTTTAGGATGTCTTATTCACATGACAACTTAGTGTATGTAGTTTTGTATTCGCTAATAGGAGTAGAATCTCATTGTTGAATTATAGGGAGTGCTTAAAGTGCAGATGTAGATGCTTCAAATGCTGGTAGGAAGTGATGGATTGCATCAACAAAGTGAAGGAGGACTCAGATATCGAGTTAAGAGTGAGATTCAAGGAAGTCAGAGTAGAAGATTTAACAACTTAAATAACAAATTCTACCAAGAACGACTCTCTAATCGGATAAGCATGAGACAATTAATTTTGTTAGTCTTCCTCTACAATAGTCAACGTGTTAACCATTCTCAGTTTGTTGCTGTTATGAGATTATCTCTCGTCAAAGGATAATTTACTGTGAGAACTAATTGGCTCTGATTTAACATGTAAAACCAAAATGCTGAGATTTATTTAGTTTTGCAATAATTCACAGACATTTACGAGTTATGCGATGTTAACTTTTAAGTAAAGTTTTTATAATCTTGCATTGTTCAACACATCACATATTGTTAGCTTACTCAGAGATTGGAATAGCTCGTTATAAGAATAAAAGATAACCTCTTCTGATAATAAATTATCTTCTGCTTAGCATTAGAAATCTGAAGAAAATGAATCAGAAGAAGATGTAGTTGATAAAGGGGAATAAGTAAGTTAAAGTTGTTACTCTTCTTTTTGCTTAGCTTACCATCCCCCTTCTGAAAACTCCCCAGAACCAGAGATAGGGATAATTTACCCAGTTCCTTCTTTCTTAGTATTTTACCTCTTATTAGTTTTGCTATTGTTAGAGTATTAACTGCAAGAACAGCTGTCACTGCAATCACAATCTTGAGAAGATAAAGATTCATTATCGTCATCTTCGTGAAATGAATATTCACTTTAACTTTCTTCTTCTCCTTCTTGTTTTTCTAGTTTCCTAGATCCTTTTCTGTGATTGTCTCTTTCTTTTCGTTCTCTTGTAACCCTTGTGGAGTCCTTCTTTTGAAATTGGGGACATTCATTCTGTTCTTTCCTTGATCTTTTATTATCCACATTGTAATCTTCGTCTTCTGACTTTGCAGAATGCTTTTTTCTTCTAGGAATTATTCCTCCTTTTCTCAAACTCTTTCCTCCTTGCTTTCCGACTCTAGCAGGTTTACTTCGTTTCCTTACATCTTGTTTGCTATGTTTATTATGATCATCATATTTCTCTCCAGAATTATGTTTTTTCTCTTTATGCTTTTCGTTTTTGAAATCTATTTCTTAAACCTTTTTTTATTCCTTGTTCACTTTCAGTGTGTCTGTTATTATATTTTGTTTTTATTCTAGCATGCAACGTTCACTTACATTTGATTCTAATAATATTTCTTATATGTCTCTTTAACTATCCTTCACTCGAACTTCACTTTCTTCTTCAACTTTTTCTACTATTTTTCCTTGTTTTTGTTCCTTATTGTCATAATTTCCTACATCCTTCAATCCCTTCAATATCATTTCATCTTCCAATTCTTTAATAATCTCCTGCTCTTCTTCAAGAATTCTTTACTATTTCTTAACTCGTCTTTTCTCTGAATCATCTGAATCAGAATAGCTTTCTAAACTATAATCTTTGTCATTTCCTTCAAGTTCTTCCCAATTCAAGTAATCTTCTTCGTATTAGTCTAATAGTAACTCTTTAGTGGGACTCCTGCAGTCTTTTGAATGGGTTATCTCCATTATCATTTTAGAGTTTTCAGTTTAACCACTGAAATAACTTTCAACTTTTCCATTCTTTTTGAAGCTTATCCCATTTTTATTAATAATTTTGTCCTTGTTTGAATTCTTTAGCTCATCCTCTGAGATAGAAGAGAAGCTAATATCCTGTCTTCCTTTATCCCGTTCTGCCACAATTTTATCTTTTATTTATTTGTTTCTCTGCAAATTGATAGAAATCACTGGTATTTTCGGCAATTACTTTGCAATTCCCTAGATAATTTCAACCCTTTCTTCTTTCCTCATGAGTTTACTGAATGTTATTTCAAGTCTATTGATGTCATTCAGCTGAGATATGAATTTCAGTTTTATTTTTTGACCATTCTAAATATGTTTCATATCAAAAAACAAAACAACTTCCTCAGGCCAAGCGAAGTACTTATGCAATTCAATTGGAACATCACATTGGATAACCATCTTAACCTTCTTCACAGCTATTTTCAATCCCTCAAAATTACTTTTCCCCCACAAACCATCTTCTTTATTCTATATGACTTTCAACACTAGATTCTCAATAACTTTCCCTTACAAAATTTCAAGTAAACTCCAATCATTCATTGAGCTTCTCTAATCGATGACCAATTCAACTTCGCTGAAAATAGCAATCTCTTTAAGAATTTCTTTAAATATCACAATCTCATCTATTTTTACAGTTTGTTATCCTCTCAGAATTATTCTTAAAGAAACACCTTTTTAAGCTAGTTTCACTGCAGAGCTAATCACAGCAATCCTTTACAACACATCGATCCAATAATAACGTTTTACTATTTCTAGAGTCAACTTTGCATCGTATTACTCCTTCTCTTTGCAGAAAATGTCTATTTTCTTCTACAATCTCGAGAAGGTATCATTGTAAGGGTTCAAGACAAAACATTTGTAACTCATTTTCTTAACCGAGATTCCTCAAAGAAAGAAATTTGATTTATTTTACAACTATTTTGATTGTTTTTCTCTTAAAATAAACATTTATTTTTATTAAATCTCTTTTATCTTCTTCAAGACTGAAATGATAATAATCATTATCCCTTCCTTAATTTAAACTAAAATCCCGCCCAAGGATTCATAAAATTGGAAAGAACCAGAGAAATAATTATCTACCAAAAATAAGAAATCTGATTATATTTTCATCTCATATCAACCAAAGAGATCCATGAAGGCTGAAGGAAAACATTCAAGTGTTAAACTATTATAACTCAGTTAATCAATTGATGATATGCTCATTCTCTAAATTTATTATTTTTAACAAATCTACAAAAAGGCACACAAATAATATTTCTTCAAGCAATCTTACTCTATCTCTCTCTCTCTCTCTTTTCCCATAATCCCCCTAAATATTTCTCCTCGCTCTTGCTCATTTTTTAAGTCTCGCTAGTTGTTCATCAATAAATCTAATCAAATACGAATCATTTGAAGCATTCTTGATCACATTCAGCAATTCATAGTTCTTTTTCGATTCTAGAATATTCTAAGCTGCTTCTTTATGCTCATCGATCTTCAAAAGCAAAGTAACTCTTTCCTAAGCATTCGGTATCTGCAATAGTAGTTTAATCGCATTCTTTCTAGCCTACGGTATATCCACTATCAATCCAGCAATTATTTCATATGGAATTACAATTGATTTCTTGTTGAGCGTCATGACATCCATTTAAAGTGTATCATATGCCTATAAACTAATCTTTTGCCTTAATCTTAGCAATTCTATTATTCTAGACGGCACAGAGTTGCTCTTAACCATCGCGTCAACTTCTTTTTTATTATCGATGTGCTGCAATAAATGGTTGTAGATACTCCATTTTGAAAATTCAATTATATCAGTTTACCCAAATCTGCTGCTATTCTCTCTAGAACTACTGAGCATTCCATCTAAGTAGCCTAACTCATTTGCTACACTTTCTAAATACAATCTGTCTTCAACATTCTTGTTCATATATGCGATCGTCTCCAGTAAGCCATCTTATCTTTTTTTGAGATTTTCTTAGAAGCTCACATACAAATCGATTTTTAAACTTCTCTTCAACAAAAACAATGATTTTTCGACTCCACTTTCTAGTGTCTTCTTCTATTATCCTTCGCATTAACTCAAGAAATCCAAATATCTTGCTTGCTTGAATGGATCGATGGAATTTTTCATGAGATTCTTGTAATGCGTTATGAAAATTGGACGTGATTTGATGAGATCATATTTCAATTATGTATTCTCCATGGCACTTTCCATATCCTTCAGGGATATGTAGATTAACTCACTTTCATGGCTACGGACTGAATGCTCGAGTGCTTGCTAGAAATAATCTTTTTGTTTTCGTTCAACTTCCTCTGCAAATTGCTAGGAAGATTCCACTTATTTGAGAGTGTTTTCATCGAAGCACCACCATTCTGCACTAGCACTCTCAAATTATTTCGTATTTTTAGCTATAAAATTCAATAATTACACTATCTTATAAGCTGATTATTCTTGCTAGAGAAGAATACTTGATAATCGCTATCTTCCTTGTTACATTGCACCTTTGGCTAAACTCACAAAGGAGATGTTCTTCTCCTTAGATAGTTTTCTGATGATTTTCTCTCCTACGAGATCATCGTCTTTGTAGAGTTAACTCATAGAATTTGCTTTGTTACTACTCGCTGAAGCATTGGATTCACTTTGAGCTCTTTTGAGTTATTCTCTGAGTTATCTGGAGCTTTCTTCGATGGCTCGTTCAGCCCAATGCTCAAATATCTAAGAACGCACTTTCTGCTTGAATTCTAATTATTCGCAGACACTGATCGCTAACTCATGGCAATCATATCGCAGCATGATATTGATTAATTGTTGTGGTAGTTCACTTCTCAGCAGATGGCTTAACTTTGTTTTCATAACAAATAATTACTCAATAGAATCACAAAAAAAGCAAAAAGAAAAAGGAGAAATGGACACATACTTATGCTGTGGTGATCATCCTTTTGATGTTTTGCCTGAAGAAATTGAAAACAACTCTTATTTTCACGCATAGCTTACTGAACGCATCATGCGAATTAGAATTCTACCCTAGGTATGCTTTCCCATATGACGCTGCTTTCATCAGTTCTTGTTGTTTCTCCTCTTCATTTGCAAACTCTGCAGCTGCAATGCACTCCGATACAGCGATCTCCAGTAAGCTTGCATTTCCACGTAACCCAGAATCATCAAATGGCTGCTTATTCTGGAGATTTCGAAAGTTTTACAGCAACTAAGCTGAAGGCTTGATTTCTTCAGACAATTTTGAATACAAGGTACTATAAGCATTGAGATACGCTGCTGGTAGAAGTCTTAACATTTTATTAGATTCTGTAGAGCACACCCTAAGCCCATCGATTTCAGTTGAGAGAACAAAATCGTATTGGGTTTTGACATCTTCCGATACTTTAGGTCCAATCATTAAAAACGAGCGTTCACCTTTTAAAATGCAACAATGATCACCGCACCAGAGCATTTTCAGCATGGAGAGTTTCTAAAATAGATTATTTCCATTGCCAGGCAGCTTAAAGTCCTTCAAATCAACATCGCTAGCTGAGTAAGTTGATGCTTCATAGTCGTTAGAAACCACACAAAGTCTAAGTCTTCCGTTGCCTATTTCCCTAAAACAAAGAATTCAAAAATTATTGCAAATATTTTACACATCTAACTCTACAAGTGCAACAGTTTAAGCTGATGTTTTTGAATTACTGAAGATATGCAACTAGAGATGCACTAGGGGATAGCGCAATCAAGTGGATGTTTTTGATAGGTGGTAAAGTTGCAATTTGTTTATTCGCTTGAACTGCATCAGGTATTTTATAGTACGCTGACGATGTTTGTTCTGTGAGACTAATAATTCCGCTATCTGGATGAGCTATCTGTAACTCAATTGCTTATGTTGATGATTAATCACTTGTTAATGCTATCCAATCTCTCGGTGGTTCTTTCAACCCTGTCGTTGCGAAAAAACTCTTTTCTTAGACTGTTCTACTTTCCAACGAAAGATTATGCACATTCTCAATGTAATAGAATCTCACTTCATCCGATGAGTTTTATGAGAAATTCAACGCACAAAATGCAAAGCTGTTTCCAAATATCTTTTAAACCAAACAAACACAAGCAAATAGAATTAGGAGATATGATAAAACGTGCTTTTCTTTTTGCAATTGTTCAAAAGATACAAAATAAAAGATTATTTTGTAATTTTACTCTAGCAGAATGAATATTCGCTTTGAATTTCGAATTCAAGAAATATGGCATAGCCTTTTTGGTTTTTCTGTAGGGATCTATCACAAAGAATGATGGTGTCTTTGTAATAATGAGTAGCAATTCATTCTGAATAAAACTAAACCCTATGATATCTGTATCCTCTTAGTAATCAATTTTAACAGAATTAATTCTCTCGCCCTCAGGTGAGTAGAAACAGACATCTTCTTTTAAAGGTTTATCGGGAGTGTCTCGCATAGCGATGACTTTATTCCGCATGATCGCTAATGGTCCTCCAAAGGGAGCGATAGCACAATGAAAATTAGCAAGCGTTATTTTGTCACTTAAGAACGGTTCAGTGACGGGGAAGAATTCCTTGAATTCATATGGTTTCTCTCCAAGATTTACAACGTCTTCGTGGAAGATCAGCTCCATTGGTTAGTGGTAATGAAGGAGGAGGAGGGAGGGGTTTAATTGTTTAAGAAGTGAGGATAGTAGTTGTTTTGGATTTTATTGTTTTAAAATAAGTAATAACAGAAGTGTTTCCCCCACGTCAGGATCTTGTTATTTCTCGATTAGGTAAAATCACACTGTGCTTGATGAATGCTTTTGATTGAAATCTGTATATCAAAAGATAAAATTTCTCTAACTATTCAAAATCTCCTTTATCTTTTCTAATAATATTATCCAATAATCAAGATATTTTTACTTTTTTGATTGAAAAACAATGCTATTATCACAAGGAGAATTTCGCAAAAACGCTTTTTACCCCTTTATCCTAAGTTCTTTTGACTGAAAACGAAAGTTAATCACAAACATTCAACGCAGAAAGATCAATACTGTGAGATAATATTTTTAATTTATTAATCTATCCATTTTTACCATAATCAGTCAAACTTTTTTTTTGATTTATTGAGCTATTTACTTAATTAAGAGTGAAGAATAGAGAGATATAGAGAATTTAGAGGCTATTGGACAGAGAACACAAGACTTATTGCTTAGCTTCATCCAAGACTGCAAAGATAAATGTACAACTAGCTTGGAGGGAAGGAGTATTTCTACACTCCTACTGGACCTGATCAAAATAACAATTATTAGAACAACATCAACACGAGCAATGTTTAGTAGAATTCGATGATAAAAAAATCAAATTCTCAATAACAACAGCAGCAGTCGTAGTAGCTCTACAATGAATTTGCTACTCCAAATCCAAGCTAAGTGAGATCAAATGCTCTTGGTAATAATGGATATGTTGAATAATAAAACAATAATAAGGATGATTACTATCTGCAAGGTAAATCATACTAGCAAAGTATCTCAGATAATAATAGCAGTAAAATCAATACTAAAAATGAGCGAAAAGATGAGATAAACTAAAATAACAAAAAGAGCAATAATAATAAACAAAACTCAGCCTTTCCTGTAACAAACAATACCTAGTAGTAGCAGCAATACCAATCAGGGATAGCAGATCAAAAACAAACAATAAATAAAAATATTTCATAAAACAGGGCATCAGATCAACCACGGGGTAATTAAAACAGCTAAATCCAAAGCATGCCAACTCATACCAAGCATGAATCAAGTCTGTTGGCGGAGGAGGATGGAGATGATGAAAATAATATGCTTGCACCTGACGGGACACACAATATCTATTAGAATATCTTCAATAAATAGGCAGCGAGCAAACAACCAGCATCGCAAAAGAAGATAATCCAGCAAGAACAAAAAACAACGAGTAAAAATAATAATCTTATTCTTTAGGAACCCCCAACATATGGCAAATATTTGGCAGCTTATTTGCTTACCAAATTGATAATTCAATCACAAATCTTGTTTTTTTAACGCAGATGAAGATCCAAAGTAGAAATATACACTCTACAAAAAAGCTGATTATTCGCTAAATCAAGAAGACGTGCAGAGTGCAGAAGGCGATGAAGAACCGAATTCACCTATTAGCGCAATAATATCGCCTTTGAAAAGCAAGCGATTTCTGAATGGAGTCCACGGAATCGTTCCGAAAAGTAATGTATTCTAGGCTAGTAACATCGATCGAAAAGATTAAGGAGGTGCAGGTTAATTAGTGTTAAATTCGGATGACAGCGATGAGGAAAACTAAAAAGGTTAAGATAATGATGATAATAATAATATCCTCTAATTGAGCTTGAACAACAGCAGCATAAACGATAACAGCAATTAAAACAGACAATCGTTATTTCGCTACGATCCAGCGTTGTATTAGTCCGTTGCTGGGTATTTTAATCCATCGTAAGGGGCAAAGAACGCATTCAATGTCGAGAGTATCCTTAATGATTTGCATGAATGCTATTAAAACGACTAAACTAAGTGTAATTGGTTGAAGAATATAATTAATTAATACTTCTAGCAGAACGATCGTGAGTATTTCCAGCGAATCAACAGGGAAATCAGTGGATTACAAGGCGCTGAGAATCTAGGCGATTATTTCATGCGGAAATACAGTACAAATCGAGAAAAGAGAGTTGCGGGCTGTTCCCATGCATAGCGATATCCTGTGTACTTAGGCGTCAGAGGCGATGGTAATTGCTTTTATCGAGCGTTAATAGTGAGTTATATTGCGAGTATTCTCGGGAATAGTCAACGAGTATGCGAGCTTGAAACGTTGATCGAAGAAATTTAAAGTAAAAAAGTGGATTTAATTGAGTTATGGTATCAAGGAGTGTCAAGGGAAGATTCAGATCTCGTGAGAAAGATTCTTATCCAACAATTAGTGTTGCTATTACTGTAGATGAAGAAATCGCAAGATTCCACGGAAACATCTGTGTTGCTCATGAGTTTCTTTGAAAATGTCTCTAGAGATCATGATTTCGATTATTCGCTAGTGCTGCTATGCAGGTCGATGCTGCTAACAGCAATCGATGAGTATTCTAGTTTGTCGCCGTATGTGGAATATATCCTCCCTGATGAAGCTGATCGCACGAGAGACAAAATCAGAACTTACAAGGAAGACGCAGAATACCATGTGATCAGCTTGTCCACAGAGATATTCAAAGTGTCCATATAAATTATCTCCCTGCAGAAGGATAAATTAGGAAACTTTGAGTTCTTCGAAGGACTCAGTTATTCACCGTAGATCGCTAAGCTTAACACCCAAGCAGCTACTGTGAGCCTCCTGCTAGCAGATGGACATTACGATTTGCTATTCGATAGACCAACGTGCTTGGAGTATTTCCCATCGCTTGCACTGTTCAACAAGCATTCACTTTACAAAGAAGATTTAGTTTTTCTCACGGAGGATTCTAGCACTCCTCTGGAAATCAAAGCAGCTTGCACGCTACGACTCACCGAATACGAAAAGTTTCTGAAGGATCAAGAAGATCAGTTAATCAAAACGAAAGTATCGCAAGCGAATCTGCAATCACTTTACCAATCGAAAATCAGAAATACATAGACGCCTGTGAGTAATAAGAATAACAACGCGCAAGGCTTCACAATGAGTCACTTCCCTCGGCAAGAGAGCTTACCTGTTCCTGAATTGATGTACAATCAGTTTTCGATGGAATCTGCAGCTAACGGTGTGCTGTTATCGAAGTAAGATTCAAATGGTTTGATGTCTTAGCATATCAATCATCCAAACGAAGATACCAAAAACAACGATAACAAGTTTTATGAATAAACTGCTCAAAACAATGGAATTATTGAAGTAAATACTGAAGGAACAAGTACAATAATTGAAAGTAATAAGCTCAACGATGACCATCAGTTAAGCTTACAAACTAACAATATTTAGCAAAAAATAGCCACTCCAAATCCTAAAAGTTTCCCACCTGAGGTTCCTTCCAATAAACCCGATATATTTGCCAATTCGCCTAATATTGTCAGTCCCTTCGAGGAATAAAAACAGTCTTTTCAATCAGATTCATCAAAACCATAAAATTAGCAATTCATAAATATATCACATTCATAACCCAGCTAATCTAATCTTCCCCAATCATCTTAAGTCGGCAGTTCTAGCTTTTACTTCGTCGAGAGTGACAGAACTACCTTATCCAAGCAATAGAAAATCACGCCTATGGGTGATAAACTCGATGAGGGGACCAAAAAAAGTTTAAAAAAAGCGGAACAATAAAAATCTCAAGTACCTGTGTGCATCCACGCAAGGGAAGCGAATATAACAGTTTCATCAGTTACTTGCTGCAAACTGTCATTCGAAATATGCTACACGTGTTTTAAGACAAGGTAAATCACTCTCTGCCCATCATGTAAAAAAGATTTACTCAGTAGTAGCAGAATCAATTCGACAGCTAAGAATTGCAAACTCATCTGCAAACATTGTGAATAATCAAACAATAACGTTGTGCCTTTATTCAACTAGGTCTATTGTGTCAAGTGTGATCTACCCAAAGGATGGAAATGAGAGAAAGAAGAGAATAATTGCAGATTTTAAAAGAAAAATATCATTTAGCTGTTTTTATTTTGTGATAAAATTGAGAATTGTAAGAGTAATAATTATTTCCACACACGAACACTGTAATAATAGCTTAATAATTCAGATTGAAACCAATTACACAAACAAACAGATTTTTTAGAATAGGTTATTTTGTGGTTTTTTTATTATGATAGAATACTTCAAGTAGGTTGTTATTTTTAAAAATTAAAGTACTTTTCTTATTAGTAAATTAAATATTTTGTTTGATAAGTTACTTCTCTCCTTCAGTAATTAGCCATACTGTCCTGCAGTTACTCCCTTTGATTTATAACATTATCAGTCAATTTAATAGAGATCAAAGAGCACAAGTCTTGGATTATTCACCATTAAGCTAGCAATTTACTGAAAATATCCAGTAATTTACATTTGATAGCTATATTATTCATTCTTCAGAGCCTGCATCCATTTAATCAAAACTAATGCTTTGTCTTTGTTTAACGGATCAAAGTTGGCTGTGAATGTATTAATCTCGAAGATATGTTTGACTAATACTTTCTTCAAAGAAAATACGTTATCCCAGAGAATATCTCCTGCTAAAGAAATTGCTAAATCCCTAGGTTGGATAGCATCTGCGATTGTTAGAGATGCGATTAGGAAAGGGAAGTTCTCAGAAGTTGCATAAAAAAGTGTAAAAAAATTGTTATTTTCCATCAGAGGAAGGCGAGTTGTTGGATGAAACACACGAGATTGTTGGAATCGCTTATCTTACCAGAGAATCACTAAGATATCAATGACTTTCGAACGGATCATTTCAGGATCCTGAGTTGATCCATTGCGATTTTGAAACTCCACGTGTTCAAGGTAAGGATTATTCTTGAAATTCAATGACAATGCGGATAGTATGGAGTTCAAAGAACCTTAGAGTAATTGCTAATTAACTTCATCTCCTTCTTGCTGGCTGTTAATGTGAATTGCCTGTGAATAATTCAACTCATCTAAGAAAATCTTCTACGATCGTGGATACTTTGTGGCAGTTAACACACAAATCACACCATAATACACGTGGATTATTGCAGAGAATGATATTATACAACCAGAACTTACTATGAACCAAGAATTATATGGAATTTCATTGAACCTCGAGTTAATCACCAATCCAATTGCAGCAAAGCATTCCAGAGCTTAATACAATCGTAGCATCTTCACGGAGAAGCTTGAAATAAGAATGTCATACTTGCAAATGAACGACTTGTAGAATGGTGCAATATCCAACGTCTACCCAGCTAAGATATACAACGTAAGAATATATTTAAGGAACTTCTTCAAGGAATCTCCATTGTGGGCTAGATTCTAAGAGACTTTTGGGAGAGCTGCAGGATTAGTGTTAGAAATCCATACTGAAAATATTATCGCTGCGATTAGCTTAAAGGATAAATATATAGAACCTGCAATAAGATCTAGATTAAATACCTCCCTCAGGAAATATGCTTAAGAGAAAAGGGAAGAAAACAAATAGCAGATCGAGAGAATACGTCGAATATAACCCATTTGATACCCTTAATCGAACTGAAAACATTTCACAAAGGAATCATTTGAAAATGCATTTGCGATCACAAAATATATTGCTACCCAAAAAGCAGCAATTTAGCTGTTATCTGTGGTATCTAAGTTTACGATCCCTAAGGATTTATTAGCTGCCTCCTCGAGAAACAATGCTATGTATATGAAGTTGAAGATTGATCCTATATTATAAATAATCGACACAACAGGGATACGGATCTCTTAGACTACATATTTCATTTTCCAAGCTTCATAGAAATCCACGAAAAGCAAGGATTTTAGGATTATGTTCTAAGGCTGTCGAAGTCTTGGAAACATCCGTCCAGTTGACCAAATTACGATTTTTATTAAGGCCAAGACAAGGTATTATGCAAGGAATAAGGCTAGGAGATAATAAGTACCACTGACTGCCATTATGATGAGACTCCCATATAAAGACAAGAATTAGAATATGCTAGTTCGAAAAATGGATAAGTCATAGTGGACTTTTTTGAATACTTGGATCATAAGTGAAGAAATGTGGGGGTGGGTGAGTATTTTTATTGTTTTTTTACTTGTTTGATTAAGAAAATTAAAGTTACCCTGAGATAAAAAGCTATGTATAAGGGCTAAGTGTCCGTGGCTGATAAGGGGTTAATTCTTACCCAAAGAGATTATATCAGAGATCTAAAAATTTAGAACCTTCCCTGATTAGTATTGAAATCTGTTTTGGGGGGTGGATATTATGACTCTATGATCAGGTGGCTTTGATTTAAAACAACTTAGCTCAAATTTCTGAAAAATTTAATAAGAGACACACATGCATACATCTTTTCAATGATAAAATGAGTTGTGAGGATCATAAATCAACAATATATTATTAAACACATAATCACAAGATAATTTAAGATCCTTTGAGTCAGAAAATATGGAATGCTCTAATGTAAAAAATAAATAAGTCTCATTTTCTGTCATGCCTCTTCATTCAATCTCTAAAAGATCGAATAACACGCTAGATGGGTTATTAAACATGAATTGAGAGATATATTTATAATATCCCGTGATAAACAGTTGATAACTGTATCTCTGCATTTTGAGAAGACCAAACCATTTTGTCAATGCAGCTCCTTTTTCTGAATGCTGCGCTTCCACCGATGTAGCTGCAAATAATTCTAACTAAAATATGTGCTTAACCAGCAATGGTTTTATTTTCTCCATTTCCGTCCACAAGACATTTCCAGCGATTGTTATTGTTAGATTCCTAGGAAGAATCTTATCGACAACTTGCAATGATTCGATTGCCAAATCAAAGTTCTCAGGTGTAATCAACAAATGAGTGAAATTACTATTGTTCTCAATTAACAGCTTTGCATTGAGAATCATGTTTGTTTGCTTGAATCTTTTTTCGGTCCAGAGAAAAGCCAAAACATCTATTATTGTTTAGTGGAGTTATTAAGAAACAACAGCTGATCTACTACGAAATTCAACTAACTCAAGGAGAGGGTTATTTTGGAATTTAGGAGTTGAAATAATTTAATGCAAGCGATCGTTTAGCAGTGGTTCATTTTGATCTTATATATTAGGGTTAAATTCGATGATTTAATTATTTGGTGGATTAGATATTTCCTCTATGTTAATGATCTCTTACCTAGGATATTTTGTAGCTACCAGCAGACAGAATATGCCATAATACAAATGCACTATCACAGAATATCCAATGATGCAAGCGCAAGGGATTTTAAACCATTACGGATGATTTTGTGTTGTTTATGCAGTGTACAGCAGCACCAAACAAGCGATAGATTCGAGAGCTTGGTATGCTCGAAGAGCTTTTATTGTGATGTGGGAAATCATCTTATCGTATTTGCATGCGAATGATTTGTAGAATGGCGCAATATCTATTGTTTATCCTGACAGAAGATAACATTACAGCACACTTATCAGGAAATTTTGTTATTTTGCTTTGACTGGAATAGCTTTAGCAATTTTAGCTAAAGACGCTGGATTTTTGTTAGGAATCCATCGAGAAAATACAATAATAACAATGATTTTGATCAATAAAAACACTAGACCTAGGATATTACTAGCGCTGAATAGCTACCACAAGACGAATGCTTGCACGAAGGAAAACGAAAAGAGGTAGAATTTAGAGAGAATTTCGTTTATTTTGTTCATCTAATAGCCTTAGTTGAACTAGAAGAATTTCACAAAGGCATCATTTGAAGATGTGTTCGCTAATACAAAAACTAGCATCAAGCAAAACGATAGCAGTTTACTGTTTTCTACGCTGTCCAGTTAGATTATTCGGAGAGTATAAGATGTTGCGTCGTCTAAGAGCAAGATTGTGTAGATAAAGTTGTAGATGACGCCGAAGTTATACATCAGAGAAATAACTGGTTTTTGCACCCATACTATTTTCTTGTCCATTTTCCAAGCTTCGTAAAAGTCAATCAGCAGTATAGATCGGAATATAATCCAATTGGAACCTTGGAATGCTGGTAGCACGCGAGTTGTGACTGACCATAGTAAGATCTTGATGAAGACTAAAAATAAATATTGCACTGAGACAATCGCAATGAGATAATAGATTCCGTTTGTTATCGTGAAGTATGCCATTCCAGAGAACGACAAGAAAGAGACGATACTTGCTCTTAGAAACGAATAGCTGAACTTCTTCTTTTTGAAGACTTAGATCATAGTTAGTCGATTGGGAATAGCAAATAATAATATTTCTTTTCACTTTATTATTGTTGTAAAACTGTCTTTTTGCCACAAAAGTAATTTGACTTATCGAAGGATTAAATACTCTTTTAATGAAATATTTGCCTGGTAAGGGTGTTTTAATTCAACGAAAAAAATCATCAGGCCTGATGTGTGGCATTCTTAGTCATTGGAAAGTTGGGTATGTTAAGCTTTCTTCATTTTGTAAGAGATAAAAAATATTTTTGCATATTTTTGTTTAAAAAAGAGTGCGCATTTAAAGGGATGTTAAATGTTGTAGAAAAGGTTGTTTGTCTTAGTCCTAAGTAGAGATAAATATAATATTTTTAAAAAATTAAGTTGATTAAAATTCATAAATGAAAAATCTATGATAAATAAAGAATCCTTCTCTCGTCCAAAAATTTCTATGACGAACGAATGTTACAGAAAAAGTACAAGATATTTTTAAATTTAAGAAGAAACCGCAGCAAAAAATAAATATTCTTATTGGAAGTATTTTTAGTTGATAACTACTTTTTGTCTCACAATTAAAAAGGTTACTTAATTTTGCTGCAGCAAATCTTTAATAATTAAATACCAATATTTGGATGAAAAAATTAAATTCATATTCTCTGTTTGAATCCTTTTGAGAAAGGAGGGATTGTCTAAACTCTAGCTCATACACAAAAGAACATTTTAGATTAATTGAAAATTCCTGGAGGAAAAAGCAAATCAAAAGTAAAAAAACAAGAATTTTATTCAAAGAACAAAAGAAGAACTTTATTCAAATGGATAATGGTGAATAGCTCTAGCTTGTAAGTCTAAAAGACATAAACCATGAGGTTTTAATAAGTTCAGGATATTTCTGCATTTTGTAATTGCAAATCTTGTGCGAATTCGCAGTCAAAGTCTTACTAACCAAGTTATAATTCACATTATTTAAGAAAAACTTATTCATAGAAAAATAATGGAGAAAATAATAAATAAACACATACTTGCAGATTCATTGAATTTTCTTTCATGAAACACAAAAAAAAATAAAAAAGATTTTGTGAGAAGGAATCAGAAGAGAAAGAATAGGTTGATTTATCTCTCACTTTATCTCTCTGTTTATTAAAAATAAGACAATCTATTGATATTATTAGACTGAAATTAAAGAGTTGTGAACTTCAATATCTTCCTTGAT
>Ga0302271_10001559_pt1 | contig 21856 bp, 24 predicted proteins | sample III_Bog_N1_1_FD_198767 | JGI IMG/M metagenome (GOLD analysis project Ga0302271, IMG submission 198767) | Peat permafrost microbial communities from Stordalen Mire near Abisko, Sweden - III_Bog_N1_1 | ecosystem: Environmental > Terrestrial > Soil > Wetlands > Peat | place: Sweden: Abisko... | reverse complement strand
TCGTAAGAGAAAATGAATCGACGTATATTAAAGCGGGTGAAATTCACCGTCTTGAAAATCAAGGTAAAATTCCTATAGTGCTTATTGAAGCACAAGTAGGAAGTTACACGGGCGAAGATGATATTGTAAGAATTGAAGATGATTATAAAAGGGAAAATATATGAATCAAAAAGTGGCACTTATTACAGGCATTACGGGACAAGATGGAAGTTATTTAGCTGAATTTTTGCTCAAAAAAGGCTATATTGTTCATGGCCTGAAAAGACGAAGTTCACTCTTTAATACCGATAGAATTGATCACCTGTATCAAGACCCTCATGTTGAAAATAGAAATCTTATTCTGCATCATGGTGATATGACTGACAGTATGAATTTAACGCGTATCATTCAAGAGACACAACCTGATGAGATTTATAATTTAGCTGCGATGAGTCATGTAGCAGTATCTTTTGAAACACCAGAATACGTAGCCAATGCTGATGGTACAGGAACGCTTCGTATCTTAGAAGCGGTACGTCTTTTAGGATTAGAAAAAAAGACAAAAATATACCAAGCGAGTACCTCAGAACTCTACGGAAAAGTTCAAGAAACACCTCAAAAAGAGACAACACCGTTTTATCCTAGAAGTCCTTATGCCGTAGCTAAAATGTATGCTTATTGGATTACGGTCAATTACCGAGAAGCGTATGGTATGTTTGCTTGCAATGGCATTTTATTTAACCATGAATCCCCAGTGCGTGGCGAGACGTTTGTCACCCGTAAAATTACGCGTGCGGCAAGTAAAATAGCGCTTGGATTGCAAGATAAACTCTACCTTGGCAACCTCAATGCCAAACGGGACTGGGGTCATGCGAAAGATTATGTGCGTATGATGTGGATGATTCTTCAAGCCCCTGAGCCAGAAGACTGGGTAATTGCAACAGGACAAACTACAATGGTGCGTGATTTTGTACGCATGGCGTTTGGATACTGTGGCATTGAGCTTGAGTTTAAAGGCGAAGGTGTTAATGAAATTGGTATCGTAAAATCGTGTTCCAATCCACTCTATCAGATTGAAATTGGCAAAGAGGTCGTAGCGGTTGACCCACGCTATTTTAGACCAACCGAAGTTGATCTACTTTTAGGCGATCCAAGTAAAGCGGAGCAAAAGTTAGGATGGACGAGGGAGCACAACCTTGAAGATTTGGTCAATGATATGATGAAAAGTGATCTTAAGTTGATGACCAAAGATGTTTATCTCAAAGAAGGTGGATATAAAATTATGAGTTATTTTGAGTAAGATTATGAATAAAACATCTAAAATTTATGTCGCAGGTCACCGTGGGCTTGTTGGTTCTGCGATTGTTAAAAATCTTACATGTAAAGGGTATGCAAACATTATTACCCGTACCCATGCTGAGCTTGATTTAACGAATCAACAGGCAGTTTCGCTCTTTTTTGAACGCGAAAAACCTGAGTATGTTATTCTTGCAGCTGCCAAAGTGGGAGGCATTGTTGCGAACAATACCTACAGAGCTGATTTTATCTATGAGAATATGCAAATCCAAAACAATGTGATTCATCAAAGCTATATTCATGGTGTCAAAAAACTGCTCTTTTTAGGTTCTACATGCATTTATCCTAAAAATGCGCCACAGCCAATAAATGAAGAATCTTTACTCACGAGTGAGCTTGAATACACCAATGAACCTTATGCTATAGCTAAAATTGCAGGTATTAAAATGTGTGAGAGTTATAATCTTCAATATGGTACAAATTTTATCTCTGTTATGCCAACCAATCTGTATGGACCTAATGATAACTTCGATTTGCAAACATCGCATGTTTTACCTGCACTCATTCGTAAAATTTATGAAGCAAAGCAACGCGAGGATCGAGAAGTTGAAATTTGGGGAAGCGGAAAGCCAAGGCGAGAGTTTTTATACTCTGAAGATATGGCAGATGCATGTGTGTTTATTATAGAAAATATTGATTTTAAAGACGTTGTAAAAGATAAAAAAGAGGTTCGTAACACGCATATCAATATTGGTACAGGAAAAGATGTTAGTATCCAAGAGTTAGCAGAATTGATTCAAAAGGTTGTTGGATATGAAGGCAAGCTTATTTACAATACTGCAAAACCTGATGGAACCATGTTGAAACTCTGTGATTCTTCAAAACTACATGCGTTAGGTTGGAGCCATAATATGGAATTAGAAGAGGGTATTAGGACAGTTTATGGGCTTTTTGCATCGCAAGGACTACAAAAATGAAAGTGTTACTGTTAGCAGGTGGATTTGGTACAAGGCTTTCTGAAGAGACTGACATTCGTCCAAAACCTATGGTAGATATTGGGAGTAAACCAATTTTGTGGCATATAATGAAAATATATTCTCATTATGGTTTTAATGAGTTTGTAATATTGCTTGGCTACAAAGGCTATTATATTAAAGAATTCTTTGCAAATTATTTTTTACATCAGAGTGATGTGACGATAGATATGTCTGATGGATCTATGCAAGTACACAACAATTCCAGTGAGCCATGGAAAGTCACGCTTCTTGATACGGGGCTTGATAGTATGACGGGTGGACGTGTTAAAAAAGCTCAAGATTTTATTGGAAACGAGCCTTTTATGCTGACCTATGGTGATGGTGTTAGTGATATTAATATTGAAGAACTTGTAAAATTTCATAAATCTCATGGGAAAGCCATGACAATGACAAGTGCACAACCCGATGCGCGTTTTGGAGCCCTTAATATTGCAGACAATAGTCAAGTGACACATTTTCTTGAAAAGCCAAAAGGCGATGGTGGATGGATTAATGCAGGGTTTTTTGTATGCGAGCCCAAAGTCTTTGATTATATTACAGAGGGAGATGGTACTGTTTTCGAGCAATCTCCTCTTCAAAATTTGGCCAAAGATGGCGAAATTTTTACATTCAAACATAATGGTTTTTGGAAACCAATGGATACTTTAAGAGATAAACAAGAATTACAAAAACTTTGGGATAGTGGCAAAGCACCATGGAAAGTTTGGTAATGCAACATCTTTTTGGTGGAATGTATAAAAATAAAACCGTTTTAGTCACAGGACATACAGGCTTTAAAGGCTCATGGCTTGTTTATTGGCTAAAACAGATGGGGGCTAATGTCATAGGCTATTCTTTATCTGCGCCTACAACTCCCAATCATCTTGATCTTTTAAAGTTGGATATCGTCTCTGTTTTAGGTGATATAAGAGATTTAGAAAAGCTTGATCACACATTTGCAACCTACAAACCAGATATCGTTTTTCATCTTGCTGCGCAAGCATTGGTCCTAACTTCATATTCAAATCCAATTGAAACCTATGAAACCAATGTTATGGGAACCCTTAAAGTCTTAGAATCATGCCGTAAACATCAGGTCAAAGCCATTGTGAATATCACCAGTGATAAAGCATATGAAAATAGAGAATGGCTTTGGGGATATCGAGAAAACGACCCTATGGGTGGATATGATCCTTATAGTGCTTCTAAAGGGTGTGCCGATTTATTAGCGAGCTCTTATCGTAACTCATATTTTAATATCAATGACTATAAAAAATTGCACCAAACACTGCTTGCAACGTGCCGAGCTGGAAATGTGATTGGTGGTGGAGACTGGGCTCAAGATAGGCTAATGAGCGACATTATGCTTTCCGTAAGTCAAGGGAAAAAAGTGAGCATCCGCAATCCAAAAGCAACCAGACCTTGGCAACATGTGCTTGAACCACTTAGCGGCTATTTGCAAGTAGGGCAAAAATTGCTTGAAGAGAAAGTATCATTTGGTGAGGCTTGGAACTTTGGGCCGAGTGATGAAGGAAGTATTTGTGTTGAAGAGGTTATTTTACATGTAAAACAACATTGGGATAAAATTGACTATGAGATCAATCGTGATCCAAACCAGCTTCATGAAGCCAACCTTTTAAAATTGGATTGCTCAAAAGCACATATAAAGCTTCATTGGAAAGATGTATGGGATAGTAAAAAGACATTTGAGAAGACCGTGAAATGGTATAAAGCCTTTTATGAAAAAAATGAAATTTTGACGCGAGAAGATTTAGAGAATTACATTAAAGATGCTACATGTAAACAGATTGAGTGGACATTATGAAAATTAATGACACATTCATAAAGGGTCTTAAAATTATAGAGCCCAATATTTTTCAAGACAGCAGAGGTATGTTTATCAAAACATTTAATGATGGCTTTTTCCAAGAGAATGGATTAGTCATTGATATTAAAGAGACCTATTATTCTATTTCGCATCAAGATGTTATAAGGGGGATGCACTTTCAAATTCCTCCTCATGATCATATTAAACTAATTTATGTACCTTATGGTAGTATTCTTGATGTTGTTTTAGATCTTAGAAAAAAATCCCCGACCTATGGGAGCTATTTTTCTGTAGAGATATCTTCTCATAATGGAAAGGTTTTAATCGTCCCGAAAGGCTTAGCACATGGTTTTAAATCTTTAGAAGACAACACCAATGTTGTGTATATGCAAACAACGGGTTATAGCCAAGAGCACGATTGTGGTATCAAGTACAATTCTTTTAATTTTGACTGGAAATGTACTGATCCAAAAATGTCAGAGCGCGACAATGCTTTTGCTCCCTTTGATGCGTTTGAGTCTCCTTTTACTGACGAGTAGATAGTATGAAAATTTTAATAACAGGTGTCACGGGCTTTATAGGGCAGAACTTGACAAAATGCTTACTAGCGCATAATTATAATTTATATGCGATTATTAGGCCTCAAAGTGATATTTTACATGTAGATAAGAGAGTGACGTTATTTGAGTACGATTCAGATATAGAAAAATTGATTGCTTTTTTTAAAGATGAAAAATTTGATGGGGTTGTTCATTTAGCCTCATTGTTTTTGGCAATACATCACCCTTGTGATATTCATCCGTTGGTTCACTCCAATATACAATTTGGCACAGAACTATTAGAGGCTTCAAAAGCTGCTAATGTGAAATGGTTTATTAATACAGGAACCTTTTGGCAAAATTATCACGATGAGTCTTATAACCCTGTCAATTTGTATGCGGCAACAAAAGAAGCATTTTCAGTGATAGCGAAGTATTACACTGAAACTTCAAGTCTTGTTTTTTCAACACTTAAGTTATGTGATACATTTGGCAAAGATGATACCCGAAATAAAGTTTTTAATCTTTGGGATAAAATCTCAAAAAATGGCGATACTTTAGAAATGTCAAAAGGTGAGCAGCTTATTGATATATCATATATTGATGATGTAGTGTATGCGTATGAGCTTTTAATTGAGCATTTAAATTCTGATAACTGCCAAGAGTTTCAAAATAAAATATTTGCAGTGACATCTAATGAAAGAATGTCATTACAAGATCTCTCAAAACTTTTTGAGGAAGCAACTTCAAAAAAACTCAATATCGTTTGGGGTGCTAGAGATTATCGAGAGAGAGAAGTGATGATACCTTGGACGCAGGGAGAAATTGTCTCTGGTTGGAGACAACGCCATACGTTACGAGATGCAATTAAAAAAACAGTTGGGAACATGTAGAATGACAAAAGAACAGCAACTCAAACAAGAAATTTTAGATAAAACAAAAGAGTATTATGAGCTTGTCCATAAAACTCAACAAACAAAGCCATTTATAGCAGGACAAAGTCGCGTTAATTATGCAGGGCGTGTCTTTGATGAAAAAGAGATGATCAATCTGGTTGATAGCTCGCTTGATTTTTGGTTGACGTATGGGGATTACTCTAAAAAGTTTGAAAAAGAGTTAGCAAAGTTTTTACATGTAAGATGGGCGTTCTTAGTTAATAGTGGTAGTTCTGCCAATTTGTTGGCTTTTTATGCACTAACTTCACCCTTGCTCAAAGAGCGACAAGTCAAACGTGGTGATGAAGTTATCACAGTAGCGGCAGGGTTTCCAACAACTGTAGCGCCTATTGTACAATATGGTGCAGTGCCTGTTTTTGTTGATATGGAACTTAAACACTTTAACATTGATGTAACCCAATTAGAACAAGCACTAAGCCCAAAAACAAAAGCGGTTATGATAGCCCATACCCTTGGCAATCCTTTTGATATTAAAGCAGTGAAAGCATTTTGTGATAAACACAAGCTTTGGCTGATTGAGGATAATTGTGATGCACTTGGCTCAACGTATGCAGGCAAACCAACCGGTACGTGGGGTGATATTGGAACAAGTAGTTTCTATCCTCCACACCATATGACAATGGGTGAGGGCGGCGCAACGTATACGGATAACCCACTTCTTAAAAAGATCATGCTTTCGATGCGTGATTGGGGAAGAGATTGTTGGTGTGAGAGCGGGGTAGATAATACGTGTGGATGTCGTTTTACCCAACAGTTTGGAAGTTTACCTCAAGGGTATGATCACAAATATGTTTACAGCCATTTTGGCTTTAATCTCAAAGTTTCAGACATGCAAGCATCTATTGGGTGTGCGCAACTAGAAAAATTTCCAAGTTTTGTTGAAAAAAGAAAAGAGAATTTTAAGAAGCTTTACAATGGACTCAAAGATGTTCAAGAATTAACCTTTGTTGAGACGCAACCACTGAGTGATCCAAGTTGGTTTGGATTTATGATGACACTGAACGAAGGTGTCAAATTTTCACGAAATGAGTTAGTGGAGTATTTGGAAAACAGTAATATTCAAACCCGCAATCTCTTTGCTGGTAATATGCTAAGACACCCAATGTTTGATGCCCTTGTTAAAGATCAAGAGTATAGAGTTATTGGAGAATTGCCTAATACAGATAAGATTATGAATGACAGTTTTTGGATTGGACTTTATCCTGGAATGGGTGATGATGCACTAAATTATATGATTGAAAAAATAAGAGAGTTTATAAAAAGATGATTATTCTATCTCATCGCGGATATTGGAAAGATATTTCTGAAAAAAATCAAGAAATTGCTTTTAAACGCAGTTTTGAATTAGGTTTTGGCACAGAAACAGATATACGAGATTATAAGGGAGAACTGGTTATTTCTCATGATATAGCAAATGCTTCAGCAATGGCTTTAAATGATCTTTTGAATCTCTATAAAACATACCACAAGCAACTTCCTTTAGCTCTAAATATCAAAGCCGATGGATTACATGTAAAACTAAAGCAAGCACTCGAAGAAAATGAGGTTGCAAATTATTTTGTATTTGATATGTCCATACCAGATGGGCTTGGTTATTTAAATCATTCATTGAAGACATTTACAAGGCAAAGTGAATATGAAAAAGAGCCTTCTTTTTACGAGAGCGCAGCAGGTGTTTGGCTAGATGAATTTCATACCCATTGGATTACAAAAGAGATTATTGCATATCATGTCAACAATACTAAACAACTATGTATCGTCTCTCCTGACTTACATCGAAGAGATTATACTAGAGAGTGGGCTGATTATAAAAAAATTGAGCAAGAATTAGGGATAAGTCATCTTATGCTGTGTACAGATTATCCAGAAGAGGCTAAGGAGTTTTTTAATGCGTAAAATAAAAGCCATTATCTTTGATATGGATGGTGTTTTAATTGAAGCTAAAGACTGGCATTATGAAGCATTAAATAAAGCTTTACAATTGTTTGGAATGGAAATAAGCCGATATGATCATCTTGTAACCTATGATGGATTGCCAACAAAAAAAAAGCTAGAAATGCTCTCTATGGAAAGAGGACTTCCCAAAGGTTTACATTCATTTATTAATCATATGAAACAGCAGTATACAATGGAAATTGTTTTTGCTGAGTGCAAACCAAAATTTTATCATGAGTATGCTCTTTCAAAATTAAAAAATGAGGGATACCATATGGCAGTTTGCTCAAACTCTGTACGTAATACGATTGAAGTAATGATGCAAAAAGCTTCGCTAGACCAATATCTCGATTTTTATATTTCAAATCAAGATGTTAAGAGTGGTAAGCCTGATCCTGAAATGTATATTACAGCAATACAAAAAATGGGTTTAAAGCCATGTGAATGTATGATCATTGAAGATAATGAAAATGGCATTAAAGCTGCTCGCGCAAGTGGGGCGCATGTGATGATTGTTGATAATGTAATCGATGTAAATTATTTAAATATCAAGCAAAACATATCTTTTTTTGAAGGTGTGCATAATGATTAATATCTTAATTCCACTAGCCGGGAAAAATCAATTTTTTCCAGAGACTGAGTACCCTTTTCCAAAGCCATTGATTGAGTTTAATGGCAAAACGATGCTCGAACATGTCCTTAGTAATTTCAACGCTATTAAAGATGACAAGCAGTTTATTTTTATTGTAAACAATGATGATTGTAAAAAGTTTCACCTTGATAATGTTCTAAATCTTTTAACAGAGTTTACATGTAAGATTATCAAATTAAATCATGAGACACGAGGGGCTGCATGTAGCGCAATGATGGCGGTTGAATATATTGATAATGCAATACCGCTTATTATTACAAATGCGGATCAATTATTTGATATTGAACTAAGTGAGGTGATCAGTTTATTTGAAAAACAGTGTGATGCAGGAGTTATAACCTTTGAATCGATTCATCCACGATGGTCATATGTAAAAATAAATGATGATGGTAATGTGGTGGAAACAGCAGAAAAAAGACCTATTAGTAAAGATGCAATTGCAGGATTTTATTATTTTCAAAAAGGTTCCTATTTTATTGAATCTGCTTCAAAAATGATTCAAAAAGATGCCCATGTGAATGGATTATATTATATTGCTCCTAGCTTAAATGAGATGGTACTTCAAAATAAAATTATCCGTACGTATAAAGTAGAGAATAAAGATTATCATACATTTTACACACCACAAAAAATTCAAGAGTATGAAAGAGAAAAAAGGGCTTAATATGGAAGTCTCAAAATTAGAAAATATGACAAAAGGTTGGTTTGTTGGTAATTTTACGCCAACTCTTTTTTCAACGAATAATGTTGAAGTTGCTGTTAAAAAATACCAAAAAGGTGAGTACGAAGCACGGCATTATCATAAAATTGCTACTGAAATTACAGTAATAGTATCTGGTAAAGTTGCAATGAATGGAATAACGTATTGCGAAGGCGATATTATTGTTTTAGAGCCTTTAGAGGCATCTGATTTTAAAGTATTAGAAGATACTGTAACAACAGTTGTAAAACTTCCAGGGGCTAATAATGACAAATATATTGGAGAAGTGTCTCAATGATTAATATCGTTATTCCCATGGCAGGACTTGGTAGTAGATTTACAAAAGCTGGGTACAAAAAACCAAAACCATTTATTGATGTTGCTGGTAAAACGATGATTGAAAGAGTCCTTGAAAATCTTCATTGTAAAGATGCCCGTTATATTTTAATAGCTCGAAAAGAGCATCTTGAACAAGAAGAAGAGTTCGTTCAAATGATTGAAAAAAAGTTTAATGCTCTTTTTATTCCTATTGAACAATTAACGGAAGGAACTGCTTGTACAGTATTATATGCACGCCAATATATAAATACAGCAGATCCTTTATTAATTGCCAATTCAGATCAAATTGTTGATTTGGATATTCAAAAATTTCTTGATGATTGTTTTGGAAAAAATCTTGATGGTTCAATTTTAACATTTATTGATAAATACCAAGATCCAAAATGGTCTTTTGCGAAACTCAATAGTCATCATTTAGTGGAAGAAGTGAGAGAAAAGATTGTAATTTCTCAATATGCAACAGTAGGAATTTATTTGTATACAAAAGGGCAAGATTTTGTTAATGCTGCCATTGATATGATCATATCAAATGATAGAGTTAATAATGAGTTTTATACATGCCCAACCTATAATTATGCTATAAAAAATCATGCTAAAATTGGTATATTCAATATTGAATTTGATCAAATGCATGGTTTAGGAACCCCTGAGGATTTAAATATGTATCTACAAAAGAAGTTGTCATGAAACAAAGAGTTTTAGTTACTGGTGGAGCTGGTTTTTTAGGATCACATTTGTGTGAAAAACTTCTAAATGAAGGGCATGAAGTCTTATGTTTAGATAATTTTTTTACAGGGCAAAAAGCTAATATTATTTCATTTATAGACCATCCTTATTTTGAATTAGTTCGTCATGATGTGACAACTCCGATTAATCTTGAAGTTGATGAAATTTATAATTTGGCATGCCCTGCTAGCCCTATTCATTATCAATTTGATCCTGTACATACAACAAAAACAAGTGTGATGGGAATGATTAATATGCTTGATCTTGCCAATCGTACAAAAGCAAAGATACTGCAAGCGAGTACAAGTGAAATTTATGGTGATCCAAATGTTCATCCTCAACCTGAGAGTTATTGGGGAAATGTCAATACCATAGGTCCTAGAGCATGTTATGATGAGGGAAAACGGGTAGCCGAAACACTTATGTTTGATTATAAAAGACAGTATGATGTTAAAATAAAAGTGATGAGAATTTTTAATACGTATGGTCCGAGGATGCATCCAAATGATGGAAGAGTCGTGAGTAATTTTATTGTTCAAGCACTTCAAAATAAAGACATCACAATATATGGAACAGGTAATCAAACGCGTAGCTTTTGCTATTGTGACGATTTAATTGATGGAATGGTTAAATTAATGAACTCTTCTGATGCGTTTTCTGGCCCTGTAAATATTGGAAATCCGATTGAATTTACAATGAATGAGCTTGCTCAAAAAGTGATTGCACTAACACAATCTCAATCAAAAATAATTTATATGCCGTTACCTCAAGATGACCCTCAGCAAAGACGACCTGACATTACTTTGGCAAAAAAAGAGTTACAGTGGGAGCCAAAAATTGAACTTGAAGAAGGTCTGATAAAAACAATAGAGTATTTTAAAGGTATTATTTGAGAGAATCTCTTCGTAGGATATATCACTATTACTATAGGTTCGCACGAGTGTCTATTTTAGGTAGAGTTGCTTGTTTAGGCAATGAGATTCTTAAAAGGCTTAAATTAGAACATGGTTTAATTAACCATCAAAAATCACGAATTGATTTTTTACTCGAATTAAATAATAAACCAACGATTTACACTGATGATAGAGAAATATACCCTTTTTTACGAAGAACATATATTGCTGGTACTATCAAACAGCAAAAAAGTAACTTTTTTAATAAACGACAACCCAATTTAATTTTTATGGATTCATTTAGTGAGTTGACAGATCAGCTTTTTATTAACAAAAAAACAGGAAAACAATTTCTAGCCAATTATTCTGATATTAATCATAATATTGATTTTAGTACAACATATGCTTGTTCAGGTTTACTTCCTCTAGAAGATTTAGAATATTATTATGAGCAGTTTTTTACAAACCTATTTCAAGTATATCCTCATGCAAAAGTTTTTTTTATACACTTTCCAACAACATTAGAATTGAGAGAAAAATTTTGTCTTAGAGGTCAAGCTATTATAACGATAATTGACAGGTTATCTCAGAAATATGAAAATTTATATTCTATTGCTGTTGACGATAAACTCGTTTTTAAATCAAACAATGAGAGTGATGAGCTTAAAGATTTCCCATACCATTATAGTGAGATAACTTATAATGCTTTTGTAGGCAAAATTCAAGCTATTTTAGATAATCAAAGATCTCTAAAATAGATGCTGAATAAAAATAACATCTTATCAGGTATCTCTATTGATCTATTCGGATCCCTGCTGGCAACTTTCATTGGATTTGCTGTCATCCCTTTCTATTTTCATTATATTGATGCAATACAATTTGGTTTATGGCTTGCTTTAAGTGGCACATTAGCACTGATTACATTAGTTGATTTAGGCACAGATCAATACCTAACAACAATTACAGCAACAGACAGTAAATTTTATGCACCTGAATATAATATGTATTTCACTTCGATTACGTTGCTTAAAACAATAGTCTCTTTTATTGTTGTTATCTGCGCAGGTGTCATCTATATCTATTTACCTAGTTTAGTTAGTATAGACATGCAGTGGCTAGAAGAGGCCAAAAATGCTTTTTGTATAGGGGTTTTAGGATTACTGATTAGTATGTATGCTAGCACTATTTCTACTATTCTTTATGCCCGCCATCATTATAGTTTAGTGAATTTTTCAGTCTCTTTTTTTGCAATAATGAGTAGTTGTTTAACCATAGGGTTACTGCATCTAGGCTATGGTATTCTTGCTTTCCCTACAGCACTTCTTTTATCCAATACACTTCAATTACTTTTTTTATTTTTTTATATGAAAAAAACATATTTACATATAAAGCTACAAATCAAAAATTTTTACTTTATCAATAGGCGTGAACTTATAGGTTATACCACGACGTTTCAAATTTTACGCTGGGTACATACTTTGCGAACACAATATATTGCCATTGCCATTAACAATTTAGTTGGTTCTTTGTATGTAACTCAATATACTTTAACCAACAAAATCCCACAGATGATCCCTGGATATGCTATAAAACTCGTACATCCATTTTTCCCTATTATTTCAGATTTATTTCATCAGGGTAATTTAGAAGGTATCCAGGATATTTTTATTAAAATATCTAAGATTCTTCTTCGAATAGCGCTTTTTTGTGGTATTGCTCTTTTTACGTTGAATGAATCGTTTATAGATTTGTGGGTAGGAAGCAATAAGTTTGCAGGTAATTCTATTGTACTATTGTTGATAGTTTATATGATGGTTTATGTTGCTATGGGTGCATTTGGTATTGTTATTTATGCCAGTAAAAAATTTGAAAATTGGACTAAATGGTCTATTGTGGAAATAGTAATTGCTATAGGACTTTCTTATAGCTTATCATTTTTATATGGTTTTTTAGGTGTCATCCTAGGTTTCGTTTGCGCCTCTTTAATAAGTCAAATATATCTTTTTTTATTGGTGATGAAGCAATTACAGATGAAGCCTTTTGTCTTTTTGTCTCACATTTTTTATTATGCTTTTGTTCCAAATATTTTACCATGTGTATTTGGAATAGTTGTTTATATCTATTCCTCTATTGGCAGTTGGTTAGATTTGATATTTTTAGGCATAATTTTTGCATGTTTGGGGTTTTTACAAGAAATTGTTTATATTATAATTTCCAAGGAATCTGGCATTAAAAATAAAATTTATAAAGCATTTCAGCTATGAAAACAGCGTGCATTATTCAAGGTAATATCCGCGAAGGATTTGAAATCGTACTCAAGGAAATACAAAAGCATTTCGATGTTGTTATTGTCTCGACATGGGAAGATGAGATTAATCAAATTCCTAATGGAAAACATATCACATTATTCAATCAAAAGCCGTCTGTTACTGGATACTCCCATCGTAATTATCAGAGGTATTCAACGGCACGTGGCATTGAAAAAGCAAAAGAATTAGGATGTGATTATGTTTTAAAATGGCGTACAGATATGTTACCAACAAAGTTAAATATTGCTCAACTCATAGCGTGGGCAAATACTAATGTACCTTCTAATGTAGCATCGCGAATCGTAACATGTGCTTTTCGAAATTTAACAGTTTATGAAGATTGGTTCTCATCTATTCCTGATCTTTTTGCATTTGGGCATATCGATATGATGGAACTTTTATGGGGAGATCAAGGATTTGACTACCAAAAAATGATAAACCCACCTGCACAGATGCTCTTAGATGAGAGTGATACATGGATAGATGAAAATGGATCTGGGGGACTCTGGTGTGCTGAGTCTGAATTATATGCTCTTTTTAGAGATAGATTGCAAAAAAAATTGCAAAAAAATTTAACGCATCGCATAATTGCGTTAGAGTATATGCGACTGTTTGATCATGATAAATTAGGAATTGTTTGGTTTGGTGCAAATAAGACATTTAGACCTATTATTCAAGCGTATGAACATCCTTGGTGGAGTGAAAAGCAATGGTCACTCTCTGTACCCCCTCCAATAGTCCACCGTGGGTATCAAACTACAGGATTATTTAATTATATAAAGAAAAAACTAAACATTTTTATACAAAAAAAAGAACTTCAAAAACAACAAGACTATTATAGGCAGTACAAGGCAAAGATAAATGAATAAACTTTACGCAAAGTATTTGAATGCATTTAAATTTAGGCTATTTGAACAAAAGATTTTTAAAGAAACATGGTCAAAACATGAAGAAATTTTGTCTTGGGCAGAAGAGATGGTGTTACAGTCTAATGATGCGTTAAAGAAAGAAGCGAATTTAACTCAAGATTCTATCGTTCTAAAAGCTTTAGAATTGAGAGAAAAAACGATTAAGCAATTTCAAGATAAATATGCCAATCAAACGTTAAGGATTTTGGTACATGTTCCTTCGCAAAAAAGCTCACCAGGGGGATATTCCCTTTTTAAAAATTTAGTAGAAAGTCTTAATTTTATAGGCATTGAGACACATATGCTTATGGTCGGTGAGTCGGTTGAAACAGTATTAGAGTCTTTTCGTCCAACGGTTTTGCTATCGAGTGATCATAGTGATTATAGTTCGACATTGAATTGGAATGCTATTCAGGAGTATAAAACCCAATTTCCCTTACAAGTAGGATTGACTGCTTCTATTGAAGCGTATGGCAATACCCCATTAATTCCACGATTGGAATGGGCAAAAAATGTTGGAATAGATTTCTATTATAGCTTTAGATCCCAAGACTATTTGACACAACGTCCAGATTATAAGCCCTTTTTTGATTTTGGTTATAAAATTTTATCGGTTGAGTTTGGTGCTAATATATTGACGTACTATCCTGTTGCGAATATTGAAAAAGATTTGGAGTACGTTTTTTTAGCATCTTCGAATTCTGATAAGCGCAAAAGATATTTTGATTGGTTGCCCAAAATTATTTATAAATATCATGGTTTTATTGATGGTCCTGGATGGCACATTGTTCCACGATGGGCACCACAAGAAACACATAAATTTTTATATGCTCGTGGAAAAATAGGTATTAATTTACATATTGATGATAGCATTGCGTGGGCAAGTGAGTTAAATGAAAGAACTTATATTTTGGCAGCATGTGGTATTCCACAGCTTGTTGATAATGCAAAGTTGCTTCCAAAGCGATTTTGTGATACATCACTCTTTTGTGCTCAAAACCCAAAAGAGTATATTGAATTGTTTGAATACATGTTACATAATCCCGAAGAGTGTCAAAAACGGGCCTTGCTAGCATTAGATGAAGTTTATGCAAAGCATACAACATTTCATAGAGCAGAAGATTTTATATTACAATTGGGAGAATTAAATAATGTATAAATTGTTACAAAAACTTAAAAGCTTTCTTTCTTATGATCCAAGAGAGATTATTAATACTTTAATGTTTAAGATGAACAATCAAAATAAATATGAAAAATTTGATAAATTGAGTTTTGAATATGAAAAGATTTGTAAACAATTCGTAATCAGTAAAGATGATTTTGATAAGAGTTCTATTGGATATGACTGGGGTAGTTGGGCTGGAAAAATTAGACAAGCGTTTCAGCATCAAGTTCCTAATAATTTTTTATCTGAGCCTTTAATTTCTTTTACAATGGTGTATAAAAGATTTAGAGGGATTAAAGATACACAACAACGGCTTGAATTTGCACGAGAATATATTTTGGAAGAACAACTGAAATATTTATTAGAAGAAGATAGTATTGGAAATCCGATTATTAGTAATAGTGAATATAAAACATCATCAAATCGAACATATCATTCAGCACATTTAGCTATGTATAAAAAAATATCTGGTCATTATTTCTGGGATACTGAAAGTATTATTGAATTTGGAGGTGGATATGGAAACATGTGCAGAGTAATTAAAAAAGCAAACCCCTCTGTAACCTATACCATTATAGATTTACCAGAATTATTGGCATTACAATACATTTATTTGGCTTCTCTTATAGGTGAAAACGAAATTAATATTGTCAATGAATCAAATATGAAAATTTCTCCTAATAAAATAAATTTAATATCATCGGAGTTTTTATATAAAGAGAATATGTCATTAGATGCGGATTCTTTCATATCAACATGGGCATTAAGTGAAAGCCCTTATTATTTACAAAAATATGTTGTAAATAATGATTTTTTTAAGACAAAAAATTTATTGCTTGCTTCCTTATCAGATGAAAATAATCTACTAAAAGAAATAATGAATTTTCATAATATAGAAAAGGTTAATGTACCTTTATTAAAAGGTAACCATGAGTATTGGATCAAATAAAATGATTTTTGTTAATTATGCTAAATCTTTGATTCGTGCGATTTTACATAAGCAGAATTTAGAACTAGTATCAACAAAAAGTAATTTTTTTAAAAAAATAGATATGTATCGTAAAATGATTTTAGCCCATACAGCGATAGCAAGTGACAGTATAGGATGTATCATTTTTTCTATGGATAGGGCATTACAATTGGATGCATTGTTAAGCTCTTTTTTTCACAATAAAAATGGTGAATGCCCTGTTATTGTTCTTTATAAAGTAAGTAATCAAAGGCATCAAAAAGCATACGATGATGTTGCTAAAAAATACAAAAATAGTGTTGTCTTTAAGAGTGAAAACAACCGAAGTTTTAAAAATGTTTTGCTAGAGGCTTTGTCTGAATTAGATGTTGGAAAAATCTTTTTTCTAGTTGATGATATTATTTTTACTGAGAAAGTTGATTTTACAATGCTATCGCGTATTGATACAACGAAATATATTTTTAGTTTGAGGATGGGAAGTCATTTGAATTTTTCATACGTTGTAAATCAGCCTCAAAAATTACCACATTTTATCCAAGACGATGAAAATTATTTATATTGGTATTGGTATGCTGGAGAGTTTGATTGGGCTTATCCTCTATCGGTAGATGGACATATCTTTGGCAAACAAGAAATGATAGCTATGGCGGAATATTTTGACTATAAAGCACCCAATAGTTTTGAAGGCATTTTACAAAATGAAAAAGATTTATTTCAAAAAAGAGTAGGTATGAGTTATAAAAAAGCAAGAATTGTTAATAATCCATGCAACAAAGTGCAAAGTGAAGTTGAAAATTTACATGGTACATTTCATCAAGATGAACTTCTCTTATTTTGGGAAAATGGAAAAGAGATAGATATAACTCCTTTGCAAGGTTATGTCAATAAAAGTGTTCACGAAGAGATAGAGTTTAGTTTTAAGGAACGATTAGTATGACGCATATGCCTTTAATTTCAATTATTATGCCTGCTTACAATGCAGAAAGAACCATCAAAGAATCTATCAAAAGTGTTTTAGACCAAACGTACCCGCAATGGGAATTATTGATCATTAATGATGGCTCAAAAGATCAAACATCGGCTATTGTAAAGTTAATCAATGACCCAAGAATCATATTGATAGAACAAGAGAATGCTGGAGTTGCAAGCGCTCGTAATAACGGCATATCTAAAGCCAAAGGTGAGTATATAGCATTTTTAGATTCTGATGATCTATGGATGAAAAATAAATTAGAAAAACAATTGGATTTTTTACAAACGAATGATTTGTCTATTGTCTATTCTAAAACATATTGTTTATTTGAAGATACAAATACAGTTAAAGACTGTTTTGTGGACGTAAATATGGGTATTAAAGATGCACAAAAGATTCTCGTATTTGATTTTGTTCCTATTTTAACCGTTATGCTTCAAAAAAAGATATTGGATGAAATTGGTACTTTTGATCTAAAATTACAGGGAACAGAAGATTGGGATTTGTGGATACGTGTTTTGCAACAATATTCTATAGGCTATATTGATGAATTTTTGACAATTTATAGAATTACGCCTAATAGTTTATCAAGGAATCTCGAAAAGCATATGTATGAAGAACTAAAAGTCTATGAAAAATATAAAAAATTATACGATGCGAAAAGTCATAAAGGATTTCAATGGTTTCAAATGAAGAAACAAGCGCTCATTGCATTGCAGAAAAAAGATAAAATTACCTTTATTAGGCTTCTTTTACGCATGTTTATTTCATACCCAACTCTTTTTATAAAGTTTTTAGCAAATAAGTATTGTGTTTTAAAAACTAAAGGCGCTTATGAAAATTTTGTTAATCAATAGCTATTTTGAAAAAGGTGGCGCAGAAGTTGTTTTTATGGACTCCTTCCATGGATTACAAAAATATGGTTCAAATCTTGAATGTGTAGTGGCTGCTAGTGGATCTATCAAGGAAGAGAGCTCTTTCATTTTAGATTCGTGGGAAAATCATAAGATTTTGGCGCCTTTCTACTATATATTTAACTTCAGAAATGTTTTTTTACTGTGGAGGTTATTGCAAAAATTTAGCCCCGATATTATTCATTTACATGGTTTCTTGGGCACACTCTCACCTTCAATTTTATTTGTCATTAAATTATGGAAGCGATTTCATACTCTAAAAGTCGTACAAACAGTTCATGATTATCATGTCATATGCCCGAATGCTTCAGCGTATAATTACAATCAAAAGAAAAAATGTTTGGAATGTGTTGGTCAAAAAATTAAAACAAAGATTTTTTATGACAATTGTGATCGAAGAGGGTGGATTTATTCTATTATGAAAGGTATTAGAAGTTTTGTTGCAATCAATATGGCAGGTCACCAAAAAATGATTGATTTATTTATAACTCCTAGTCTTTTTTTACAAGAACAAATGCTTAAGGAAGGGATTCTTCCAGAAAAACTGTTAGTTTTACGCAATCCTTTAGATGCTAAAAATGATACAAAAGTGATTAAAACAAATACAATAGTCTATTTTGGTAGATTTTCAAAAGAAAAGAATTTAGATTTTTTGCTAGAGGTCTTTCGCCATTCTTTAAAAGAGCATTTTTTGCTACCCAATTTACTTTTGATTGGGGATGGAGAAGAGGCAGAAAAATTAAAAGCAAACGTTATACTCTATAATCTTCAAGACAGGGTTACATTTTTGCCATTTCAGGCAAGAGAAAAGTTACACAAGATTATTGCAGAAGCGAAAGTGATGGTTTTACCATCATCTGTCTATGAAACATATGGTCTTGTCATATTTGAAGCAATATTGCAAAATATTTTGCCAATAACATCCAATAATGGTGGATTGAAAGAGAGCATTGAATGGGCAGGAATCGGGCAAACCTTTGAAGATGGCAATGGAATACAATTAGGACAAGCTATCGAAAATGCACTTGTTCATTATGATATGTATGATTTTAAAGTAGCCCAACAAAAAATAGCAGAAGAGCTTAATTTACAAGACTATAGTATCGCATTAGAAAAGCTTTATAGAGAATTGAGTGCAGATGCCAATTAAAAATAAAGTATCGATTATTACTCCAAACTACAATGGAGTGAACTATTTGGGGCAAGCTATTGAGTCGGTTATTAATCAGACGTGGGCAGATTGGGAAATGATCATTATTGACGATTGTTCAACAGATCAAAGTGTGTCACTTATTGAACATTATAGGATGAAAGAGCCACGGATCAAACTGCTTTTTTCACAGAAAAATGCAGGTCCTGCAAATGCCCGCAATATTGGAATAGACCATGCAAAAGGTCAATATATAGCATTTCTTGATAGTGATGATATTTGGTTACCTCAAAAGCTTGAAAAGCAAATTGATTTTATGCACAAAAATGATTTGGTGTTAACATATTCTTCGTATGAAATCATTGATTGTCAAAACTTTTTGATTGGAAGAGTGGATGCTCCACTTAGATTAACATTTGATGAAGAACTAAAAGGTAATGCCATTGGGAATCTAACAGCACTGTATGATCAAATAAAATTAGGAAAACGAAAATTCAAGTGTATTGGGCATGAAGATTATTTATTTTGGTTAATCATGATGCAAGAAATCGTCGAAACAAAAGGTATGGTAGAAGTGTTAGCCCAGTATCGATTAGCAAAGAATTCAATTTCATCGAATAAACTGAATGCTGCTATTTGGACATGGAATATTTATTATTATGAGTTAAAGCTAGGTGTAATGAGGAGTAGTTATTATTTTATTTATTATTGCTTGAAATCATTGAATAAATATAGAAAATTGGTTGGAAAATAATGCACATTCTGATAACAGGAGCTAGTGGTTTTATTGGGAGCTATTTTCAACAACATTACGCATCAAAATATCAATGTGTACCTTTCTCTTTTTCTCGCTACAATCTTGACGAACTCATGTTAAACGATGTCGAAGCGATCATTCATCTTGCTGCGATTGTTCATCAACCAAATGCGCAAAATGCAGAATATATTCACGTGAATGTCCAAAGGACATTGGAACTTGCACAAAAAGCAAAAGAGCATGGAGTAAAGCAATTTATTTTTATGAGTACCATCGCTGTATATAATCGAAGTTTAACTCTTTTAAAAGAAAATTCTTTGCTTTCTCCTACAACATTATATGGTCAAAGTAAATTAGAAGCTGAGAAACAGTTGCTATCTTTAGAAGACGAATCTTTTAAAGTTTCCATTATCCGTGCTCCTATGGTGTATGGGGCTAATGCCCCTGGTAATATTCGAAGTTTAATGCAACTGATTGATAAATTACCTATTCTCCCTTTTGGAAAAATCAAAAATCAACGTAGTTTTGTCTATGTTGGGAATCTTTGTGCGATGATGGATTGTATTATTCAAACAAAAAGTTGTGGGATTTTTCTCGCAAGTGACGATGTTCCACTCTCGACAACCAAGCTTATAGCATTAATTGCTAAAGCTAAAAATAAGAAGATACATCTTTTACATGTACGGCTGTTTGAAAAGATACTTCTATGGATTAAACCATCAATGTATCAACGTTTATTTGGAAGTTTGATTGTTGATAATTCTCAAACGAAAGCCATCTTAAATTTTAAAAATCCTTATAGTGTTGACGATGGCATACACATTATGGTTCAAGGTGAAAAAGAATGATATATATATTTTTGTTTTTATGCTCACTTTTTTTAACTTATCTTATTCGTATCTATGCTCTTAAAAAATCATTACTCGCAAAAGTCAATGAGCGTAGCTCGCATACGACACCAACCCCTCATGGTGGAGGAATTGCCATTGCTGTAACATGGTTTCTGGGGTTGTTTTATCTTTTTACATGTAAAGCGATTGAGCCTTCTTTATTTTATGCACTCATGTGTGGAAGTTTGCTCTCTATGGTGAGTTACTGTGATGATTTGTATGAGTTATCGCCAAAATTGAGGCTCTTTGTGCAAGCTGTTGTGAGTATCGCAGGGCTTTATGCCTTAGGGGGATTAAGCAAAATTGATTTTGGTTTTGGGATACTTGAAAATCCATGGGTAACCAATATATTGGCTTTTTTAGGAATCATGTGGTTTATCAACCTCTATAATTTTTTGGACGGAATTGACGGCTACGCTGGAAGCGAAGCAATCTTTTTAGCCATAGCGGGATGGCTTTTGTTTGGAGGCGATCATTTTTTAGTTTTAGTGGCCTCTGTCGCTGGTTTTTTAGTCTGGAATTGGCATAAGGCCAAAATTTTTATGGGCGATGTCGGTAGTACACTTTTGGGCTATACAGTAGCTATCTTTGCGCTTTATTATCAAAACAATGGAGTCTCTATTTTTATTTGGATAATTCTTTATGGGCTCTTTTGGTTTGATGCAACTTTAACGCTTATAAGACGTTACAAAAATCATGAAAAGCTCTCAAAAGCACACCGAAAACACGCCTATCAACGCTTAGTGCAAAGTGGTATTTCGCATGATCGTGTTGTCTTTTTTGCCCTTGGTGTTAATCTCGTTTTATTGATTTTAGGGTATAGTGCCCTTATCAATCACCCCTGGCTTATAGGTTGCTTTATCATCGCATTGATCGTTCTGTACGGTGCTATGAAAATTGTCGATAAGCGAAAGAAGTTTGCTTAATGTTATTAGCTCTTGATAAACGTATTTTAAATATT
>Ga0302271_10001558_pt1 | contig 21862 bp, 8 predicted proteins | sample III_Bog_N1_1_FD_198767 | JGI IMG/M metagenome (GOLD analysis project Ga0302271, IMG submission 198767) | Peat permafrost microbial communities from Stordalen Mire near Abisko, Sweden - III_Bog_N1_1 | ecosystem: Environmental > Terrestrial > Soil > Wetlands > Peat | place: Sweden: Abisko... | reverse complement strand
TCAGATCTTTCTTTTTCTTTTAACTTTGTTGGGTTATCTTGCATTAACCGAAGCGATTGCTCACTGCAGAATACTCCTGAACTTATCTTTCTAATCGATCTTAGCTTCAAAAGAAGCATAACTCAACTAAATCTAATGGTTTTTAAAAATAGTTATGAACAAAATTGTTTTAGATTTTTTAATATTTGCAAATTTATTTTATTTCCTTTTCTGCTATTTTTACATTGACATTCTAGGATCTTTAGAGTAATTCTTCAAACAATCTTCTGACATTATCATATTCTTAAAGTTCAATCTCATTGTCGATATATTCTTTTCATACTTTTTCAGGCATACTCATTGCTGGATGAGATATTGTTCATCTCTAATCTTATAATCCTACTACTAGACGAATGGTTTCTTCCTATCTAAGAATGCTCTCTGAAGGAGCTGTTCAGCAGTGATTTGAATTGGATTAGCCACCTTGTTCTTGATCTTTGGCTGTCTCATTGAGATCATATTATTCTACTCTAAATTCTTCAGCATTTTCTGGTATTGCCTGACTTTTTTCTTGTACTTTTCCTAATTGAACTACTCTGAAAGAAGCAAAAGTGATTATTGTATTGCAAGGTTCTAAAGATATTTATATTTTGTAAGTGTCAATCAAAAGAATCAAAACTTAGAGAGAATGGGAGTGGAATTTAGATTCATCAATGCATATTTTTTATATTTATTATCTTTTGTTGAATCTATTATTAAGCTATGTATCTTCCATAAAATTTAGGTTTTATTTTAGAGTTCTGAAGCACATTATTGAACAATCTCTAATAATAATAATTGGCTGCTTTGAACTAACATGAAATTAATAAAAACTAGTTATTTATTATTATTTGCAGACAAGATAATATCAAGGCTGGAGGGAGTAGAGCAAGCGAAGCCAGGGGGAGAGTGCGCGAAGAATGATAAAGAAAAGATTTAAAATTCATTATTGCTGGTTTATTCCCTAATTTTAAGTGTTGCCAAACAACAACAGGAAGAAAAGAAGGATAAAGGTTTAATATCATTAATAAGCAGATAAGAATAGCAAATCTTCATAATACAGGTATCTTCTTCTTCTGGCCATAAATCTCCTTCACAAAAACTGCTATCTCCTACAAAAAACCTACTCCTTTTTTCTTGTGTTAAGAGGTTTCATATCTCCTTAAAATGAACAACTCTCACACACAAACCCTCTAATCATCTATTTCTAGGCTAACTTAAGTGTAATCTAGTAAGTTAACTACTTCTCCACTGGAGTCTTACAGCCCAGAGAGTTTAGACTTATTGTTTAAAATCAAGAATAAACGTAAACCGATATTTAAGCTTATGAAACGAGCATCAACAACTACAACCAAGTAAGAGCAAAAGTCATTTCCAATGGTATTATTGTTGATATTATTTTTCAAAAGGAGAGGGAATAAAACAACAATCAACTTTTCTTTTCTTTCATTTTTATATACAAAGCTTAGTTGGTAAAGACATAGATACTTCCCCCCTTATTTTTTAAGAAATAATTAACCACTACTATTACTCTTTGTGTCTCCACTGAACGATTTATTTCTAATTCAATCTACAGTTTCTTCTCTTGCTTTCTCTGATTCGCTCGCCTAGAAATTCAGAATTCACATTCCGCCAAAACATCAAAATTAGCGAAATAAACAAAAAAGTTATCAATAGCTATTTTAAGGTGTTTCCAAGCAATCAAATTTATTAATCACCCATCAAATTGATTCACTTGCCCGTTCTGATTTTTCATTATTTTTCATTATTTTCAGAGTTTGATTCCCCACACAGATTCCTTGAATTCGCATGGTTTTTTTATCTCCCCCCCCCCCCCCACAAAACACATCCCATTCTGAATTATAATTTATTCTTTGAGCTTCCTTTTCTTGACATTCATTTGTGTCTTTCAAAACAGAAAAAAAAGACAAAATTCTCCTCCTCCTTCTCCTCCATCCAAAACCATGAAAAAATCTTCTAGTTGTTCTCATGAGATTGCCCTGACATCGGCTGCTATTGCTGCATTGACATAAAATCATCACCTTCATTTTCTTTAAGAAAACAACTTGAGTTCCATTTTAAACATACCTTTTCAGCTCAACAATATGAATAACTAGGATTAGCCAGATTAAGATGCTTCCATAAATGGAAATCCTTCGCAGACTAACAACTTAGACGATGAGGAGTAAATGTTATTCCCTTCAGTGCTAGCTTCTACTGGAGGCTCAAATAATAACAGCAATAACAATAATCTATTCGATTCTGTGATAATTTCTGACATCTTTTAGAAAAACTAACAAACTTTCCCATAACAAGCAGAATGCCATCAAAACAACAATAACACCAATGACAATCTAAGTTACTATTAATTCATTACAAATTAACATCTCTTCGATGATCCTCCAGCTGAGATAGAAATCTGTGAGGAGATGATTTCTTCAGATAATTCCAAGTGCAAAATTCTTGACAGCCAACGTGGAGAATAATATAATCGTAGAGAAAAGAGTCTTGAGGAGTTATCCAAGAAGTTCCTGACAATCTTCCTTTAGCGAGAGTAAATGATGATATCTTTAGATAAAATAACTCAGTAATTAGATGTAGAAAGAAGGAGAATCTATGATATTATAAATATTCTCGAGAGTCTTAAATTAGTGACAAGAAGAGGCAAGAATAATTATAAATGGAATGGCTTCGATCAAATCTTTGAGACAATCACATAAGTATATCATTTCTTATAATCTAACAGGCTCTAATCGTTATTTATTGTCTTTTTATTCTCTACTCCTAGCTCAGTGAGTAACAGGAAGATATCGATACACTTGGATGTGAAATGAACGAAAAAAAAGAGAAATCATTAGAGGTTCTGTCAATTGGGTTTTTGAAGCTGTTCTTGAATTACAAGGAGACACTTTCACTTGAAGAAGCAGCCAGAAAGTTATCGCCCTTGAACTGCGAAAGCTAGAAGATCAAAACTAAAGTAAAATAAGATCATAAAATTATCAATAATGTTAGTAAGAAAGTTTATGCTTTTTTTACCTTTAATTATGATAAAACAGATCCGTAGACTGTATGACATCGCTAATGTATTTAAGTCTCTAGGATTAATCCGAAAAGTATCATTGAATAAGACAAATAAACCTGCTTTTCAGTGGATTGGCTTGTCTGGTTTACATGAATTCTACAATTCTTCTAAAGATAATTCAGGAGCTTGTCCGAATTCACCTCAAATTGCCGAAGCTGTTTCTTCTCCTTAAATTAACTAAAATCCTGTTAGATCCCGTAAATCAATATAGCTAACTCCACAGGAAGAAGATAAAGCTAGTTTATATTTAGGAGCTACAAAACTTGTGAATTAAACTTCACGGACTTATATTAAAGATAAAAACAATATGGAACCATTAAAAAATAACAAATTTTAATCAACTTCCTCTTGCACAACTGGCTGCTTAAATCGCTCGAATAATTCAGCTTTTAAGACAGTCAACAGGAAAACAAGTAACAGCAGTTAGATTATTACTAACGCTACTCCAAGTTGTAAGGATGCATCGGATAGTAGCAGCAAGGACATTATCAACAATACCCCTGTTTAAAATATAAATAGCACCGTCGAAGAGGTGATGTGTAGGGCTCTTGACGAAGAAAATACTGAAGAAAAATTAGATGAAGATTTGACTTTTCAATGCATAAATATGTTTCTAAAGCTTTTTAAAGGAGAAGAGTCTAATAATACCAATGGCAACAGCACTCTTGATATGAAATTAAATACGGAAGTAGAAGAATCAAATGCACTTGAAGAACAATTAAATCTTTTGAATCTGTTTTCTAGTAATTCTGAGAAGAATAAAATTACTACTGCTACTACAATGATGGCTAACCACTTTACAAGTTCGGTTAACTCTGCCTTTCATCCTGTTATGAAACACAAAGCTTCATAAGGAGAATTGATCTCAACTGATGTTATGTAAATTGAAAATGCTGCAATATCTGCTATAAAAAAGAATTAAATCACTCTAGAGCAATCTGCAGGAGCCAACACGCAAGAGAAAGAAACATCATCTCCAGCGAGCAGTGATTGTCTTTCTCCTAACAGCCATAAAAATAATAAAAGTGATAACATTTCCATAAACAAAAACAGCAGTTTTTGTACTTTTAATACTAAGAAAAGAACCCAAATTCTATCGTAAGGCAGTGCAACCACCTCAGCAAGTACTAATAACTCCAGTGACTCCAAAGATCACCTGGAGATTTAGTAAATATTGGTTTCTGAAATACCTTAATAACAACTTAATTTTGATGAAATTCTGCCAAATGCTTGAAATACAGTAAATTCAGGAGACTTTAAGAGAGGTTAAATCTTTCTTTTCTTGCTGTTCAGACTTTAACTCATATTTTTACACTGTTTTCCAAACACATTCCTTTTAAAAGTTTATTTTATTTTTTTAATCCTGGCATTATTTTTATTTCTGTCTTATTATATGTCTCCCTTTACCTATTAGTGCTTGAAGAATATCTATTTGATCTAATTAATTTATAAATCTAGCTTTTTGATATACTGTAATATCTGATTTCTATCTTGGGAGGAGCCTACCCTCACTTTCTCTCAACAAAATCCTTGAATCTAACACGATTCTTTTGGTTTAAAAGTAGCCGCTTAATCTTCCAGATATTTTAGATATCCTTTAGGATATCTGAGGAATCATAACATATTAAAAGATTAAAGGAATGACAGCATTGGGGAATTTTGAAAGAAAGACAGAGTTTAATTTTTAATATCAAATCAAGAAAAACTGTGAGGATGAAGATCCTCTTTTTCCTTAAAATCGATTATCAATAAAGTCTTCTGCTAAAGATTAATGCTTTTGATGCTTTTTATCCTCAAGCTTTTTCAAAAGAAAAATTAAGAAATCTATTGTTTGTAGAACAATAAAGTCACACATTTGATTAATTAAAATCACTCTTTTTTCTCTAGTACTCAGATTTTTCGAAGAATTTCATTTATTTATTTTTTCATATTACCAATCTGATCTATTTCTTTTTTCTGTGATTCTTTCAAGCATCTTTCTTATTTTGTTTTTTTCATTTTGTAAAGAAAAGTAAGAAAAAAATTCTAGAACGATGCTGTTTTTGTAAAAGTGGATTACAAAAGATAAACTGAGCATCCTTGAATATTGCTAAATGATTTTACCTTCCGAAGAATTTTAATTCCGCAAACCGAAACACAAGAACTTTAGGCTTTTTCTGAGATTTAGCAGACAGAATAAGAAAACTAAAAAGAGAGAGTTATTAAAAGGATATTTGTGAGCTTGGTTACAAAGTTGGTGAAGAACATAAAAACCTCGCTGATTATGTAGGCAGATAAGATGAAGAAAATTCAAGATGTCCTCTTGGCCCTACCAAATAATAGCTCATCTCTACCGCGGTCTCAAGATTTATCAATATCTCCAGGTTATCCACCATCTGGGCAGAAGGTCACAAGCAAACAACACAAAGACAGCAAACATTATACAATATCATAAGATTTAGCATTAGGAGGTGATGATAGAGATAAAAATATAATAAATAGTAATGAAAGTTTGCTTCATAACCCATAATAACTTACACTGCAATCACCTAATCAAATAAAACATTCAAATTAAAATCATCATCATCACCACCATCACCATTAGCATCCATCATCAGATCATTTGATCAGCATAGCAGAACAAGAAGAACAAAAAGTTGATACATAATAACTATCTGAGGAACATACTTTCGAAAAGAAAGGGAAATAATAACTACATAAATAATCACTTTCAATTTAGTAAAATCCTACTTAAGATTCTGTAACAGACATATATTATGCTTGAATTGTTGCTCCTAAAGATTTTTTAATTAATTTTACTTTTTTTGCCGAAAATGATATTTCCCTTAGAAAAGTAGTCCAATTCGAGACACTAAAGGCGAGATCTTTGGTGGTCGTCCAGTGGAACTTATCGAAATCAGAGATGGGAAGTTAATCTTAAACGCCGATCTCCTTGAAGAGGTACTCTCATTTTTTAAAAATTCATTTCTTCTTTCTAAATGACGTAGGTTTTGTTAAAATATGAAGGTAACATTAGCTTTGTAGCTGCACATGGATTACCTGCAACAGGGAAAAGCACTTTTCTCAATAAATTACTCTAAAGTTAAAAGAATTCTAATTCTAAAAAATTCTATGAACGAAACTCCAAGGAAGCTATTGGAACAGAAGGAGCAATCATGTGGAGTTAACCAATTTATCATCCGTTATCGAATATGCATACGTTTCTAATGGATGTGTAGGGAATAGATAAAACAGATAGGATTAACATGAAATTGTAGTTACTGAGCATGCTATTGTGCGATGTTCTGTTTTTTACTTCCTCAACTGGGATCGAAAAGACGATAAACAGTCGGCTTGAATATTTAATTGAATTATCTAATATGTTTCCTCATTTAATGGTAGATCTTTCAGCAGATTAGAATAATAAATTCCTGCCTTCTTTTGTGATCTTGCACAATGCAGAAAATGAGCAATTTGAAACTAGAAATCAAGATAATTCATTTGACTATGATTTCTCCCTGGAGAATATTTTATTTTAAGTCTCAGCAGAGAAGCTAAACAGCATAAAGAATCTTGCAATCGATTCGAACCTCCTGAAAATTAAAAAGGTAAAAAGGGGAGGAGGAAAAATTACAATATTACAACAATATCAATCCATTTTTCCTTATTTTTTCTTCTAAAGCTACTGAAGCAAGGTTTCAGGAGTGTCTACTAGTTTACACACAAAGAAGAAAATGATACAGATAGTTAAGAGGACGAAGAAGATGAAGAAACATTGTTAAATCTCCCTGGTTAGTTTAATACATTTTCCAATTACACCTACAGTTCTTAGAAGAATTTGCCTTAAGGCAGCAGATCAAACAATAATCTCCTAGGAAACAATATAAATAACAACAATACGTATCTAAAACCTAAGAAAGGGAACAACTCTACAAAAGATCTCTCAATATTCAGTAGAGCACACTAATAAAAGGAACTCCACACTCCTTAATCTGGTGGAAAGCATCATCATCACCCAAATGGAATTTCGTAATTTCAAACTACTTCATCAGGAAAGGGGATGAATAAAATGTCGAAAAATAACAAGTACAATTAATAAGATAATAAAATAGTAAACGAAGTAGCTTAGTTTCATCGAATAATTGGTCTTTCTTCAAATACAAAAACATTCAGAGGTATTCCTGTTAATGGGTCGACTTTTTGCAAGTAAAAAAGGAATATTTTCTGCTTGAAAAATTTTAATTTTTTATCTCAATATTTCCCATCCAAAAATGATCTCAATTTTCTGCTAGATTTGCAGCACTTCTCGTGGAGGAGATAAACAATGATACTCTACTGGACGTTATGATTCCTGTGAATAAATCTATTGCAGTTGATCTAAAGCGTTCCATGGAAGACTGCTTGAACAATCATAAAACCGGGATTGAATCCTTGGTGAGTTATGAGAAGTTTTAATCTATGGGGAACATAATGATTAGCTTATTGTCCTTGAGAACTTAGGTTTAGAGTTAATTTCACCAGAGAGCAGGCAGATTCAAGTTTCATTCAACATTCCGAGAACTTTATTAAACTTCATATTGTCAGTTGAATTTTGAAATCAATAAAAGGGAAAAGCAAGTGTTCAGACTCTTCTAAAACATCTCTTTTGGGTAATAAATAGTGCTGATATTCTTATAGGAAAATTCATTAAAAATATATGATTTGAATTGTTATGCTTTTTACCTATTTTTGTTGTTGTTTGATCAGTTTGAATGAAGCTAAATTTCGTTTTCTGACAGATCTCGCTGGACTTTAATTTCAAGCTAGCTAATCAACTTCTCTTCCTTCATCCCTAGCGAATAATACAACATCTCTCAATGAACTTGAAAATACCTTTGTTGAGATCCTCCAATAACTTGCTAAGGATTTTCTGGTTGTTGAAAGTGGACTCGATGGTGTTTTAAAAGTCAATGTGTTCTTAAAACTAGGAATGAATCATATTTCAACATTACTCAAGCAGTTCTATGATATTTACGCATTAAGACACGCAAACAGATAGCTAGAAGCACTAAGACAGAACTCCAATCAGCCATTGCTTCTGAAGTTCCAATCGCATCTTGATATACTCAATAAAAAGGTGAATATTCTTTTCTTAGGCAACATTATTGAATTCTCTATGCATTTTGATAATGTGTGTACAATTTTACAATAACAGTCAAAAATACTTGAGGAAATGATGAAGACAATCGAAAGTGAGACAGATAACCTGAAAGATCTCTAGAATGTCTTGAAAGAAAGAGTTACAAGGTAGTACAATCAGCAGAAGACTTTGAGAGAGAATGCACAGCAGCTTCTAAGAATATCTGAGAAAGATGAGTTGATTAAAGTAAACCCCCCATCCAAAGAGAAAACTGGATATTTTACATTAAATTATTTTTGTGTTTTTGTCGTTTTGTGAACAGAGTTTAGCTAAAAGAAAGAAGAGGTATTAAAAGAGAATGACCAATACTAAAAGGGCAATGTTTGAGAGAGAGCAAAGCATGCTTTCGACAGGGAGTCAGCATCAGTAGCAGTAGCAGCAAGAGCAAGACCAGCGGAAACAAAATGACTTCCTGCAAGAAAATTAAAAAGACATACATTAATAATCTAATATTCCACCACCTCTTATTTTATATTCGTCTCCTTTCGATAGGCATTCTGAATCTCCCTGGCTCTCTCTTCTGCTTTTTTTTCCCCAGTTTCACAGTTATCCAAAAAGATATCATATGGTCTACCAAAAGGATAAAATATATCATTATTTCAAGGGTAGTTTTCAGTTTAAAACTAGAGAACTTGTAGAATATTATTAATAACTAAAAAGAAGAATTATCATAAAATAATCATTTTCAATGCGATTACTGAGATAAAGAGAGATAAATCAATAAAAAAATGCTAAAAAGAATGTTTCACAAAACACAAAAGAAATGAACAAAATGACAAAACAAATTCTTTTTGCTATTGTAATGAATTAATTTTTGTGATCAGCATACTTTGCTGGATTCTGATGCTATTTGGGCAGCTAATGCTCCTAATAATGACACTTATTACTGTTGTTGAGATGAAGAATGAAGCTGCTAAATGCTACCTGAGATACTGCTGCTAATTTGATTTGGAGTTGAATTCACTCCACGAGTTAGAATAAGCCTCTACAGTTTGGAGTAGATATTCAAGAGTTTTGTCTATTGAGATTGAATCATAGAATCTTTATATTAAGGTTATTTTTATGATTCTTGCTCATTTTCTTCAGGATAATTATTATTAAATTGATCCTATCTCTGGAGAATGAGATCTTTTCCAAGGATAATGGAATTCTGTTGATTGTTGATGTTTTTATGAAAACTAATTGATCTATCTTGAAGTTAAGTTCCTTGCATAATATTGGATTTTTCATATCCAAAGCATATTTTCTTTGTGAGGCAATCTAGCTTAGTTTAATCTTGTTCTTGACGCAGTCTAAAAGAGAACTATTTCTGATGTGATTATTGTTGCTCAGAATTTGCAGGTTAAAAAATGGGTTGTTAGTTTGAATTCAATGAGAAAATACGACTTGGATAATTGAAGATACTCTCTCCATACTCTTTCCTACATAAATCAAAAAGAAAATATGATAAAATGAAAGGGAATGAATGAGATAGGTATTTCAATTGATTTATTTTTTTATACAGTGCAAATTGAAAGAAACTTGGAGTATCTCGGTAGGAGTTAGTTTTCTGATTGAAAGAGAGAAGCGAATTGAACTGCTAGTTAGTGGTGTTATTGTAAGAAAGATTTCTGAAGTTGTTTTGAGAAAAGTGAGGAATAATAGGGAATACTCCTGATCCTGTTGTAGTAGTGACTGAGAGAGTTTTTGCCTCTATTGTTGTTGTGGCTTTTTCAGTAGCATTTACAGTTACTATTTTATTATCATTGTTTTTTCTTTTCTGTTAGCTATCGTGAAGCTTCTAAGCTGATGTAATCACATTAGTTTCAGTGTGAGACACTGCTCCAGCTGTCTAATCCATCAGAGAATCTTTTACAATTTTCAATAAAACATTGAGCTTGAATTAATTATTCACATTAAATAAAAGTATTTTTTTTTAATTTTTCAAATAAAAAATACTGCTTGCTGTAGTGAAGTTGCTGGCTGACGAATCTGACCTTGGTCTGAGAACTTCTGTAGAATACACTACATTTTTCTGACATTTATTGTCACTTTTAGCACCCAAAAAAGCTATTTAGGATAAATCTTGAGCATTACAGTTATTAGTAAATAATTGATTTGGCTATTACTAAATATGCTACGAAGGCATTGCACTTATGTTAGCTGGAACAGCACTGTATTTAATGTTGTTACTTTTGATTGAAAACACATGTCTTTCGTTTTCATCATTAATATGATTAGTATTCCCAGACATAAAAGTCTTATTTGCTGCAAAGATACTCCCAGAACTCATACAATCATTTAAGCATTGTAGATTCTGATTCTTATTACCATACTGCTGTAGTTTACTACTACACCCTTCAATTTAGTTATTCAGTTGTGTGAGAATGCTATTTTGGCTTTTAATAAAGTTGTTAGTGTTCTTTTTGAACCCACTAATGCAGTTATTACCTGCTCCTATTCGATTGGAATCTTGAAAAATCTGGAAATATTAACCTTCAGGAGGATAATACTAGGAATTTGGGTGTGGCGATGAAGATGAAGCAGACAAGGAGTGCAGCAGTAATCTACTTTTTTTATTGATGTCTCTTTCTTGTTTATTGAAGAACTTTTATGCATGAGATCGAATTTATGCACCAGATCTTGATCCAACATGATCTTCGACTTTCTTCCAGTTTTTCCCGAAGAGCTACAACCCTTCGATGAATCTACCGTGCTCTTCTTTTGTCCAACGACCTGAATTTCCATGGGCACCAGTGAAAGTATTCAAGTGGCCAGAGAGATGCTTGAATTAATAATGGGAGTTCTTGGGAAGGTAGCTATTGTTATTTAGGTTGTTGATGTTGCTGCTTAAGCTTTCATCTTTATTTTCATCCTCTTCATCATCATCATCATCATCGCAATCCTCATCTTCTTCTTCCTCTTCCATGTTTTTTTCATTTTAGAGGATCTCTTTTGGTTTAAAGCTTGTAACTTTACAATAAGTCTACTATTGAAGGCCTCCAAATTGTTATTAAGGGACATATTGTTATTAAGATGATGATAACAAGAATGATTCTAAGCGCACCTAATAAGCTGTTTGTTCTTTTTCTTTCTGTGATTTTCCTTATTGGAATTCTTCTTCGTCTTCCTCTTATTTTACAACTGCAAATTCTTCTCTGATCGCTGACTCCTCATCCTTTTGACTACCAGATGCAATATCCTATAATAATGACTATCCCCTCAGTGTTTCTTCTTTATGTAATCTTTACTATTCTTCTATTTTTCTGAGCATCCTTTCTTCTTTGAAAGCATCGATTTCTTAATCTTAGATCGACTCATTTGATACCCCTGCAGCTTATTAGATAACATTCTCCCCTAGTTTATCCATATCCAACTCTATTTTCACACGTACTCTTTCTCCTTCGATTCCTCCATAACTTTCTACTTTTCTTAAATCATTCAACTCATAGGCGACCTCAACACTTGTGGAATACTCCTAAGCATGTTTTTCTGTTAGCATCATCATCACCAGAGTCAATAACTAAGCCCTACAAGTTTTTTTGTTTTTGATAAAAATTGGAATTCTCTTTAACTTTCCTTTTTTTCTTCTACTTTGTTTGCTTGTTTTCTATTAATTATTCAGCTTCAAATTGTCTACTAATTGTTCTTCTAGATAATTAGATTATGGAGAGCTAGTGTGATCTTAAGAAAATCTCATTAGAATTTAATCTCCTTCCTTTTTTTCGGCGAGCTCTTTTTTGTGTGTGTTTGCTTATAAACAAAACAATGAACTGATCTTAAATCAGTTAATTTAGCGATTTGAATAGCAGTAGAACTTCTTCTTCATCTTGCTATCAAATAATTGACCTTTTATTTTTCTTTCCGCCAAGTCGATCCTAATATGTCCATTTAAACAGACATATACTCCCATTGATTTCTATTTAATGCAAGTATTTAAAAAGAATTCTTGATTCATTAAATTCAAAATCTAAAGAATGCATGAAAAAAGACATACTTTTTTTGAAATAAGAATAAATAAGTTGCTTCATTAGTCCTTTCATTTCTTTTCTTTAAGAAAAAATGAGAGCTATTCAAGACTGTGAGATCGTAATGAAACAAAACCTCTAGTAGATCTTTTTGGTTTCTAAGTAGAATTTAGGAAATTCTTCCTGAGATGGGAAAAAATCATCAAGAGAGAGTATCCAAATCCAAAAAAAAAGATCAAATAGACACATTCAAGCATTTAAAGGTATCCGTTAGAAACTAATAAGATAAATCCTCTTTACTTTGGCTTTTCCAAAACCTGATACATTTTTATTCATTTGTATTTCTTTTTCTGGCTTCATATTTTTGTTTTACTGATAAAAAGTGCAAAAAAATAAATGGACTCTTTTTTTTCATGATGATGAGAGATGAGACAAAAAGAATGAGAAGCTCCAAAGCAGACTATATGAATTTAGGAATTACCTGCAGGATATTGCCTCTTTTCTGATTTGTAAAAATTTTCATTCTCGAATCATCCATCAATACAAGAACTTTCTGATGTTATGAAAGGATCTCAGTCATTTTTTGAAAAGTTAAATTCAAGCAGTAGGCTGCTATTTTCTTAGGAAATATGTCCATTCTTAAATTAGCTTTCAATCTAAACTTAAATGAACATATTCTTGAGATTCTTAAAGAATAAATAAATTAACTTATTCTTATGAAGAAAAAAATCAATCCAGCTGATTCTCAAATGTTTCAAGGCAAAACACACAGGAGTTCATTAATATTCAAATAAAAACAAGAAAAGCAGAAATAGGCAGTGCTTAGTAGAATAGATTTTTAGTTGTATATTTGTTTTCCCAGAGTTTCAGCTTCAAATCTAGAAATTTCACCATTTTTTCAACAATCTTAAAACTAAATTATCTTTTGAGATAATTCCAATATTTCTTTGAAATATTTTTTTCTCTGAAACACCCTGACCGCTTAAAGAAATCAATTATCAAGTCAAGCAGGGTGGCGAAGTGGAATCGCGTTGGGCTCATAACTCAAAGGTCGGAGGATCGAAACCTCTCTCTGCTAGAATTTTTTAAAAAATTTTCTAATTATTTAATATCCTTTTTTTGTTTCTGTTGTATATAAAATTCTTAATAATCATATCCTCATAGTGATTTTCAAAGATAAAAGCAATGTGCATAGAAACATCGAAAGAAATCAAGAATGAATTTAGTTAAAAATATGATTGGAAAACAAGAACAGAATATTAATGACAAGTTTACTTTTTAAATACTAGAAAAATAGATTTTTTTATTATTTTTTTAAATTGAAATTTTGCTTTGATTCACTAGTACTCTAGTTAATTAAGCCCTGATTTAGGGTATATCTATTAATTGTAATTCTCAGCGTTTATCATAGATCTACTTATCTTAGCTGTATTAGATTTTTATTTGCCTCTTGTAACTTACATATTTCCATTATTATTGCTATTAAAATTCCCATTATTATTACTACTGAAACTAGATTCATTCTTATTAGTACCATGATTATTATTTGTTTTGATTGTCTTGAACATCGATTAGGATTATTGAAGATTCCCTAATCCTTAATCCCTTAAATTTGGTAATTGTTTCTTGTTTTTCTTCTGCTGATTTATGCTTTTGAGTTTGTTTTAGTTGATTCGTCTGCAGTTTTTCAGCACAGAATCGTGATTAAATGCTGGGAAATATATTTTATATTTTTTCATCGCATCGAGTTTAGAAAGGCAGGAAAACTGTTGTGTATTTGGCAATTCACCAGGGTAACTCATACCTAATTAAGTTGTAGCTCTCCAGATTTAGTTTAAACCATTTTTTCTTGGTGCACCTCCAATTAGTAGATTTCCACCACCATCGAGTGGTGAAACCATTCCGTTATTTCCAGCTGTTGTACCTTGCAGTTGCTGCGGCTGCAGTTGGTTTAGTATTACACTACCTACTGGAAAATTAAGATTATTCTGATTGCTATTAGTAATTGGTATCTCTTCAGGAGAATTTCCATGTAATTGAAATGACTTTTATCGATTAATTGAAACTACTAAATTAAGCTTATTTCTGCTATTTTATCTACGAAATTGCTCTTCTGGGGATGCAATGCTCTAATCCATAGGCACTAAAAGTGTATTTAAGTTCGAAGCACTCATCATTCCAACATTTGTTGAAGTTTTCCCATTGCTATTATTGTTGTTATTTCTAGCAAATTTATTGAGATACTAATATGCAGAGGAATTAGTCATGATTCTTCTTTCATCTTATCCAAGTCCTCCACTGGTTTGCATTGCATCTGCTACTTAACCTAACCCAAACTCATAGGATTAAAGTTATTGAGTGCTTTCAATATAAGTTCGTTTTTTTCCAGCTCTTTAAATCATGAAATCTCCTAAGTTTCTCGTTGCTAGCCGTTAGCGTCTTCGAAAGATAGTGCTTGGTCCTTTTGTGGATGTCTGTCCAGTGTCATCAACTGACGGTTAAGTGTGTTTTTGTAAACTTTTTTTGTTTTTTTCCACAAAAAAATTGCATATTCATTTTCTAAAAATAATTTTCTAATTTTTTACTTCTGCTAAGGTGATTATTCCACATCTGGAATGCCCGATAATGACATTTATTCATTGTTATATCCTTTATGTGTGAATTTCGAGGAATTGCTTGGCTAAAGAGATCCAAGGGAAGCATTATGTGGGGCTTATCTATGGGAAATCTCTGGCAGTTAAGGTTGTGGGCTAATATCCGTTTCGTTGAGTAGAACTGAATATGATTCTTCAGGGATAATTTCTGCATTTGGAGAGGGTTTTTTGTAAGTATTTTTGCTTATTGGATTTATACGAACTGGGGAATTTTGTGATTTTTCATCTTATTAAAGTTCTTACCCGAGTTACTGAATTTATTGATTCTAGAGTTGTTTTTGGTTAGCTATTTGTTATTTATCATATTACTGCTATTTCCCTTGATCTTTCTCTAATTCCCAGATATTTTCATGAGTTTCGGTTCCATTTATCGATCCCTCTTTCCACTCTTCTTCAGTGTCTTCTTCAGCTGAATCACTTTCAAACTCACTGCATTGCTGCCATTCTCCTTCTAAAAACTCCAATTATATACAACCCTTGAAGAAATCTTTGTCATTTCCTTCTTCAATTAAATCTCTTGGAAATTGCATTTTCTTCATCGTCCTAGGGTTATTTCTAACATGATTCTCACCTCCATCACTATTGTAAGTTCTGCATAGCAGAGATTTCTTTGGTTAAATTGGTTCACGACCCTTACTTTGAGGTGTTTTTTTATTAGATTTTGAGCCATTTTATTAGTAAGACTATGTGTCAGTCCTAGAATCTGCGTCCTCTAAGATCTTATCCATTGGAATGTAGATGCTATTTTTTTTGTTTTCAACTTCTTCTATTTTCTAAGCACTTTAGGGGTTAGAATCAATCTTCTGTTCAGTTTCTTTTCCTTGAACAATGCATTCTAGAGTCATCCTAAATTATCTTGCAAGTCTTTGGATGTATTATCTGTCTTTTAATGAGTTCGAACCTTTGTAGTTGCTTCTTTATGAGACTACTCTCTCAAATTGTGGAGTATCTTTGTTTAAACGATAAATAAATAAAAGTTCCTTAGGATTGTAAAATACAGCTGGACATTTAAGAAAATCATGTTTGCCTTGACGACAAATCTCACAATCGTGAATTGATCTGCTCCAAAGAGCTTTATCTTTCAGATGGCAGTACGATTCCTTCAGCAATAAAACAAAAAAATCAATTTTGCATTTTTTCCCCTAATTGTTTGTTGTTATTAGGTTACCATATCTTTAGGGAAAGAGTGTCCAACTTCTATAAAATCATCTAGAGATAAGAATACAAGGCTGCTTTATTCTCTGCACACTGCTGAATAAGGGTTTTAATGTGTAATTTAGAAGAATTAATTGTCACCAAAGAATTGATCATCCTGCAAAAGAAACAAAAAAACATAACAATATTTTAAACATTTTTATGATAAATAAGGGGGATTCTATCTTTTTGTGTTCCCCCCTCTTTCTCTCTTGTTTTTGCCATTATTTGGGGTACTTATAGTGTGGAGATCAAGAAAGATTCTTGCGTAATCGGTGAAGCCAGCATTAAATCAACTTTCCCTTCTTTAATGAAAAACAATACTTTTTCTGTATCATTTTGATTAAACACTTATTCTCCCGGTCCTAGGGCAGCTTCTTTCATGTGACCAATGAGTTTATCTAAGAATTACTCAGAGAAATAGTTCCTAAACAAAAAATGTTTCTTGAGAATAGGCTTGTAGCATTCCCTGAGTACTTATTCTCTAAGATCCTTGGACATCGATTCTAAAATCTTCTCACCATGACTGTTGCTATTCGATTCTTTAGTTGTGATGAAATCTAGATATTTCACAATCTTTAGCTGCAGATTCTTTGAAACATTCCTACTGCGCATATACTCTAATATCTTGAATTGCTTTTCTCTGATTTCTTTTTTTTTTAGTTAAATTTCTGAGAAAATTTATCCAGCTGCATTTATCACATAAGCAAACCATCCACAGCCAATTACTAGCATCCCTATTACATAGATCTTTTCGCTCACTGAGACAGGATAAATATCACCATATCCGATAGTACTCATTGTCACGAAAGAGAAATAAATCGAATAGACGTACCTGTTAAAAAAAATGAATTGTCAAATTGAAATAAGTCATGAAAAAGAAATAAATAAGAGGAAAGATTTATTTGGTGGTTTTGATTTCTGATTAGAATTCCTTATTTTCTACCAGTAAAAGATTTGGACCAGATTAAGGAAAAGTAGCGAAGGTAAGGCTTTTTAAGATAAAAAAATTATTGAGTCATGGGAGGGGGGATAAAGTGCCAAAATTAAGGAAATGATACAATAATGCAAATTATTTGTAAGATTGGGCAATAAAATTTCAGAATTTTTGAGTAATCAGGCAAAGCATTTTTTCTGAATGTTACCTTTCCTGCCATTGACTATTCTACAGATGCATGAGTTCAATCCATGTACCACTGCCAGAATTCGAAACAAAGTGAAACCCACATCCCATGTAGTGTGCCATGAGAATAGTCCAGAAAAGAAGTGTAATAAAATCTACAAATGCTTGGTAGCGATAAAACTAAAAATATTGCATGATTTCCTTATACAGTATTGCAATACTTGCTATTCGAATCATGAAAATAACATCAAGGAGAAAAATATCATGATCGGAATTCATAAAGAACGCTACTGAAGTCGTTAGATCCATCCAGAACTAGAATCTAAGATACCTTAACACTATCTTCACTCGATCTTTGACAACAATGCCTTCTTCAAAATATCCTGAGTTGAAACTCACCAGCATCTCCACGACGTACACAAATCCTAGAAAGAAATCACCTCTTCCGAGTCCAACTTTAAAACTCACTTCTAATGGAATAAAGAACACTTAAACAAGAATCGTGAAAAACACAAGAATGCTCCAGACAATAAACAGTAATGAATCTGGCTGGAATACTGGGACTGCAGTTAGCGGTGACATAGAAAATATCCTAGTTAGAAAAATCTAATCTTGTGAAGTTTCTTGATCTTTACTCGGAAAGGAGAGATCATTGATAAGTTTTATGTTACTCTACGATAAATTTTCTAGTTTCCTAAGAATCAAGTGTTAACGCATGTGCGCAATTACTTGTTTAACAGCACCGATGTTAAAAATGTTGATCAAACCATTCTTGCCTTTCTTCTTCCACTAGCCGTTGTTAATGTTAGAAATAGTTGCTTTTTTCGTTTCAGATCGAGGGAAATTAGGCCCAGATGGTCTTCCTTCTATTAATTGCTGAGACTGCCATGTTGTGGTCTATTTATTGAAATGGTTGGAAGTATTTTTAAGCTGATCATTGATCAGCTGGCTGCTAATGTTATTGTTGTTACTCCCAGACATTGCATGCATGTGTTAAGAGTCTCGATCTTTGTTACTAGGATTGATCTTCAAACTCATATCCATTTTTTATTCAGTACCCCTGATTAAACTCCCCATTTCCATCCAGCAAGATTTATCTTAATTCATAGATGTTTGTGGATGCAGATCGATAAAATATGTTACTGGTGAATCAGCTCCTTTTAGTGCTTCTAGCTAATCGCTATGTTGAGGGAGTTTACTTTATTGGATATGATTTGTTGGGAGATTCGAGCAAAGATTAGAGATTCCAATTTCATTTTCATGTTCTTGTTCATATTTAGGACTGTTCTAATGCTCAAACCCAGATACATTGGCCATTTCATCGCAAGGTAGAGTCAAATTTTCAGGGTGTAAATTTGTATTCATCGAATTATTCATGTTAGTTTTGGTTTCTAAAATAGGAGATTCAACTATCGTGGATATTTATTCTTTATTTAGCTATTATTGATAGTTATTCAACCAAAGAGATCGCCTTTCTGCACCAGATTTGTAGTAATATAAAGGAGGATTATGTCCAGCACCAAGGGAATTCTCCTCGTCAAATAATTCATTAGACACTTCTGCTTAAGATAGAGATTATACTGAATCCTGCATAGCGCTAGACTATCTTCTAAGTCGCTAGCGGTGATTTTCCTACAGATCTTGTGCGTTTTGGCAACAACGTTTTTATTACTGTTTACTTTGTTTTTCTACGTAATTTAAATTCCTTTATGCTTGAAATGGCAAACCAGAAGAGTTTTGCAGTTTGAGTGAGTGTGCTTGAGTAAAAGATCTTTTGAGGTTAGTTTTCTTCTTTTTCTTCACGCTTACTTCAAGGAAAAATATAAAAATACAAATTTAGGAACAATGTTTGTTATTTGTATTGTTGACTTCCCAAAAAGAAAAAGTTCAAGTGGAATTAATTCTGTTTGGTTTTTTGCTGTTTTTTTTTGTTTGATTTTTCTTCTTCTCCTTCTTCCTTTTTTGGAGTTTCTATTAAATTAAGGATTTTATTTTCAATACGATTTTTGCTCGTTTGTGCTTCACTTTACACTTTTTCTCCCGCTATAAGGTTTTACTGATTAAAAACTCAAATATGTATTAAAATTATCAATTTTGTTTCACCCCAAAGGCCATAAGGAGATAAATTCTAACTAACTAACGTAAAAATCGCTTTTACTCACAAAGAATATATAATATGCTGCCAATAAACTTAACTTACCAAGATATAATAAAGCAAGTAAAAAATGACTTTGATAGGGAATTAATGCGTATGTGGTTAGTTTTAAATTAGAATGAATGAAAAAAGTAAGTTATCAAGTGCATACTTATTGATTTTTTGTATTTTCTCAAAAACTATTTGACATCATTATTTAAAAATTTTTATTTATGTTGTTGCTTTTTTTTGAAATCTAAGAGTTTTAATTAAAATATTCTGCAAAATTCACATTTTATGGATAACAACACATAACACACACATAAGTATATTTCCTAAGCTAATTTGATGTTGATGCACTTTAGTGGCTTACTTAAAAATAGATAAGAAAAATATTTATCCTCCAATTAAAATTCACAGTGATTTTTTAGTTGACAATTTAAAAGGAATTTTAAAAATTTGAGTTTTCTAAAGGAATTCCGGGGGGGATCCTTTGCAAAGATTCCCTATCTCTTATTATTATAATACTTGATAATTCCAGATTTCTTCTTGTTTAACTTAGGGATATATGGTCATGATGATAGATTTTTTTTAAATTTTAGAAAATCTTTTTCATTCCTTAGAAATTTTCTTAAATTTGAAGGAAAGTAGATCTGTCTGCTCGCACATCTTACGCTTGTTCGTAGAAATTGGCAGCTTAACACCACTCATTGCAGCTGATTGTAACCCCTTATTGATCGTGGTAATATTATTGGGTTTTTCATACTTTTACAACTACCAAGCTGAAGCTACTCCTACTAATTTGTTAGCAGTATTTTCAAAATTCCAACGCTCCTCGCTACCTTCTCTAGATCTCTAAGCCATCCTTAATAAGAATTCAGTGTCATTTGGTCCTTCATCGTCGTCATTATCATTGTCATCTTCAGTTAAACCAATCGGTTTTTGATCCTGTTAAGTCTGTTACTTCTGCTATTCCTGAAATTCATTTTCTTCAGGTTTTCTTTGATCCTAATACCCTTGCTGTAAGTTACTTTTTTGAACCATAAATCCTTTTAAGATTTAATTCCCTTTAGTTTATGCTGCAATATTCTCAGAACTACCATTATTTTCTTCTTGGCTGCCTTTTAGTGCTTTTTGTTTTTCTGCTACTTCAAGGAGGAAATTCAAATCCTCCATGGAGAGACTATCTTCATCAGATTTTTAATCATTTTCTTAATTTTTCTCTATTATTTCACTGTTATTTTCCATATTATTTTCACTTAAATTCACATTCTCCTCATCTGCTTAGCTAAAAGGATAAATCTCTCCATAATTATCATTATCCCCTGAATAAAATAAATTCTTGTTTTAATCGAAAACTTCAGGGACTTGCTCATCTAACTAAGGCAGCTAATCATCATTTATGTCGTCTTCAAGCTCATTTTTCTCCTCTTACCCGTATAACCCATTGTACAAATACTTAAGAGCAGGTTTCTTGGAAGCTGAAGATTCCTGATTTTACGGTTATTCCTTCACGAAACTCCGTATCATAATAGGCTCACATTTCTTGTTGATATTCATGATTTCTCTGAATTTTTCCTTTTTTACATCCAGAAAACAAGATGTGAATTTCCCTGTTTTCTTCACTTTCTCTGAGAAATACCCTTATGCGATCAGTTCCTTGAGGATACTCTCAACTTCAACTTAAGTCATTCCTTTGAATAATCCGTACATTTCACTTTCTTCGAGAATTCTAACTTGAGAAGGGTACGCTTTTGTTGTTTTTTTCCCTCTCAACGCCGATACAAGTTATTTCTGTGTCAGCTACACTCTCTTATTCAGTAAATCATTGTAAATCGATAAAACTCTCCTGCAGTCATTTGTGATATCCTTCATCTCAGTTTTATTATTTTTACTTCCTTCCCCTGCTCTTGTTCTGCAATTATCGCACATTCTATTGCAGAATTTTTCATCGAATTTTTCACCCAAATGAGCTAGTTACATAACTCTTCGACAATTCACTTCTTCCTCACAGTATCTAATCATCCTACTTAGCTAAGCCATTCCTTCTTCTTTCGTTTGGTTATTGACACTCTCGTTGTTGGAGATCAAGAACATTAACGATTATTTGTCTTTTGCATTATAATAAATTCTACAATGTGATGCTTTTCCGTCTCTACCAGCTCGTCCAGCTTCTTAATAGTAATTCTCAATCGATTTAGAAAACGTGTAATGGATCACAAACCGAACGTCATGCTTGTCAATACCCATTCCAAATGCTCAAAACGAAATAAACAAAAATATTAGATTATTTTGAAAGTTTTCACTTTTTTTCTTTTTGGACAACTTACCGATGGTAGCGCATATGACTTGAATATCATTAGTCATCCAAAGTTTTTAGATTTGTTCTTTCTGTCCATCACCCATGCTACCGTGGTAATACGCTGAATTTATCTGATACTTAATAGTGAGTTCTTTTGCTAACTCTTCAGCGTCTTTTCGTGTGCAGCAATAGATAATTCCACTTGCTGTTTTGTACTTTCCTAAAAGGCCAAATTAACTCAAGACAAAAC
>Ga0302271_10001556_pt1 | contig 21876 bp, 20 predicted proteins | sample III_Bog_N1_1_FD_198767 | JGI IMG/M metagenome (GOLD analysis project Ga0302271, IMG submission 198767) | Peat permafrost microbial communities from Stordalen Mire near Abisko, Sweden - III_Bog_N1_1 | ecosystem: Environmental > Terrestrial > Soil > Wetlands > Peat | place: Sweden: Abisko... | reverse complement strand
ACATCTGGATTTACCCTTCATATCCGTCGTTCTGCTAGAAAAACCTTCGCAGTTCTTACAAAAACAACAAAAACATTGAAAACTTAAATCTAATGTTTCTTTCCCTAATTCCCTTTCACTTTACATGCGAATACCCCACTGGATTAATCACAATTCGAAGAGCTATATCTGTATAATATGAACTCTGCTAAGTTCGCTCTCAGAATCTTCTTGGAGCTCCTCGCTATCATGTCAGTTATGCAGATTTCCTTAATATACGGCATGTCTGTCCTGGTAGCTACTTTCCCTAAATGGCGCATATTCACACCGTACATGTGGAAATACGCGGAGAGTTATTCCGTTCCAATCGGCTAGATTTGCATGGTTTCTAAGTCTCGCACTAGTTTATTGATTGCTTCGTTCTTTAACTTCAACCCTGCATTTACCAAGAGCATATCGTCAGCCTAGTGATAAACAAAAATCATCCAAATGGATTAGATGACAATTTTAGAAGAAACTGTTAATAATTTGAACTCATTACTCCTGTGTTGACACTGGTGTTTTAATTGATGAACGCGCCATTCGACAAAAACGATGAAATCAAGCTCAGAAACTCCGGTCGTAGTCTATTTTAGAACAACGAAACAGGCTGCTTGCTGGCTTGCTCCAAATCGATTTCCAAAGGCATGATCGTCGCTGTTTTGAACAAATAAAACTTGAAATGATCTTGAATATCAGTTTTGTCATTCTTCTTTTGTTTCGAATTCAAGATCCTTATTCGTTTCTTCTTTTGTTTAATTGTCTCCCCTTGAACTTGATGTTTCACTTCATTCAGTACCATTTCACTGTTTTTCAAGCAGTGCACTTCAGCAAACAGCGACAAAAACACATCGATCTACTTATTATAGTTCGTAGTACTCCCAACAGAGAAACCAGTGATCGCGAAGGGTTTAAGTCGCAGAAACTACCCTAATGCAACTAAATCACTAGACAATGTGTCTTTGTTGTATTCGAGGTATTCACCAGTACGACGCAGGCCGCAGATGAGACTCTGATTGTTGACGTTCTCCTCCTAACGCAGCAGCACACCTAAATCTTATTCTTCTTTAGTGATTTGAGTTCTAGTTCGCATACGAGGGGGCTTTTAGAAAATGTAGTTTACAAGGAGAGAAAAACAAAGGGGAAAATTTGGAAATTTGTGATTGTTTTACAAGCAGTAAAGGGGCAATCGTACTGCAAATGCATGTGAAGCCAAGATAATCGACTTAGCAAGTCAAAGGAACCTAGATTTTGTTAAAAAATAGCAAGAAAAATCAAATATTTTTATTGGTGAAGAGATTCTGTATTGTGATAGGTCATACTCTAAGTGAGAACGTTTGCTGTGTTGAGAGAATCAGCTGATGGATACTATCTGCGAGAATACTGTTTGTCCTGAACTCATGCGCCATCAACTTAGTCTACAGATTCGTGTAGGTATCAGCTGGTTACGCTCCCTTCGGCTGATCCTTCGAAAGTCGTCTCTCCTCGAAGTTAAACACCCCTGGCTTCATTTTCATCGGTGAATCCTGCAGATATTGAGACTGCTTTTGTTGCTGCAATTGCTGTGACTGAGAGAGCTGCTGATTGAGTTAAGGCAATTGCAGCTTGTCCATATTAGCATTGCTGGTAGTTTTAGAATTATTACTGTTATTATTGCTGTCATTGCCTAGTTTGCTAGGATTGCTTAAGCTGTTCGGACCATTGATGTTTCGATTTACAATGACATAAGAAAGCCGTATGAAGATGCCATCGACTAAATACGCAACTTCATTCTTCTGCTTGAACTAATACATCACATGATCACTCCTGACTTCCTTGTATTGTCTCCATTTCTGCGGGAAGATCAATTCGTTCACAATGTTACTCACGTTTGTCACACAAAACTCCCGAAATTCACCGAGAAACGCAAAGAGTTTCAATGCAAATTGAATTTCGGAATCTGTATCAGTTTTGCCTTCTCTCAAAGCGGCATAATACTCCTCCCAGAGTTTATCGAAGCGATAAGCCCATTGTATGCGCATTCGTTCTTTCTTCTTCGCTTCAGAAGATATCGCTTTCTGGAGATTCTCCTCATCAATAGCAGCTTAGTCTATCTCATTGTCGTCTTTGCTTTCAGCTTCGGAGTCGAATTAGATGAAATCAGATACAACCGGCAAAGCTGGAGGAGGAGGCAAAACTGTGATTTATTAGGGTGGCTGCTATTGCTGAGGAGGTCTTGGCTGCTACTCCTATGGCTAAGCGGACATAGACATAGTCTGCCCCATCGAATTGCTGCTTAAGAATGGATCTCCGTATTTACTTTCGAGACGGAATACCCACATTAGATGGCCAATTGATTTCTTCTAAGCCTCTGACTTCTCGATTTCGACGCCATTCTGAAGAAGAAGAAAAAACATTCAAAAAAGAATAATATATTAATCTTTCTCTTTCTCTCTTTTATCTTCCCCCCTTTTCGCTTAACTTTATAAAACATTATGGCAGCTGCTGGAAACGTAAAGGTAATACAATTCTTGGCGATGCTCTAGGACACTGGATTCTTTGGATCAGTCAATTATATCACAGTTGACAGAGGCACTCTTGCTTTGAGTAAGATCTCTGATACATTCCTCCCTGCTTTGAAATACTCCACGGTGGTAGCGGAGATTCGGAGGTTCCTCTCATTCCAACCGATACCCGTGTTGTTTAGTTTAGAGCATCGAATGGCTCTGTTCTTTTCGCAGTAGGCTCGCAATGATTTCAATGCTTGGATATCCACTCCAGCAGCTAACTGTAGACCACCACCACTATTGCCTTGAGTTCGGTTAGCGCTGTTCATGAGACAGAAGAGTGAAGAGTATTGCCTATCCTAAACACGAGATGAAAAGGTTAACTTTTCAAAGTAACTCTATTATCTATCTAGCTATGAGATTCTTTTCTCTTTTTTTCTCTCTCTTTCTCTGTATGTGTTTGTGATTGTTTGTGTTTTTGGTATTAATTCAAAGTTTGGATTAAAATCAAGCAAGAGTAAGCAAATTAATATTGAAAAATAGAGTTTGTGATAGATTCTTCACTCGTTTATTCGATGAAGCTACACAAGCACAAACACAGAAAGGAATTCAAGAGCTTTTTGAAAATAATATCTTGTTTTTGGAAATATATACAATTAATCCACTGCTCGAAAAAGTGAATCGATATGGATTCCTTTGAGCTCTTAGAAAGGCTGCCATTCCTAAGAGTTTATCTTAGAGATAAACCTGCTCTTGCTACTCTGTTCTGCTAGCTTTATGATTGATTGGTTGTTTTTCTATCTCGCTCTCCAATCAAAAGTGTCTCTCATCAGAAAAAGAGAACATTATCATCTTATTGAAATTAACCACCGCCTAACCCTCTAGCTTATTACTATTACTTCTATTATTAAAGTTATTACTATAGCTACTTATTATTAGTGTTGTTTTTAGTATTCTGACCATACTCCTCTGCAATGCTAGTTGGGATACTTCGCTAATTCATTTACTCCTGTAGTTATGATTAATCAGCGAACATCGCACGATTTGCATACTGCTATTGCTGGAATTACACTTAGAACTGCATCTGCTATTAGTATTACTGCTGCTGTTGCATGAAGTATTGTGCTTGCATATCTTACAAATTGCTACTGCTGAGTGGCTCATTATTAGCTGCATGCATCAGTGGCTACTATCCTCTTCCTTGCAAAAATTACTATTACTATTACTACTGCATCAGCTAGAAATGCTGCTCATATTGCTACTACTCTAGTAAGATTCTTGCTGGGTCTATTCTTGGAAGGGGAAGAGATGTCTAATTGATCTATTACTACTGCATCCACGGTATATTCTGCTATGCTTAAGGCATGCTAAGCTCGGGAGGATGCATTGAATAATAATATGCATTCTAATTTTGCTGCAGTTGCTGTGAAATCTATTGAATATTCTATCTGTCTATCATTTCTAATGGTTACTGCTAGATCTATGGTTTTTGCGCTTAGATTTACTATTATTGCTGCAACCCATAATTCTACCCAATTAGCCACTACATTTGTTGTTGCTACTGTTGCTACTGAACTGCGACTGCTGGTTACAAATAGATTCCCTTTGTGGAGTACAGCGTTTATTGATCTTTAAGATTCTTCCTATTCTATCGATTATTCTTATAATCATCATCGATCAGAATCACATCTTCTTCATCACTCCCTCCAAAGCTATCTCTGAATACAGCTTGTGGTTATGACTATGTTACAATTTGCAGCACTGGCTAAGGTAAAATGTACGGCAAAGAGCTGTAGTAATCTTATTAACCATCCTCGCCATCATCTTCATTAGAGTTATTATTACTACTCTTCTTCTATTTATTTCTACTCGCAGCTTGCTCATTGCCTCCATTCGGGAACAACATTTTATTATTAGTAGTATTGCTGCTACTATTCTTCTTGAGCCCATCACTAATCGGAATATTCATATCATTCTAATCTATCGATGCGATTCTACCCCCTGATTAGCAAGCATTCTTCTTAATCTTATCATCTTCTTCCTTATCCTCATTCGCTTCCATGAATATCTCCGAGTTTGCATGCTTAATATGCAACTTCGCCATCATTTCTTTGTGATCTTTCTTGATCCTATGCGTCTTACCATTCTTCCTATTGTACTACGCTTTTATCTTCAAAGCATGCTATGTGTCCTTATCTTCATACAGCACAAGTGTCGTTTATGCATCTGGTTTCTTCCGTGCTTTCATATCATTCCCGAAGACTAATCCATCGATTAATGCTTTAGAAAAGCTCTTCGCCTCGCTATTTGCTGTGCTTATGACATTATTGTGATGACGATGGTTCTTCTCACTGATAGAATGAATCTTCAATTTCAATTTGGAATTAGTGTTATTATTACTATTAGTTATGTTACTGTTACTGCTAATTACGTGTGTACTACTGCTGTTATATGGAACACTATGCCAGAAAGCTGTGTTGTTATTGTTGTCAGGTTAGTTCTTGATTATGCTAGGTTAAGCATTCTCATGGATAGTATTAGGAGGTATGAATTAGATGATATTCTAAGGTAGTAACGATCTGCTGCCGTATTGAGGGTCGATCTAATAGACATTATTACTATTACTATTATTGTAATTCGTATTTCTAATGTTATTGAATGGATTGCCATCACAACCGCTTGTTGAATTCAATGCACAATTATTATTATTGTTGTTAGTATTATTTTACTACTGCTGCTGCTACTGCTGCTGTCCATTGAACTATATCAACTGGTTGTCCATGATTGGCTACTACTAGAATCCAATCGCTTCAGATAAGAAGTTACGTTGAGGAAACAAAAGAGCATTCGGAGTGTTGTTAATGTTACTGCAATTAATTACCCCACTAGGAATGTATATATCCTCCAATGGGAACATCGATTGAAGCTATTGTTCTTAGGATATTTGCATTGGTAACTGCTATTACTGCTACTACTGCAATATCGCCGATAACTACAACGAAGGCATTTAGCCATTGCTAGGGAGAGGAATATCAAATGGATCAAGATTATTCATAGGATTCCCATTCAATTACGATTCCTGTTCTCGATAGGATTTAAACAGCACGACAGATTGCAGATCATCGTCATCATCATTATCGACTTCATTGCCATCATCGTCATGCCTATCATAACCTGTATCCTAATTGGTATTATTATTATTATATTTCTGTTTGCCATTATTTCTTCCAACTTCCCCTTTATTGGTACTATCTAATATATCCTCATACAACTCCAGTAATAATCTCGACAGCTAATGCACAGGTATTCGCATCTACGGCAGCGGTTATAAGCAAGCCTTAATGAGTCTACCAAATCTGCCTGTGATGCACTTATACTCCCTCATTTGTTTGATTTAATTAGAAATATCAGCGACAGTGTAATCCGCAAACAGTTACTATCCTGTCATGAGTTCATGCATAATGCATCCTAATGCCCACGTGTCAATGGTTGAATCATACTCTTCCTTTCTGATCATCTCCGGTGCCATGTAGTTGATCGTGCCGATGCATGATTTCATTAATGTAATTTCTTCACTTTTACCTAGTCCGTAGTCACCGATTTTCAGCAAGAACTGTCCGTTCTACTCGTGGATGAAGATGTTCTCCGGCTTTAAGTCTCTGTGTGCTATGCCATGCTCATGCAGGAATTCGATGCCTTTGGAGAGTTGTGTCGAGAAATTCGTTACGACTTTGAGTCGATTGGGTAGTTCTAAGTAGATCTAATCAAGTAGACTCCCATTTTCGCAGTATTCCATGACGATAAGGTACTCCCCTGCTGTTTCGATGACTTCGTATATATTCACAATGTGCTCGTCACGCTCGCTGCTGAGCTTCCTAACGATGTCCTATTCCTAGAAGAAATATTTGTTTTCTTCGTTACCTGCGTTGGTTGAGTTAAAAAATCAAAACAAGATCACAAACCAGTTTTTAAAAACAGGAATCACAATCAGCTAATCGCTTTCATCATCTTTATGCCAATTATGTTACCTATGAACGTAGTATTCCTCAGTACTTTTATGGCAACATCCTCCTCCTCGAACCGCTCATTGCTGTTGCTATCTTAACTGTTAATGATGGTGCCTAGTAAAACTTCGCTGATGGCTCCATGACCAAGTACATTCTTGACACGATACGCATTCAGCCTGCCTTAAATGACATCGCCTATTTCCCTGTTCTTCGGAGGTTCCAGCTGCATCGTGTGCTTGCTGATATGTCTGTTGATTCACTAATGGAGAAGCTATTCTTGTAAAAAAGTTGTTCAGTATCCTGCCTTGCAGAAGAGAGAGGCTGTGTGTGGGTATGCGAGTGTGCGTGTATTTTCTTTCTACTTTCTATCTATCTCTCTGAACCACTCTTATCTTTCCTTAATCTCCCTATTCCAATATATCAGACTCAGGGGGTATTACATTATTAAATCCAGTAGTATTTTGACTATTCTCTTCTGTGAGAATTACATTCACACACATTTCTTTTTTTTCTGTTTTTCTATTTTAAAGCAAATTAAGATTGACCTTAACAAGGACGTAATTTCTACTTGTTTTTGAAAAAAGAAACAGATATATTTTTCAGCTATTAATAGAGAACACCAACGCCTTTCTCAAGCTATGTAGCTATCACTTTAACATAATGACATAATTAACAGCAACATAAGACATGTTTTCTTCTTTTTTTGATAGGCTGAATCCTTCTGAACTCAGCTAAAAATACAAAACAAAAGAAATTGTGATTGTAATATAATGGCATGGATAAAATAGTAAACATTTCATAAAAGTACTCAAAATTGTAGCCAGTTATTGGATAGCAGAATCAATCACACTGTAATCACGCTCTCTTGCCTCCCCAATATCGAAATGCAAACAAGAGACAAAAAGATAAAAAAACAAGATTCGAGTTTCTTTAATTTTTCAAAATTTGTGTTTCCTCTCAGCTTTGATTATCCCCCTCCTCCCTTTTTCGGGTCCCTTTTGTTATTTTTTGTTTTCAAAATCAAACTATTGCTGCCAGACCGCGAATTCTTGCGAATCTCAGATTCAAACAAAAAAAAGTATTTCAACCTCAATACGCTTAATCTAGCCTTTAGATTATTTCTTGCTTCATCTGCTTAGCTTACTCGCCAGAAGAAACAAACGCAGCAAAAAAAATTTAATTTAATAATAAGTACTTGAATTTTTATTATTTTGTCTGTTTTCCGAAACGAAGTTTTCAGTCTCATAATTCGCAGAAAAAGAAAAAAAGCAACGCACTTGCATTCAGAGTTTAATTTTAAATCTGTGCAAGTGTATTTTTTTAAAACTGCTTGATTTTAATTCTTTTCTTGTTTCGGCAGATTGTTACTCAGCTTTGTATGACACAGCTTTGATTATTTAATCCATGTGTTAGACTGTTTTTATGAAGTTTAATAGCTCTATTAGCAAACAAAATACATCCTATTTCTTTAAAATTTATTATTTTCTTGATTACAGCAAGATTTCAGGTGTCAAACAAACAAATTAAAGCCATCTTTTGTAAGGAAACTAGTTTAAAGTCTAAAACTAGAACATTTTTTCCCTTCTGAATCGCAATTTTCTGTGTCTCATTTTCCAATTTTATTTCTTTCTCATAATAGGTACTGTAATCGGATAGACTTAATTAGCAGCATCACAACATAAATTACAATAATCAAACAAGCAAAAAAAAAATGCTGATAAATATGCATCTAATCTCCTTAATCCAATCTTTTGTGTTCCTCTCAATTATTAGACTATTTTTGCAAAGCCATTAACTTAAGCAATCTGTTAAACTCTTCTCGTTTTTCCTTAGATTCATTTATTAGATTGGTACTATGTAACAATGAAATACTTATGCCTTCCAACTGAATTACTAGTTGTAAGAATAATAGATTCTTCTGTCTCTATCACTCTTTTCTAATCTGTGTCTTTATCTGTAGACAGCACGATGAAATGCTTCTAATCCTTCTTTGCAACTATTATTGACACAAGCAAACCAACACTCCCTTCACTATCATCATCCCTTATTTCTTCTGCTGGTTGGTATCCTGTGATTTCTTAGAGTTTCCAATCAGTCACGAGAAGATTTCCTGAGAATCTCATGAATGTTCTAAACGATTCATGTCCAGTCATGGCAGATAGTTTAGTGTATTTGGAGATGATGGTAGTGGAAATGGTGTTCAGTTCTTGAAGTGATTTGATGCATATAAGTAATTCCTCCTCAGTGATTTGCTTGAATTCTTTTGTGATGCTAGGATAGTTGGATAGCTCAACACTCAGAAGATAATCAAGGTACTTTGTCAGTTATGTAGAATTAGACGCTGAAGTGTAGTATGCCAGCAAACTTTCCTGTGTAAACGCCAAGAATGCAAGCTCGTAGCATTCAGCTGGAGTGGAGAACTCAGCGTACTACAAAGTTTGATTGGAAATACCAAAAATGCTACCTTCTTGGAAATTAAGGGGCGTAACTGCATCGTTTCTGGAAGTGATCGACTCGATTGCGTTCGAGATCGCATTTAGTTTCTCTTAGTTGATTTCTAAGACAGATTTCAGCTGGATTTCTGGCATTTCTGGTGCTTTAATATCACCAGGAATTATAATATTGCTACTGCTATGTTCTTATGATGATTCTATCATCATCTCCTGAGAAAGATTCTTATTAAGACTACCATCATTTTTGTCCTTATCATTCTTGCTATGGTTCTTGACCTCCTTATCACTTCTTCCTCCTACATCTTCAGGTGTATTGGAATCACTGTTGCTTCGAGGCACTGAAAACTAATGCCCAATAGAATTAGTAAACGGAACAAGACTTAAAACAGGAAACTAAGCACTATTTTACGCATCAAAATCGTATGACATCTGACTTCTGCTGGAGTGCTTGCTTAGAATTAGCTAATTCAATCCCTCCTGCAGTTTTGCTGAATTATTGTTCTTTTCGATGATTCGCTCAAGTAGCTCTTCATCGTATGGTTCCTTTATTTCCTCCTTTTCATCTTCCTTCTCAGCAGCGAATTCATCGCTCCTTTTAATTTTATTTAGAACGCTAGCTCGATCCTCCAATGGTTTGCTTCCTTCTAAGTTTTCCCCTTCTTCGTGTATCCCGCCCTGTATTTATTATTCAAATGGCTGAATCGACAGCAGTGTTGTCTGATTCAACAAGCTATTGTTGGTGTTAGTTCTAAGTAACGGGGATTGATTTCTGAGTTTATTTAATGGATTCTTAGGGACTGACGAATTACTTTTGATGGTCTCATTCAGACTTGTAAATGAAGTACTATTGTTATTAAGTTAATTCAGGAACGATGGTGATGGATTTCGCAATTTACTCAGCGGATTCTTAGGAACAGCAGAGTTACTTTATGTAAACATTGTTGCGGAAGATCCTGAGATAATATTTCTGTTTTGATTTTGGTAATCAATGGGTGAGGTTGATGGTGATGGCGAAGCTGACGCTAAAGGTGGTCCATAGACACTAGCTGGTGAGAGAGTAGCATTACATTATTGGACTTGTTTGTTCAAAGGTGACTAATAATTACCATTTATTGGCGTCTCATTTGCATTGTGGGTATTCGCGTGATTAGATAAGAGCTTGTGTGGGGATAGTTTATCCTTGTGGGTATATTCTTCTTCATCTTCTGGAACATCATACTCCTCAGTTTGCTTCGGCTGGATTACTTGGGAAAGTCCACCGAATGATCCCATTAAAGCATGACTGTTAATGTTCTTAGCAGGTTTAGGTTAAAGATTTGCCTGATATTACATCTTTTCTATCTCATATTCTTACTTAAACTTGTTATTCCTATTTGCCGCACTTTTGCTGTACGAATATTACAATGAAGATGACAATGATAGCGATGAAGATTCTTCTTCGTTGCTGCTTTGAATGTCTTCTTTCAATTCCTCTTCAGCTTCTTGTATTCTCCTTCCCTATCCCTATTATTATGGCAATTTCTTCATCATATCCACAGTCGATGTATATCCATGTTCTTATCCTTGAGAATTCTTCTTCTTCTGGGAAGTTGGATCAAAAGTGAATAGATCTGATTTATTTGAAGAGCTGTTGTTGCTGTTTATGCTGCTTTTGTCGACATTCTAAAGTTGTATGTCTAGAGTGGATTGTTTTTCATCTGGAATCATTTAAGATTGCTGCTGCTCTGAAGCAGAAAAAAGAGACATGAATTCACTCGCATCGAGTTCTTCACTCCCTGCGAGAAGATGCTAATCTGGATGCTGCTGCTGTTGTGAGTTTTCCACTGAGCTTCGAATTAGCGATACATATTAGTTGTATGCTAGATGATTAATCGTGTAAGGATGAAGCTAAAGATGCTACTGCTTATTATCATTGTCATTATCTTCCATATTTCTATCATCCTTGAACTTGCTATGTACCTCACTGTTCCCTATGTTTTACTACTATTATTATTATTTCTACAACTCTAATCTTTTCCTTTCATCTTCCAAATTGAACAGCACCTGAACCTCACTAGTACACAAATACTCCTCCATCTAATCGTTAAGCTCATTATCTTATTCAACATATCCCTGCAATAATTCCTTTGAAACAGCATCATTTTACTCCAGCTAAGTTGGTTGTTGCTACTCCTCCTACTGTTTATCAGTAATTCTTTCTAATGCTTTTGTTTGCTGCAGTTATTGTTATATTTTGCTAAGTTTCCCCTCTGAAACCCTTTACTCTTCTACTTCTCCTCCTCCCTCTTTCTGCAGAAGCTAACGATACTGCGGAAAACTACTGTGATTTTAATCATCTTTATCATTGTTGAATTGAGAATTGCTTATGAAATCATTCAGCGTTGTATCCAATTATGAACCACCTCCTCCTGATGCAGAAGATATGTACTTCAATCGATCAGGATAGTCTTCTTCCATCCCTGTGGTATCCTATCGTTTCAATCCATCGTTAGTAGTAGCATCTTATTCTTAAAATCGTTGTTCTTCTTTCGAAGGATTTTTCTACAAAGCAGCATACCATTATCCTTCTTACTCTCCATTACCCTACGTCTTCTATTGCTATTCTTGCCCTTCTTACTATTATTATCCTATAATATCCTTTTTCTCATTTATTCCCGCTTATTATTTCTTCAAAATTCCCTCTTTCATCTATTCCATCTCAATAATGAAACTCTCCAGCGAAATCCTCATCGATGGTACTCTTTTCAAGCATTTCTCAATGATTCTCACAGCACTCTACGGGATAGTTCCTTATTTTTCAGCATTCTTGAGATTCTCATTGGATCCTGTGATGATACTCCTTGAAACTTCCTAGATATTCATTCCATCAAACAGTTGATTCCTCGTGAATAACTCATATGTCACACAGCCTAACGCCCATACATCAACGGAGAGATCATACTTCTAAAACATTAATTGCTCTGGTGCCATGTAGTTAATTGTCCCTACTGCTGATTGCATCATCTTGCCTTCCGCTTGCTTGCTCACACCGAAATCAGTGATTTTCACGCAATATCTATGAGTCGTTTGGTCTTTCGCTATGAGGATATTCTCAGGTTTCAGATCTCTGTGACATATTCCTATTTTGTGGAGGAACATCAAGCCATTTGCTATGGATATGCTTAAAGACGCAGCGGAGATAGGGTCAAGATTGAAGAGTTGTCTTTCGAGTAGTGAGAGAATAGTGCCCTCAGGGTAGTACTCTGCTATGATGAAGAAGATCTGAAGTGGTGAGCAAGATTCTTAATTAGTTTCCAAAATGGAAGCGCTTTGATCAGATGGAATTTCATCTACAATGATTTCAATGAGATTGACAATATTCTCGTTTCTTCCGCTGTTGACAACTTTGCGAGTCACTGCGAGTTCCTCCTCGAAATAGAGGTTCGATCTATTATCTGTTTGGAGTAATAGAAAAGAAACAAAAAAGAGAGATTATGTAAGTTGTATTTCATTGAGTTGTTCTCGCAATGTGAATGTAACAAAAAGGGTATGATAAACAACTTTTTGTTAACAATAATTCTTAGTATGCATTTTTTTGTTTTTCATTTGTTCACCTCCTATTCTATTTTTGGTAACGATTTTGATTGCAACTTCTCTACTTGAATTGCGTTCTTTAGCACTCCAGACTTCACTGACTGCGCCTCCTGAGATAGCTTTGAATTCTTCATACTTCGCGTTGAGTTTCGTGCTCTTTTCTATTTCCATTAGACTCATCAGTTCTTCTTGTCTTTTTTAATTAACAAATTTTTTCTATTAAAAAGAGAAAAATCAACAATAATTCTAAACTAAATACCAAGAAAGAAAAACCTAATGGATATTGCAATTGGAATTTTTAATAAAAAATAAAGAACCAAACAGCAGTTATTAGATATCCTCCCTTCTCTCCCTCCACTTGCATTATTTTATGCGCGAAAAGGTATTGTTCTTTTTGGGGGGAATTCTTTTTTCTGATCAACACAGATTATTACAATTTGGTATCTTATTTATGATACTACTACTGATAATACATTGAAAGAAGCAATCTAATAGATAGAAGAATGATACAAAGATTTTAAATTATTTTTTTGTGTGTTTAGTAATAAGTGTAGAAAATAGGGAAATATCAATAGTAGTCAACAACAGAGTGCTGATAAATTGAAATGGTTTGTTTGTTCAATATGCTGATATTGTTGAGGGAGCATTTGAGACCTAATCACTCACTCATAATCTTCTCGATGAACTCCTCGTACTTAACATATCCTTAATCGTCGATGATAGCCTTAGAAAATCCAAAAAATAATCTTTTTCTTGAAGTTATTAACTTAAAATCTACAGAAAAGAAATTCTAATCATATTGTTCATCCTCGCTCTTTTACAACTTAAAACTACTACTTGAATCTCCTTGTTTTCTCTTACTTTCTTGATAGCTTCTTCGATTTCTTCATTGGAGACATTGGCATTGAGATTCCTCAATCCACTTCTCAGATCTTCCAGAGATATCTAGCCAGTTCCTTATTTATCGAATGCTCTTAGTTTTTCAATGATTTCTTCTGTAGTTTCTGGTAAGATTCTGAATCTATACGCTACACCCACGAATAATCTAAAGTCAATCATTGCTTGTATACCATTTGCACTATCATCTAGTAGTTCATTCAGCATATCTTAGATTTCATTGTCATTGCTACTGCTATTGATATTTCTGACTGCATCGTACAGTTCTTAAACTGATAACCTTCCATCGTCGTCTTTATCGAATAAATCAAATACCTGCTTGTATACAATGATTTCCTCGTCAGTCAGATTATCAAATGCTCGACTTATCGATTGGAAACACATTAAGAAATAGTAAGTTATCAGGATGTTTCTCTCTCTCTCTTGTTTTTCTTATTTTTTGTATTTTTCCAAAAGATAAACAATAACACTATTTAAGCAATATTTTCTATAATATTTCAAGTTATTTACCCCACGATTTAGCTATTACTAGAGGACATATTAAACAAATATTAGGGGATTGGTATCAGAAAGTTTAGAAATCCAAACACATTCTTATTACAATATGTTTTTGTTTTTGAAAGCAATTTATCCTCATCAAAAGACAATCATTTTATTTAACAACAAAGATCTACCTCCTGTTTCGATTTCTGGCACAGGATATTCTTTTTTTAGGGCTAATCTGTGAAATATCTCAGTTCTAAACAAACAACAGACACCTGATAGCTGAGGGATAGAACTCCTAACAAACTCCCTTTGAATCAAATCCAGAATTCATACCATTTTTTTTCAAACAGCTTAATGTCAATCTCGCACAGTCTCATTTACGTGATATTTTGAGCAAGTGCATTTATCAGCTTACACTGAATCCTTGTAAACGCAATGACATTTTGATTTACCTCCTTTTTGATTTAGAGAAATTGACTGAAATCGATTTCTTATTGCTAATGCAAGAGGAGGTAGCCTATTACAGCAAAGCATTCGGACAGACTCTCTTTAGCTCTGCTCAGCTGCTGGAAGAATGTGATTGCCTAAAACGTAGGATCTGTCATATCGAGCATGCTAAAAAATATAGAAAATACTTATTTTAATTCTTTTGTTTTCTAGCAGTTTTCCATCAAAGGATAGCTATTCATAAGCAGCTTAATGATGAGCTCGAGGAAAGAGTTTTGGGGGAACTTTAATGTGAAATTCTAAAACTCCTAAGGCGAGGGATTAGTGAAGACGTTCTTTTCGATTGTTTTGGCATACGAGAATGACAGTGCTATCCAAATCACCGAGCGAGCATACACTGCTTAGAAATTGCGTTTTTCTTTGATGTTCAAGTTTAGGTTTTAGTCTTATTTCAAGAAATATTTTGATTTTTTAGTTTCTTTTTGCAATGCTGGGTAAATTTTACTTTCTACATAGGGTATTCCATTGTCCATTATGAACTGAATCTGCTCTTCGTTTAAGCGGCTTCGGATAGTGCAAGAAACGGGTAATATAGTGTTATTGTGATCAATATTACTTTGTATCAACCACGCATCCTATTGAATTGTGTTGCGTTTATATTGTTTTGATTTTTCTAAATCATCATCCTTAAAAAATGAACTCTGTGTATTATTTGATGCGCCATATTTGTTATTGCTAAAGTATGGTTGCTCTCTTTAATTCGAGGGATTCTCAAGCAGGTCGAAGAAATCGACTGCTCTTTTTGAAATCTGTTAAGATGAAGAGGACTAGAGGTTTTAAGTATTTTGAGCTTATTATTAGTTCCTGGCTGGGAGATATTCTTATTATAAATGCACATTTGGTTAATTTTTTTCTTAAGTTTCTTAGTAATTTTATTGAGATGTATTATTATCTTTTTATTCTTCCATTTCCTGTGAAATTAAATATTGTTATTGTTGCTATTGCTGATACTGTTATTGTTATTGTTCTTGCTGCTGCTGATATTATTATTGCTATTGTTGTGGCTGATACTGTTATTGCTATTGCTGTTGTTGTTGTAGTAGCTGCTATTGTTGATACTGTTATTCCTATTGTTGCTATTGTAGCTCCTGTAGTTGCTATTGCTGATACTGTTGTTATTGTTATTGTTCTTGTTATTGTTGTTGCTAAAGCTATTCTTTGAAGCTTAACAGGTTTTAGAGTAGGTTTTGAGCATCAATTCTTCTTTCCTGATTTATATCCAGACATCTTTCTACGATATTCGAAAGGAAATGCTAGTATTCATATCTCTGAAACTATCCAATATTCTAAATCACTCCCTGCTATGTTTGGGATCTGAATAATTATTCTCCAGTGATCATCTCATGGACTATACATCCGAAACTCCAAATATCGATACCCATGTTATATGCATCTTGTCTGAGTAATTCTTATGCCATGTAGTTGCAAGTACCTACAATTGATTGCATGTCATCAATAGACTTGCTGATCCCAAAATCTAGTAGCTTTAACACATATTGGTGGGTGAATGTATCCTAGCTGACCATGATATTCTCTGGCTTTAAATCTCTATGACAAATCTTCATAGAGTGCAATTCTTAGATTCCACGAGCAATATCAATAGCAAAATCGAGAATAAAGTTATTTCTATCATAAGGACTTAGTGAATTAATATTCTCCTATGTTTTGGAGAAAAAAAAATTACTCACTAAAAGCGATTTAAATAGCCAAAAAGAAGATGATTGTAATGGATAAAATGGAAAGGATTTATCTGAATTAAAATGCAAGAAAAAGGTTGAACCAAACCACAAATCTCCTCCAAAATTAACAACCTTCCAAAAATAGTACCTCATTTTCAACGAAGAATTCATAAAGGTTTCCGCCCTCAAAATACTCCAAAACAAAGAAATACATTTAATTTGCCTCATCGATAATGCACTCTTCTACGTTCACTAAGTTTCTGTGGTGACCCTTAAGCTTCTCCATGATCTCATACTCTCCCATAAAGTACTTATTGGTTAAATTTGCTGAGTCAAACAAATGAACCATTTCAAAACAACAACAACAACCTGCAGAATACTATTCCAATCGCTTATTTTGTTACTTGATACTTATTTCTAGGTAACAGACTTCAGCGCGAACTAAGCTTAATCGGATTCTCTGTTTACCAGCCAAACCGCGCTGATCCCACCTTCTCCAAGTTTTTTAGCTATCCTGTAGGTATCATTTTATCCTCGCACTTGAGAACCAATTTGCATGATATTCATCTCTTTTTTTCGTCTGGGGGTGAGTTCTTCTTGTAGTTTTTTTTCTCTTAATTAATTAAAAAAGAAGATGCAGCAAATGTTGGTGATTTCCCTCTTACATGAATCAAGATTAAATTAATTTTTTAGAATATGGACAGCATCATCATGAAAAATTTGCTAAATAACACATAACTGAATTATTTTATGCTTTATCTGTTGATTCTTTCTTTTTTTTGACTACATTTTGTGATTCAAATCTAAACGGTTTCTTTACAAAAGCCTATTGGTTTTGCTGAGTTAAACACAATTCCTTTTCTTGCTTGTTTTAATTTCCCAATTTTGTTAAGCCTTTTTATTATATTTACACAAACATACAAAAACAAACACAACTTCTGCACATCGCGCACATTAACAACCAATAAATTACAATAATTTTTGTTATTTCTTTAATTCTTTTAGCTTAATGAGGACTTTTAGCTTTTGTTTCCTCACATCCTTCGTCATTTTTTATCAGGGAATCTATTAAGATTCTTAGAAAAATATGCTTTATGAGAATCCAAAATATCTGCATTATTTGTCCTCTAAGTGAATGAGTATCTAGACTATCCTGCCGACGACTCCCCAGCAACTTGTGGTTGTTAGATCTAGATTTGGAATTTCATTCTTCTTATTTTTCTTTATTATGCTGTTTCTTCATTTGATTCCATTCAACACTCCTCAGCCTCTCTACTAAAACTATCATTTTTTAGTACTTTTTTAATTATCGAAGATTATTGCTGCTTATTCCTAGCTCAGGAAGATCAGCCCATCTGTTTAATTGAGGCTTATATAGACTGAATCAAAGGCATTTGTTTTGATCGCTCCAGATTTTACTGATTTGCCTTTTGTTTTTTTCGAAGAAACATTCACTAGTTTCTACCCCAAAAATAAATTTTCAAATGAAATTCTCTCCTTTTCCTCGATTTTTTTGAGTGTCTCCATAAGCTAAATGAGTTCGCCTTCTAGATCTGAAATGCATTCGATAAGTTCTTTCATAATATTCATTAGATTCAATATACTCTTCTTGTTGGATACATCACCTAGCGATTTTGAGAGTGAATACAAGAAAAGCACAACCTTGAGCAGATTGCCTTTGGAAGCCATTGCAATTAAGTAAATTATCAGCTATTTGCCGCAATCATTATCTCCCGAATAGAACATATTAATCAATATCTGTATTACTATCTTCGCCATATCATAAGTATCTATTTCTTGTTTCCTAAAACTATCCCCTAAGAAGCTCTTTTTTCTGTTTGGACTCCGGATATAACTCCTGTAGCGAGGATACCAAACTGCTTAAGATGATATTTTCCCCTCTAAATACTTCTCTGTTTTGAAGTACTCAAAGGTACTTTACGTTGCGTCCGAGTATTTTAGTTAGCTTGGACAGAGTTGCGTTTTCTCGCTTGGTGGTTTGGTGGAAGAATTAGAATTTATTGATTTTTTGCTTTATGAACTCCCTTTCGTGGATAGTGAATTGCTTTTTTCCTCTATTTTATTCACTTTGTTTAGCGCATACTCAATGTAGTTGTCCTTGAAACTGTTCTCTTCCTTTTTAATAAATATCAGTGCCGCTTGGTAGTTGCTTTTCTGAATCTATTGCTCAAATTCGTAATTCTAATTCTTCATTTATTTTTCAAAGATTTTATGCTATTAATTGAGTGTATTTTAAACATCTTTTATCTCGATTTAGATAGTTTTCCTAGGTTAGACAATAGTTTGTCTCAGATTCTAAAAACAATTCTCATCGTTGAGTTCATCTTAGAAACTCATATTCTCTGAGATACAGAAAGGATTATTGAAGTTTGATAGAGTCATTCCTAAGTTCTGATCATGTCTTTAGATTTCACTGACTAGATTCATAGCCAAGGGAGGTGTTTCGTTTATATCATAATTCTAACGATTGCAAAAGGGACTAAACATAATATCGTTATTCTAATTCAGAAAAGGAGGAGAAGCATCTTGATTTTGTTTATTTTCTTTACTTTCACCAAAATAGCCAAGATCTTCAAAATTTCCTTAAAAATGGCTATCCATAAATGCCTGCTCAGCAATCTGTGCATCGATTTACTAATCACTAGTTCTTTCAAAATTACAGTTATTTTCTTATTCTGACTTTTATTCCTCAACTTGTTCAGAAATATTATTATTTTCTCTTTCTTCGATTAATTGTTCTTGTACAGCAGGCTTCTCTGAGGCACAATCCCCTATTTATGATGATTTTCTGCTTTTCTCCTGTTTCTAAACTGCTTCTTATTCCAGCTATCCTTGATCTTGATCTTTTTCTTCTTCTTCTTTTTGGTTTTCTTCTCTTTCTTCTTCTTTTTCTACTTCTTCTTCCTCCCTATAATAGTACCCAACATTCTTAATACCATCCTCTATTTTTAGCATATTCAAAGCATCCGAAGTGTTAGTGATCTGATCACAGCTGTGGAACAAATTGCTCTTGTAGATTTTATTGACTGTTTAATCTATGTCATACACTTCCTCTTCTACTTTCTCGATGAATAAATAAGAACCTCCAAGCAATGATTCTCTGGTTCGATCGTTACTTTGAGTGCATTCCTGCGTAATCTACTTTTTTTCATAATTTTCTATCTCTCTTACAATATAATCTGCACTCACTCGGTAATCCTAATTTGCATTAAGACAAGCTACTGCGAGATTGTCAGCGAGCTTAGATCGTTGAAGAGACTCCTATTTGACTTCATTTTACCTGTTCAAACTCAAACCATTTGTTTCAATACTCGTGTGGATATTGTTTGATTCAGGCAGGATTCCATTGAACGTTTTAATTTAGTAATAGATTTCTTGTAGTCTCATTGTTTTGGAGGTAAAAAGCTACTTTTGATGTGAAGTTTCATAAATTAAACAACCTAAACTCCAGATATCAGATTAAAACCCATAATTCTGTGAATACACCTCAGGTGCCATGTAATTAGGTGTACCTACAATAGATTGTTTGTTCTACTGTTACTACGATGAGAATCGGAGAATTTTGCTCATGCCAAAATCTCCAATTTTAAACTAGTAGACATCTAAAAGTGGCCCTGATTTTTTGATAAATATGTTCTCTGGTTTTAAGTCCCTGTGCAAGACATTCAGTTTATGCAAGGACTACAGACCTTTAGCGATTTAAAGCGATATCAGCAACGTGAACTAGTTGCAGATTTCCGAAGTTGCTGACTAGATAAAATCACAGAGATTTCCTTCAGGCATGTATTCCATGACAACGTAGAAGCAGTTTTAACCGAGAAACTCGATGACATCGTAGATCTTGACAACGCATTCGATCTCTTTGTTATGATCGCAGAGATACTTCGAAACTTCCAACTCAGCATTGTAATATAAGTTCGAACGCTTCTCTAAAAAGATAAATCAAAACAAAACAAAATAAAAAATAAGATTAAGTAATCTAAAATAAAAAGCGGTTTGTTTGAATATTTTGAATAACTATTGGGAATCTACAAAAGATTAATGAAAATAATAAAGCTTCTTGTAGATCAATTTGTGGTTACTTAAATTTTGAGGATTAACATCTCTCTTTTACAAGACAAAGAACAAAATATAAAAGAAATCTCTTATGAAATGATTCTAACTGGAGATGGGCTAATATCTGTTGATTCTTTGCGTGAAAAGGATAAAGTGATTCATGGATATTTTAGATTATTACCAACAATAAAAACCCTAATCAATCACTATTTGAATACTTTTGAAATTAAATATCCCTTTCATTTGCTTTTTTGAGTTTTTGTTACAATATTCATTATCTATTGCTGTTAATAGTTTGTTAGTAATTTGGAATAACTAACTACCATCTGAATTTGGAAAATATCACCTTTTTGGATGCTAAAACTTATCAACGAGGGCAGTTATTCGAAGCCCCTGTGTTTTTTAAAGAAACACTCTCGACCTTTTTAAGAATGAAATACATTCTGAACATCATTCCCTCCTCTGCATCCACAAATTATCGAATCCCATGTGGACTAAAATTATTACCATGATATGTGAGATTGGTGATAATCTTGATAGCGACATTCTCTTTAGTTTCTACATTTTACCCTAAGCGCACCTCTGAAATCGCTCCACTTCCAAGATATTATGTCTGGAGCAAGTAGCTGCTGTTTTTGCCTTTAAGGATCATAGTTTTATTATTGTTTGCACTCATATTATTTTTGTTCTCAAATCTAATAAAAGAAACTATTTTCTTATATATGAGATTTTAGAATTTCTTTTTCTATTTTGTTTTCTTCTTCTGTTTGATTTTTGATTAAGGTCAATAGAAAATTAGTTCTTTCTTAGGGTCGACACACTTTAGAATGCTTTTTTGGTTATTACTTCATGTTTTGTAAGCCACATAAATACCAAAATGCTAAGAACATTTAGATCTTTAAAGTGGAAGGTAAAAATTGTCAAAGGAAAAACAAAAGATATCAATTAATTGCTAAGCTTTGAACGAATTCATTTCATGTTTTTTGGTGAAGATTTCTTAAACTGAAAAATCAGCAAAATATCTTTAAAAATATGATTTATTGTTAAGGTAATAGACAAAAATGATTCGCTGATCAGATAGACATATCTAAATAATCATCTTGCTGATATGATAAGTGAAGAGTAGATTTTTTGTTTAAATTCATCCTTTAAAGTAGAACAAAACAAGTGCGCTTTTATTCAAATGCATGTAGATTCATAGCATTATTATCTAGGTTAAACCAACTTACCCTTTCAGCCATATACATTCATATTCATAAACCTTCTAAGACAAAAATACTTCATTCCCTTTCCTCCATTTGTGTTCTATCAATCCCACAGCTTTTCGCCAAACATCTTACTAAGTAGCCACTACCCTGGGAAGCCTAACTAAGCTCATAATTTGTATTGGAATATGGCTAGTTTTCAGAATATTTAAAAATTATGAAATGGAATTAATTCATAAAATTGCAAGAAAATTAAAGATCTTGGTTTCAAGCAAAAGATCTTTAGATGATAGTTGAAGATAACGAAGAAGATATATTTCCTCCCTTTTTCTCAATAATTCATTTTTTTATTCTATCATTTTTTCAAAGAATAAGCAAAAACTAATCGATTCCTTCCTCTACATAAAACAAAAAACAGACAAAGAGATCAAACAAATTAATTATTTGAGTTCTCTCACTTTTTATTATCTTTACGCTATTATTATTAT
>Ga0302271_10001554_pt1 | contig 21878 bp, 22 predicted proteins | sample III_Bog_N1_1_FD_198767 | JGI IMG/M metagenome (GOLD analysis project Ga0302271, IMG submission 198767) | Peat permafrost microbial communities from Stordalen Mire near Abisko, Sweden - III_Bog_N1_1 | ecosystem: Environmental > Terrestrial > Soil > Wetlands > Peat | place: Sweden: Abisko... | reverse complement strand
CTTTAGTTCTATGTACCCTTGGTCACTGAAAGTGCTTTTAATTAACTTCGCTCCGTTTGAAAAGCAACCAATCGACAACTCAGCTCATTTAATAATCCCATTTTTGAAAATATTTTCCACCTTCCCATTGCTCGAGAGAGTCTTCATCTTTGAGTCAAAGTTCAACAGCATTAAATTAATCTAACCAATCTGCACATTGAATCTCAAAATCATGAATGATCAAGATGTGATGGATGCTTTTCATCCATTCAGTGAAAAACAATTATTAACCTAACACCCTTTCGAATTAGATATGACTCTCCATGGAATGACAATAACAAATACCAACGATCCTATTGAGACTGGTGTGCAGGAGCTTAGTAGTAAGATTCTGAAAGTCACATTGAACTTTATGTCAAGTGCTTTAGAATTCTGTTTTAAATTGAATTTAGAAAAAGAATTAAGAAACGAAAGGTTCTTTGAGGTTAAGAAAAATAATAGTAGAACATTCTGGAAAGAAGGTAAAGAACGAGCGAGTGTATTAGTCACGAAAAGTGATGTAAACTCGAATATCTGGAGGAAAAAAACAAAAGAGAATATTGATATTGGAAAAAAAGATTAGATAATAGTAGTAGAAGAAGAAACTAAAGAAAAAGGTGATAATAATGAATAGGAAATGGAAGTTGAAGTGATAAAATAACCATAGACAAACAATAATGCTAATATCCCTGGTTTTCTAGTAATATCTTCACCTGATGAAAATCAATCAGGAATAACTCTGGATACCTATTTTGAGCTCAGAAAACTGCTGATCTTAGTCAGCTTGCGACCTGACTGCGAATATGATTTTTCCAACATTTAGAACATTCAATTTCTGTCATGGCTTTGTTAATATTGCCCGAACTTATCGAAGAATACTACTTTGAAATTCAATAGCATGAATTTGAAAGAAAAAGATTTGGTTTGTTTCAGACCCCTCTTGAAAAATGTCTGTGGGAATGTAGAAACTTTGAAACTCTCGTTCTCGAAAAACAGGAAAATTCATAATAAAGGCATTGTGCATGTTCTGTTTACCCTGCAGGCATTGACAAAATTGCAGACTTTGCATTTGGATTTTTCTCATACCAGTGTTCGATCCAAGGGTATTGCATCGCTAGCTACAAAAATTCCTTAGCTAGTGAGCTTAAGAGATCTACTAATTGATTTCTCTAACTCAGAGAGGATAGATGCAATTAATGGTAAATGTATGAGAAAACTCTTGAATTCAATAGGGGATCTACGCCATCTAGTATCTCTAGTGCTCAACTTCAATTCGGTCGAATCTGGAGATTTTCTAAGCCCAGAGAATAGATTGGAAGGTATGCTAAGAAAACTACCTGAAAACTCCTTGAAGACGCTGAAGCTGTATTTAATTAGTAGTACCACAAATGAACAAAATTACTCAGTAAACTTGTCCACGACTATTCTGCTAATTTGCTAGAGATTTAGATCTTTGGAGACTCTTCATTTTTCTTTGAATGGTCTACCACTTCCTCCAGTGCTTCTTCCTGGTTTGTCTTGTCTGAATTAGCTAACATATCTCTCTGATTTTAAGTTATAACTTGACATAGATTGCAGGGAAAAAGAGATGCTCATAGAGTACTATGATTTTTTGCCCCTTTTACTCAAAGATTTGGATGTGTTCAAGTATGAAAAATTAGAGATTAATATATTGGGATTCTGGTTCTGTAAGAAAGACAAAGATGTCTATGAATTTTATTAAGTAGAAAAATTAATGGATAAAATAGAGAACATTCCGCATAAGTAGAAGGTCTAGGCTACATTTAATTTACTTAACTTCATTTTCAACGCCCCATCGTCAGCGGTGATAAATCTGGCTGCGCTTAAACCCAGAATTAAGCAGCTAATTGGTATTTGAAAGTGAATGAATAAGGAGATTTAAGACCAAAAAGAAATTGATGGATTCTTTAACTTCAGCTGAAAGGAACAATAGTGACACATATTGACTTTTTTTTCATTGAAATTGAAGTAATTTATCATTTGACAAAAGACATTTGATTTTTGTTTTCCACGAAATACCTTAAATATATCATAAAGACAATCTTAGTTTATTAGATAGCGATAAAAGCTTGATTTCTTAGGGTAGTTCCGGAATTGTACGGATAATAGACTTGAGATTATATGTATAATAAGGATCTATTAAAATAAAGATATCAAATGAAAAATTGAATTTTTTGACTATTATTTAATAAAAATACCAATTTTACTAACAAAATATGCAAAAAAAACTATCATATTTTTCAGTTAGTTTTAATAATTTGTTCTCTTTGTTGAAAACATTCTTTATTTCTAATATCATTATGATTTCTTATCAGAAGCCTTGAGATTGAAGAGATCTGCAACAGATTGTTTCTTTTGGACTCTGTAGATTGTCTCTGCGAGAATTGGAGCTGTGTGATAAATGAAACAAAAGTTAAAATAATTTTCGAATATGATAATTTCTTTAGAAAATTATTAATTATTCTTAATAATGTTTTAGAATTTTGAAGCAATTCTTTCATAATATTATAATTGAAGGAATCCACATTACCAACAGATAGCCTTGTGATTTTATCAATCGATTCTTCTCCAGGTTTCTTCGGTGTGGTATTTGTGACAACAATGTTTTCAAGGACAGAATTCGAAATGTTCTTGAAGGCGTTGCCTGAAAACAGCCCATGCGTAGCGAAACTGCTGACACTAAGAGCTCCAAATTGTTTGAGTGTTTTAGCTGCTTCACAGAGAGTTCCAGCAGTGTCAATCATGTCGTCAATGATAATTGCATTTTTTCCTTCAACGGAGCCTACTAAATTCATCTAGGAGATCTTCCCTGGTCCTTCTCGTTGCTTGATAATCATTGCTAGCGAGCAATCTTATTGAGTTCGCTTGTTGAAGAGTTCTTAAAATTTCTTAGCACGAGCTACACCACCTGCATCAGGACTGACAATCACGACGTTCTTCAAATCAGCTGATTTTTGGGACAAAAAGTAATTCAACGCTACCACATTAGCCTATCGAATGAGGAAGGGAAAACAACAAACAAAGTTAAGAGAAATAGCTATGATCAACTGATGGATTTCACTCCATATTTCCCAGTAAATTAGAACTCATTACTTCTAGGTTATCAACAGGCACTCTAGGACCAAAGAATCCTTAAATTTATCCGCAATGGAGATCAATCGAGATAACTCTATCAACTCCAACTGTCTCTAATAATCTTGCTACATCTGCAGCACTGATTGGCACACGAGGTGCAGTTTTTCTGTCCTACCTAGAGTATCCATAGTACGGAACAAGAACAATGATCTTTCTTGCAGAAGCTCTGCGGAGTGTTGATATTAAAATCAGTAATTCCATGAGATTCTCGTTCACTGGAGAACAAGTAGGTTAAACTAAGTAGATGTCTTTTCCTCGTACGCTCTCGTTTATCTGATGAGCAAAAAGTTGAAAAGAATAAATGTTTTTGTTTTTGATCAGAAATCTCCCAAATAATCTTAATAAAAGGAATAATTTTTTAGCAATACAGTGATTGAGATTTCACCATCTGAGAACCTTCCGACTTAGCAGTCACCTAGCTTGATTCCAAGTATCTTCGCTATTTCTGTTGGGTGATATGTTGTAAACAAGTAATTAATATCAAACAAGTTCAAATGACCAGACCAACTCAAAGACAATAAGTGAATCATACTTATTAATTTCTTTCTTTCTCTTTTGTGATAATAATAGTCAAATATACCTGCAGCGAGATCTGGATTTGCATTGCCTGTGAATAGCACAACATTCGAGCTGGAAGAAGAAGGATCAAAAAGTACTTATTATTCAAATGAGTAAAGATAAACCAAAAACAATATTCTTTTACAAGAAATTATCAAGCTGAGAAATGCTCCTGTGATATTGTTATTCAAGTTTCGCATCGAATGGCGTAGAATTATATGCCTTGACGGAAGTGTAATGATGATGGATACGCTCAGCGCAGACTAGCGAGGCTAAACCTAATGCCTTTCCATTCTTGAAGCTGCTTTCAACGAATCGCTAGCCAAATCTAAAGAACCCTTTCATTTTCTTTATGTGTACTGAATGCTGTTAATGTTTGAGTTATCGAAACCACTTGCAGTTCTTGTTTCTGCTTGTTGTTGGTAGTTTCTCTTTGTTTGCGTTGCTATTTTTATATATTTTCAAATATATTTTTTTATGTTAACAAATCAAACAGGAATCTGCTTTTTCACCAGACAAACAAAGTTACTATCTAATAGCGGTTTGCGATTCAGCTTAACCTTAAGACGTATATCTGAGAAAAGAGAAAAATATCAATTGGGAAAGAGATATGATGGTTAAGATTTAAAAAATATTAGATATTTTGATCGCCAACACCCGCAAGATAATACGGAATATTATTCCATCTAGAATCTAGATATATTAACTAAACAAACAGACGTTCAAATGAGCTGTAGAAAGCATTGGCAATTTAACCTAAACATATGTTGAAATAGTAATAAATATTCATATTAATGAAACACATGCTCGTAGTGATACATTTTTCAGCAAACAGCATGGAGAAAAGCAATGAAAAAGTGATAAAAAACATGCAATACAAAGATGTTTCTACATTCTATAACCACTGTTTGAACAGCTGAGTCACCTTTGCAAGTTAAACTCAATTTAAACCCCCTTCTTCCCATCCCCCACTCTAAAAAAATCCAGAGAAAAGAGCTTAGTTAACCCCCAATCCCCTCTCCTTATCCTTTTGGGTCATTTTGAAATAATCAATAGATTAATTAAATACTCAAATTGATGGATTGTTGCTTTTTAGTTTGAGTTGAGGATGCTCTCAAAATAGAACAAGATTAGAGATACTAGTCAAGCAGTTAGTTAATCTTAGAGGCTGCTGTGAGTTAGTTTTAAAGGCTGCTCTGTGCTAAAGCATTGGATAAGTTTCAAGAGTAGAAAGAGAGAGATTTAGGTGCCTTAATACCATGTGCTGGGGATTCAAACAATTAAAAGAAAACATTTGAAGCGATTCTCCATTTTTCAATTAAAACTCTTAGATATTTGAAGAGGATTGTATTATCCTCATTTGTTTTCTCGAATTTTTTATGGAATCAAATATGAAATCTCAGAAAGAAGATACGTGTCGACAAGATGAACAAGGATTGAGGAAATATAAGTGTTCAGATAAAAGAATCAGCATTTTATAGCTTTTGCATTCTTTTTAGTCTTTCAAGAACCTAAGTACCTTAAATTTCATTTGAGTTTTGGGGGTTGAATCCGCGCATTTAAATTAAGAAAATAATAATTTGAGAGACAATGTAGATTCAAAGGAAAAGCAGAACCACAACAACAAGAAGACTTGTTTCCCTAGGAATACTTCTCCTATTGCTGGCTATTGAAGATGTAACAGCAACATCCAAGCAGCAAAAGCAATAGCAATAGAGAAATTCTCATAACCAGAGGAAATAGCAGCAGCATGGTCGTAATTTACCCAAAATATCCCATTCGATTTACAATGAAGACTTAGCGATGGCTACGAAATATGAAATCATGCAGACAACCAGCGGGTCTAAATGCGCTAGTAGTTCTCCAGTGCATGCTATTAAATACGGCTAGACGACTGCTTAAGAGGAGAAGGAAGCAGATTTTTGCAGAGAATACTCCCAGAGAACTTGCTGCTCGCTGGAAAATTTCGGATAACTCAAGCAGCAGTAAGCGTTTTTGCTAATTGAATTTTTAAAAAATAACGCGAATTGTTTTTGCTCTTTTGTATGCTAATTTCCTTCTGAAAATCAAAAACAGATTCCACAAGTAGATGTACATGCAAATCGATTTGAGTGTCGATTGCTAGCAGGTGCTTTAACAGCTTATCTGCTATGATTGTGATGGTGATGTAGGTGTAGGATATCGCAAAGGAGTGTGTTCTACTCAATGCGGATATCTCTATCAAGTTTGCTAGAATGACTATTTCGTCGTGGAGTAGAAGTCCACAGAGAGAATTCGAGTCTGCAACAAAAACGATGTCGTCTGCTCGTAGCTTAAAGACATCTTAGATGTTTCTCATAAAGCTGATTTCTGCAGACTGCTTGGCTACGAAATCAACGATCGAGCGGATTACGATGAGTGGTTCTACTAATTCGTGGGAGAAACTGCAACAGATCTAACAACGTTCTAGCCTGTATGCTGGAATTTCTAACCAAGTGCACTTTTCTTAGGACCAGCTCTTCCTATTCAGCCTCCTTCAACTCCACCTCCTAAGCCGACTGATAAAAAAACACCTTCAAAAGGACCTAAATTTGATCCAAATAACCCTCTTGGTCCGTTTGCATAGCTTAACTCGAAATATGAAACGATTCTTTATGTGCTATATGCAATAATAGGATTGATGGTTTTAGGTGTACTGATATATTGCTGCTGCTCGTTTTGTACCAGAAAAGAAAAGGACGCTTACCATTACGATTGATGGAGTCATTCGCTGATGGATTACTGTTTCATTGTACTTCTAAAGAACAAAACTAGTCAAACAGCAATTCTCCTGACATTAAATATATTCTTTTTGTTAATATATCCTTATGAGTTTATCTGTTGTACGTTGTCGAGCTGGATGAGCAAATTTTATGGATTTCTGTCAGTGAATTAATGAATTTGAAGTAAATGCATCTACAGATTAATTTCTTTTTTTGAAATTAAGAAAATACATTATATGATAAAACGGAAGCAATATCCTTGTTTTTTTGTGATTCTAATGAAAGTTTACCCCCAAGAGTGAAAGGATATAAGATACACTCACAGATATTTGAAAATTCGAATTGAGATTTGAATGGAACAGTGCGTCCAGCTTGATCTAGTTTTAAGATGCGCTTTCGAAGGAGTCTTTGTATTATCTATGAAGCTGTGGTGAGATGAAATTGTATTTTCTTTGTGCGAATTAAGGGTAATAAGAGTGAAACAAAACAGCAGAAATAAACTGAAAAAAAAGAAACTAAGAAAGGAGAAAGCAACACAGTGAGAGGACAAACTCAAACAAAAACAAAGTTGATAACAACAAGCGATTCAAGAAACCAAAGATCATTTTTTAGAAATAGTTTTTGCGCTAATGAGTGAGGATATCGAACCACAGGTGTTAAACCGCTACGAAGTTGTCTCCAAGCTAGGTCGTGGAGCATATGGCATCGTCTGGAAGGTGTTGGATAAAAAATCTGGAGAAGTTCTAGCGTTAAAGAAGATCTTTGATGCATTTTAAAACTCAACTGACGCGTAAAGAACCTTCCGAGAAATCATGTTCTTGCAAGAATTAGATCATGAGAACATTATCAAAGTGCGTAGCGTGCTCAGAGCGAAAAACGATAGGGATATCTACGTGGTTTTCGAGTACATGGACACTGATCTACATGCAGTGATCAGAGTGGGCATCCTAGAAGATATCCACAAGCAATATGTGATTTATTAGATTTTCCGGGCGTTGAAATACATCCATTCAGCGGAACTCATCCACAGAGACTTGAAAGCATCGAATATTCTCTTGAATTCAGATTGTCTAGTCAAAGTCGCTGATTTTGGGCTTGTTCGATCGATTGCGTTGAACACAAATGGACCTACACCAATTCTGACGGAGTACATAGCAACGAGATGGTACAGAGCACCAGAAATCCTTCTAGGATCGCATGCATACACGAAAGGTGTCGATATGTGGAGTATCGGGTGTATTCTCGGGTAGTTATTGCTAGGCAAACCTATTTTCGCGGGGGTGAGTACGTTAAATCAATTAGAATTGATTCTCTAAGTCACCGGGAAGCCCTCTCAAGAAGACATAACAGCGATTAACAGCGAGCTAGCCATCACAATGCTTGAAGCGATCTCCGGAAACACGATGTAGATCTCCCATTCGTTAAACACCAGTAAAGTCCTGCAGTAAATGATCCCTATGGCAAGCGATGAAGCGATCGATTTACTGACTAATCTGTTATAATTCAACCCTACGAAGAGAATGACAGCAGAAGAAGCACTTCAACATCCTTATGTTCGTTAGTTCCACAGCCCTGATGATGAACCTGAATGCGGTAGGATTGTGACGATCCCTTTAGATGACAATAAGAAATACAGCATGCGATACTATCGTGATTAGCTGTACTATGAAATCCAATAAAAGAAAGTACCTTCTATGAACTAAACACAGAATAATCTCAATAGCAATAATGGTAATACCCTTCCACCATCAGCTTCAGCAGCAATTCAAGGATCTGCAAGCAATTTCCCTGCCGGCAACAATGGCCATTCAAATCAGCCAAATCCAGCTGGAAATCCCAGCTACAACAGTAATAACCTTATCCATTAAAGTAACACACTCAAATCAAACCCTAGCAACAAAGCTGCTATCAGTAACACAGCCCACTCAGCTCTGCCATATCAATCAACAACATAGCAGCCATAATAATAATCTATTAGCTACTAGCGAATGACACAGCAAACAGCAACTCGTCAAGAACTCTAATCCGCTTAGCACTCTCGAGTAGCTCCTTAACATTACCAAGCTGGGTTACCTTAAAATAATCATGCCATTTCGAACGGACAGACATCTTCTTCAGCTAAACCAGCTAATCCTAATACTACTACTTCTCTCTCATAGATCTAAGCTACATTACTCAAGTAAAAATAGCATTAACCTCTAGGATCAATGGTGAATGCTAGTAGTGCGTTGACTTCGCATGCCTAACTAAATAAGGTTATCAAACAAGGTAGTGGATCAATTCAACCAGAGAGTAATACCATTGGTGGTTCATATGAATCCACGGAAAGTCTTCTTAACTAGGTTAAGAATCAAAAGACATTATTACTTCAACCTAATAAGATCAATGGATAAATGACATCAGGGATCAAATAGAATTAGCAAGGGTAGATTCAATAACCATATTAAACTCAAGCTCAGGCGTTATCGTCTCCAACAACGAAATAACAGCAACAACAATAACAATAGAATGGGTAGAAATTGCAGTCATAACAAGCGTTGTTATAATAATATCAGTAGAGTTCATCTTAGTCTTAGTTGCCATAACAACAATAGTAGCAATCCCTATCTAGAACAAGTTCCTCAGGAGCTAAGCCAAATGATTCAGCATTTCCTTCTCCGAAAATACCCTTTGGTTCATAGGGTGCGAATGTAAGTATTGGAGTAGGATCAGTTGCAGGAGGAGTTCAAAAGAGACCAATGATTAATAAGAATAATCTAATGTAGAATGCGAATTCATTGGTGAATAAGCAGCTACAATAATAACAGCAATAAAGGGAATAATAGTAAGATTAAGGACGAGATGGTGATATGTAGCAGTAATAGAACAGTTAGAATCCCAACAATAATGCATAAATGAAATCACAAATTGCTACTAGCATGGCAAATCAGATATTATCACCATCTTCTCAGCAATAAATGTATCGGTAGACAATTCTAAACTAATAATAATAGCCTCAACAACAGTAACAACACGCAACAGCAGGACCAGCAGCTCCTTAACTTGGTACTAATTCGAACAATACCACTACTTCTAAAGGAATCATCGGTACTTCTTCGAATAATGATAACACCACTACTGCTGTCAGCAATCAATCATCTAAATATCTCTAGCGCATCATTCAAGCGACACCATCTGGATCTACCACAACAACTCAAGCAATACCTAACAGTAGCAGTCACCTCAACAGCAACAACCACAACAACAACATCTAGTTAAAATACCAGAATTACATTGCTCCATCATCATCTTCTGTATCTATGTCAGCTAAAAATCACCTTATAAATCAAATCTAAGGATAGCAATCTCAGCCAACAGCATTCACCGACAACAACTTAAGCTCCGGTAATAATCAAGACAGCCACAATAACAGCAAGAACATAAACCCTAGCAGTAACAATAACACCGCTGCAAACAATATCAGCAGCAACGGCAACGGCAGCAATACCAACTTCTCTAATCGTCCTAATTCTTAATCTAATCTGAACAGCCATGCCAATAATTCTGTACTCAAAAAGCAACCAGCAGCAGGAGCAACATCTTCAGCAGCAAATATGCTTCCTTCTAACACTCGCCCTCCTAGTACAAGTTCCACTAGGACAACACCAATAACATTCTTCTAACCATAGAAGAACAAAGTGAACACAGCGAAATACTTTGGATCGAGAGCACCATAGACCAAAACAATGTCATCTCTGAATCAAATCAATCAGAATAGCAATCATAACAATAACAATCACAGTGGTAGCTCTATCAGCACTGTGCATAACAATAACAATACTGTCAATGGTAACACAAACAATAATAATCATATGAATAACGCGTAGAATGGGTAGTAGATTTATGCTAATAATATCAATGGTAATAACAACAATAACACAAGTAGTAACAGTAATCCAGGTATTAGCTCATCTGGTCCATCTTCAACGAAGAATAAATATGGCTACTCGAATCTTCTTTAGAATACATAGAAGTTCAAAGCAGCGTCTACAACAGTGTAAGCTAATTCCCTGAATGGATATTCAAATAAGTAATGAGAGCAGTGGTTGTTACTGGGATAAAACAAATTTATCGGAACAAAGCTAATTTTCTCTTTGTGTGTTAGCCATTCCGAGGAAGAACCGAAAAAGGAAATCATAGATTTGAGAGTTCACTTTGTTAGTTTTACTCTTTCTGTAGCGGAAATGGTGATGATCCAAATTCAATGCGTTACCTAATATGGCTTAGGATGTGTTTGTTATTGGAATTATCGGTCATGTTTATGTTTGTGGGTATTTTTTATATTTGTTATTTCTTTTACAAAGTTAGTTGTTTTGCGAAATAAAAATTAGTGTTTACAAATCACTGCAACAGTTTTTCTTTTTGAGTGATCTCAATGTTGCTGTGAATTTTTTGCAGGAAATCTGAACTTTCATTCAATAAAAATTGGAACTTGTATTACAAAAATAGTTTTGTTTATATTTCTCTTGTTGTTTGTTGAAGTCATTCCATATTGTATGCAATTTGCAATAGGTAAATTAAAATCCTCGAGATTTTTCTAATTTTTGCTTTTGACATAAACCTGCCCACCCTTTTGAGTCAAAGATCTAAAATGCAGCATTAATGAGACTATTTAATGCTGGTTCTTTAAGTAATATCCTCAGAATAACAGCAACTGCAACCACTCAAACAATTGTGTGGAGGGGACAATTTTGTATTCTCAAACATAAGAAAGTTAGTTGGTGATGCAGTAATTCGATGAAACACTTACATTTTTATTTGAATCAAACCGGAATTTATTAGTCCGCTGGGGGGATATTAATCCAATTGCCTTCCAATGACATTCGTTTTCCTCGAATACAGATTGAATTCGCTTGCACTTTCGACTTTATCTCTAATTCTTTTATTGTTTTACCTGGATTTTTGTTTCATCGAAAAGTACATTCTATATGAAAGATACATCGCAGATTCCTTAGGATTGACTGAATAGCTATGAATAACATAATTAATCAGGTTAACTTTGAAATACTAGAAGGGTGAGTATCCAACAATAGAACAACAATTGGATTAGAGTGTGATTATGAACTAGACATACTTAGATGAGTCAAAGATTACGCACTATTTCTCAAAAAAGAGATAGAACGATTAGATTATGATTGTTGTCAGTCGTTTAAGTTTAAATACCCTATCGAGCTACCCCAGAAAGAAATAAATAATAAACAAATAAAAAATAAATCACAAATACACACACATTCTAAATGAGAACTTCAACTATTTCTTGTCTTCTGTTGTGCTTGTTCGTCAGCTCTAGCGTTGCTAAGCTGCCAACCTACAATATTGACCCTAAATCATTGACTACTGGTGGTCTTTCTTCCGGTGGTTTCATGGCAGTCCAAGTTCACTTCGCTTTCTCCAAGACCATTAAAGGTGCCGCTATCACTGCTGGTGGTCCTTTCTGGTGTGCTCAAGGAAATACAAGCACTGCTCTTACTACTTGCATGAGCTCCCCTCTTATGCTCAACGTCGACACATTAAACACCAAGGCTAAGGCTCTTGCTAAGAGCAAAGACATCGATGATCTTTCAAATCTCAGTGGATCTAATGTCTATTTGTTCTCTGGTACTAAAGACGATGTCGTCAAGACAGATGTTATGAAAGGTCTCCAGAAGCAATATCAAGGTTTCGGAGCTACTCTTAAAACCGTCTACGATGTTCCAGCTGAGCATGCATACATCACCACCAACTACGGAAACAAGTGTGCCTTCAAGGGAACTCCTTACATCAACAACTGCAATTACAATGTAAGATATTCATTTATTTTTTTAATAAAATTGGGTGAAGGGAAAGACTCTTTTGAGGGATTGGTGTTAAATCATAATGAATCTGGGGAGAGGATTGAACCCAAGACCAGGGGGTAGTTTTGATGTGTGTTCAATCTTGTCTTGGGGATATGTGATTAATACAAACGGGAAGAGTTTATACTTTAGATGTAAAATAAGAGCATACATTACTCGATAATCTGATGAATACTTGTGGGGAACATCCCCCCAGTTCCCATCAAAATAAACTTTTTCATTTGTTTATCATTGGGAATACTTCCTTGAACATTATTCTACCAACAATAGTCCCCCTCCCCATCCCCCCAAAAGTTTATCACCCAAAGACTAATTGTATGTGGATTTCAACCATCAGATTAATTGATTCCGCCATTTAATATACCTAACAACCTCTCTGATCTAATCTAATCTAATCTTTTGATATTTCATTTCTCAGATGGCTTGGGATGCTCTGTCCACTCTTTACGGCACTTTGAACGAACCTGTCGCTTAAGTCAGCAGCAACGTCATCTCCTTCGACTAATCATCCTACATTCCAACTGGATCTTCCATGGGTGCCAAGGGATACCTCTACGTTCCCACTGCATGCCAATCTAAGGCAACTGCTTGCAAACTCTCCATTTAATTCCACGGATGCCAACAGACTCTCGCTGATATCGGCACTGACTACGTCACAAAGCTTGGACTCAATGAGATTGCTGAATCCAACAACATCATTATTCTTTACCCTCAAGCTAAGTCTTCCACAATGAACCCCTCTAATCCTAATGGTAATTTCAATGGAGAATTCAATCTAACCTTTCAAAATACAATCTCACTACTATTTGTTTTATAATCTAAATCTTACTATTATCTTTTTTTCCATAGGATGCTGGGATTGGTTTGGTTACACTGGTTCATTAATGGACACAACTTCATACGTCACTAAGAAGGGTAAACAAATGAATGCTGTCTGGAGCATGGTCACTGATCTTGTCGGTCAAGATCCTGAAAATCTTCAATCTAATTCTGAATCCGAAGAACCTGTCGCAGCCGAAGAATGAGATTGATAATCCTCCTTTTTTGACTTAAAAGAGGCATTCTGATTTTTCTGATGAGAGAAATCCATTTAATTCATAATGGCTATTTTTATCACTGAAATGCATTGTATGTCCAGTCTACAAATAAATATCAAATCAAACATATTCACAAAATCATTATTCTGAAACCAAATCAAACATGAAAAAGACTTACCATAAACATATTTAAAATTACAGTTTTACACAAAAACTAAAATGAAAGGGGGGGAGCTACTTATTATCATTTCCTTTTGGGAAGTGTAACTAACTAACTAGCTAAATGATCGTTTTGAAATCACAGTAAGAAACAATACAACTCAGGCTAGAAATTCAACAATCATCCTTTTGGACACATAGACACTTTACAAATAACATCTTTTATTCACTAGTTGCTAATCTATTCGATCACTCACAATATTTTATTCATTTGAGCACATACTTCGTGAACATCTTGTCGATTTTGGCAATTTAAATTGGTTTTTCAATATAATCAGTCATACCAATTCGTTTCGCTTAGTCTTTATATGTTTGATCCCCAAACGCTGTCGTCGCTACGATTGGCATTTAAAACAGATTATTATCTGTTAGATACTTCCTGATATCTTTTGTAGCTTGGAATCCATCTTTAATCGGCATTTGTATGTCCATGAATATTATTTTGTATAAATTCTCTGTGTTTTCATATTTCTCTTTGACTTTATCGATTGCTTCTTGTCCATCATGCGCGAGATCAACCTTCAAGGAATATCTTCTCAGTAGACTCTGTAATGTCAGCAAATTGAATTACACATCATCTACAATGAGGATCTATCCGTATGGTTAGTTGATTAGCTCATTCTTATGGAGAGTGTTATTCGCTATGAATTCTTCTAACTTCGTAGTCATTTCATGGTTAGCTATCGAAGTATGACTGCCAACAGCAGTCAACGGCATAGCATTGAGGATATTACTTAGATTACTGTTATTATTGTTATTATTATTAGTGTTAACAGCTATCCCACTGTTGGGCTAGTTCGTGTTACTGTTTGAGTCTTGCAATTAGTTATTACTCGTCGAAGCAGCCTTGAAACTCGTCGATGCATTCTAATAACTAGCTGATCTTTACCTTAAACTAGGTTCGAAGATATTATTACTGTTATTGCTACCGATTAGACTCAGTTAATTACTCTATCCTATGGTTTTTTCAGTGACTACAGCTTGTTATGAATTGCCCTTAGCAGTTTTAGATTCCTAATAGCCATGTGGATTGGAAATACCCATGAATGTTGTTATACCAATGTTACTGATTACTTTACTGATATTGTTGTTATTGTTGTTGTTATTTGGTAGATTATGGTTCTTGATCTAATTATTAAAGATCTTATTCTCTGAATTAAGCATACCATTTGATGGCATGCCGTTATTGCTGGATAACTCATCTTCCTTCAAGCTAACAATCCAATTATTAACTACATTTGTGTTGTTGATAATGTGATTATTGAAAATAGCTGTGTTGGTACTTGCAACATTGCTGATAATATCATCCGCATTACTATTCTTGCAATCCACACTTACATTCTCGATAGCGTTGACTGAGTGATGGTGATGGTGTATATGATGCACAGGACTCAGAATGCTGTAGTAATTATTGATAATGTTGTTGTTGTTATTGCTGTTGTTGTTGTTAATGCCGTTTGTTCCATTGTTGCTGCTGGTAGATGGTGCTTGTTAATGTCTGGGTGTTCCTTTGAGCAATATTGATGTCTCATCAAGGAGATTTGGTATCGATCCGCTTGCGTTACTGGTTTTCAATGGGTTGCTTACGTTTGTGTATTACTATTGCAATGGCTGCATAAGAGATTGCCCATCAGTGCATTTATAATCTTCTAATGGCTGCTGCTCATCGGAGTTTCGCAATGATACTGGATTATTAAATCTGGAATTCTCTAGGATAATATCTGCCCTGCCAGTTATGGATGCGTCCTTAGCGAAGTATGAATCGAATGGATTGAATGAAGGCTGCTTGTGTAAAGCAGTTGGAAACATATTCTGAGATTCATTCACACTAGCAGCAATATTTTCATTGTCTGCATCGTAAACGTTTACAGAAGAATGACTTTTAGGTTAATTTTCTCGGCGATCTTAATGTTAAGAGCCAGTTTGCTTTCTGCCTCGAGCTATGCCATTCGGGTAATTATTACCTTGGCTTTCTTCTTCTGAAGTCTCATCATTTGCGTCTTCTGGAATGCCGATCTGATGACCACTAGGATATTTAATCATACCAACAATTAATTCATCATAAGATGTTGTTTATTTCCCTCGCAAAGAACATTAGGAATCATAATCTTACCTAATTCTTTTTTAATCTGTGAGATGAATCGACTTGTCATGTGGGAGAGCCCAACCTTCTTATCCTTCCTCTTCATTGTAATCCTATGGATCACCAATATCTTCCTCTTCGCTGATTAGACTAGGATCATGATTCTTTAAAATCACTGTGAAAACAGATCCCTTCTGTTCTTCTGACTTTACTTCGATTGGTTTCTCTTTGAACTCCTCCAACGTCAGACCCTACGCTAGCCGGTGACTAACCGTTAAGCCAATGCCTATCCCTTACGTTGCGGACCGCTTTTGGAAAGGTCCTTCCATCCCAAAGATCCTGAACATGTTTTGCATTTTCTTAGACGAAATACCAATACCTGTAGGGCAAAAGAGACATTAATTATACAATAAAGTGTTTCTTTCTCTCTCTTTCTCTCTCCGAATAACAATAATTACATTACCATTATCTTCTACGCTGAGTTTGAAATGATGTTAATGATATGGTTCTACTCGTACAGTGATCTACCCATTAACTCCAGTGAACTTCAGTGCATTGGACAAGAAATTAACAATGATCTATCCAATTCTGTTCTCATCGGAGATAATATTCTCCTCTGCTGACTCAGAATAAATCATTTGAATCGCTATTTTCTTGAGTTCGGCTTGATTCTTCATCACAGCACAGCAGTCTTCTAACAACTACTTTAAACTAAAACACGAATACGTGTACCTTAACGGACCTAGCTCAAACGAACCTAAATCAAGTAGATCTCTAATCATATTCAGCAATAAAGTATTGCTTTGCTAAGCAGGCTCGATAAATGACTTTATAATCTCCGCAGCGTTCGGCATATCGAATTCTTCGGACTACACAAAAGCAGATAATTCCTCCAGCATCCCCATGGAACAATTTAACGGTGTCTTGAGCTCATGCGAAATCGAACTAAGCATCTTCATCTTGTAGAGATTCAACTCCTCCAATCTCTGCAAGTATGCTTCATGCGTGATATCCTCAAAGAACACAACGACTACAGCTGTAGTGTCACGGTTATTATTGTTGTTAATATCATTGCCATCTTTGTTTTGTTTCTGCGATTACTCGTTATTCATGCTATTACTGCTGTTCTTCCTAACATCATTAACACTTGCATGTCTTGAATTGATACCCCCGATTCCTGAATTGTTCGTTGGAAATCTAGCAAATACTTTGTTCTTTTCGTTGTGCGCAGCGTCTTCATTGCGACTTGTTATCACACTATCATGGATACCTTATTCTTTGCTGTTCTTGATGCTCGCTAATAGCTAATCTTGATTGCTGCCTCCATTACTGTAGCTAAGATTAGCCCTAGGAGAAAAATGATATTAGCCCTCGAACTAGCTGGCTCTATCGTTGTTATTAGTTTACTGTGATTTAAGAGGTAATGCTAATGGAGCTAGTGGTGCTGCTGCTGGTTATGCTGTTTTCTTGAATATATTTTTAACTTCACATTGAAGGAAAGTCACCTCTAAAAGTCGATCACCGAGTTTGATTTGTACACTTATAGGATGACTGCTGTTCTAGCCATTGTCACATGAGGAGTGGTTTCTAATTGATGCACTTTAAATCCCTACCCTTTGCGATTATCTGCTTAGTGCTTAGGATGATAAGAGCTAGTTATACATTGCTTCGACGCTAGAACCGGTGTTGTTGTTGTTGTTGTTCAGGAACTAGCTGCTATCGAGTATCTTACTACGTTGACTAGATATTGTATGAGCTTTATTGTTGTTATTCTTTGATCCACTCAAAGAACTCATTCTCTCTTAGACACGTCTAAACGATGACTTTCTTGCTTCTCTATCTCGGTAATTACTGTTAGATGCAGCAGGATTCGCTGGGATATATGAACCACTGTTGCATTGGTAGCTAGAATTATTATTATTATTATTGTTGTTATTGTTGTTATTATTGTTATTATTGTTATTATTGTTATCTTTAGGGTTATTGTTGTTGTTAAGGTTATTGCCGCTGTTATTGTTACTCGTAATAAAGTTAAAAGTGCTGTTGCTTCTGGACTTATACAGCTCATCTTCCGAGCCGAGCAAGCGTCGTTCTTAGATGAGACTCTTAGCTGCTTTGGATGATCTTTCCCTCTTGAACTTTGAAAACGGAGTGCCTGATAGATTCGGTGTTTAACTATTCCCTCCTCCTGGCTAGCTTTTCGCAGCATTCAGCTTTACAACACATTCTTTGAGTAAAACATTGATAATCTGCATGATTGACATGTTCTCATATTCCTTCTACTTAGCTGTACCTGAACCTTTCAGAGGATTCAAAGAATTACTATTGCTCTTCTTTCCTTGGGAATGATGCTATTATTATTACTATGACTACTACTGCTAGTACATTTATGATTGATTCAAGTCACCAGCTAAATTGTTTGTTCCCTCGTTAGTAGTGCCATTTACATTACTAACTATGTTGTTGTGCGTAGTTAACTGCTTGAAATAGCTGATCGAAGTTACGTTCTTCGCCTGCAGCTGTGAAAACTATGAATTAGAGATTTTCTCAGCACCAAACAGTTATTGCATTTCTTTCAGTGACACTGTAGACTAAGATGCTTGGTATTTATGCGAAGCCTTAACGCTGTTGTTGTTGTTGTTGTTGTTGTTGTTGTTGTTATTGTTGGCCTTAACTATGCTTGCTTGGAGGGACTGTATCTTAGGAGACGGTCTCTCATAGTAATTACTCGAGCATACATCCTCAGCATTTGGAGAATTCGGTACCATATAATTCTGATTGCTGTAGAGCATAGCTTCAGAGCTAATAGGTGATTGTCGCACTGATTAATAATGATTGTTATTAGTGTTACTGTGATTGCTATTGCTGTTTGTGTTAGGTAGTTCATGAGCATTCCCAGCATTGCTTCCATTCTATTATTACTGCTATTACTGCTGGAGCTATTGCATTTATTACAATGATTAATTCAGCTAATGCTAGATTGCTGTAGAAGACTGATGATAAGTGTTATTGTTATTGTTGTTGTTATTATTATTGTTACTTGATTTAAAAGTCAACGAATTTGTATTCAACACAGGATTCGAGAGTGACCCTCTGTTATTCAAAGTCGTCAACGAAGGGAGACTATTCTTATTATTATGACTGTGACTATGACTATGATGATTCATTCCTATTGGATGACTGCCCACCTACGAATGTGTATGCTTATTCGTTCCTGTCGTACCAATAGGTTTGATAACAGATGTATTCCGATTTGAGTTATTCTGTGAGTTCAAGAGATTCATAGCAACCATCATATCTCGATCTTGATTCCGATATGTCGATGCGAAGGACTCCGAATCAACAAAGGAATTAGTTAACGGAGTAGATTTCTTATATAAAGTCGATCGCATCGAACGAATGGTACGAAGAGTACGAAGAGTCTAACTGTCATCGAAATAATTATTATTATTATTATTATTATTATTATTATTATTATTATTATTATTATTATTATTATTATTATTATTATTATTATTATTATTATTATTACTATTATTATTATTATTATTATTGCTATTCGCTGAAGACCGCTTGTCATCTAAATTCCTGACGAACATCTTCTCCAGCTTGCCGAGAATAGATTTCTTCGATTTACATGCAAGCAACTGTTTCGTTGTTCGATTAGCGTAGATTAAACTGGAGGATTCATCGACAATGAGTATCCCTTGTGGCATCATGGAGATGATATTGTGATAGAATTATTTGAAATACTCATTCATCTGGAAATCTTAGTTTGTATTTGTCTGATGATTGTTCAACACTTCTTAGGGATTCTTAGGGATGCTCTGGATCTTATCAGAATCATAATCGATAGACTGCTTAGCACTGTCATTATTACTGTTTACAGCATTATCATCATCATTTTTCTTAATTTTATTCTTCTGTTCCTCCATGGTATTACTATTTTCAATGTATCTTCCTATTCCACTTAGCTTACCTATCCTCCCCTTGCTCGTTTCATTCAAAACACCTGTATTAACTAAACTCTACTATTGCTCTTTCACCCTTCCCTCCCCAGTAATCTTCTCTAAGACCATCTAGAACACAGGTATAAATGGCGCAGTAAATGCTCCTACAAAGTAAAAGTACTAATCATGATTCTCCTTAAGAAACCTGCATTCCAGATACAATCCAAGCACTAGCGGTGCAGTGAACACCAACAGCTTGTTGAGTCTTCCAATCAGTAAACTAGATGTCAACGTAGTTAAGATAACTAATTAGACTCGATTGATAGAGTTCATTAATACAATCTCAAACCTCAAGACTGCGAGTGCCATATAACATAGTGATAATATAGTCTCCGAGTTGTGAAGCAGTAATGAAGCAAGGTTGTTTCGACTCATCGATTAGCAAGCTTAGCTTTCATTGTCTTTGTGGATAATAGTAATGCTGTCGACATTACCAGTATGTTTTGTCATGCCAATACCATTAGTGCCATCTTCATTATTCACGCTTGTTCTATTCTTTGAAGTAACCTTCCCTGCAGCCTTAGTATTATTATCCAAGCTAGGCTATTCCAAGCGTTAATGACTGGTATCTGCTGGAATAATGATTCCTTATTCAGACTTAGCTTTTATACTGATTATGCTGTTATTATTATAAAATATGTCCTATGCATTCATCAAAATCAACTAATTCTAAGCTTAAGATTATTCCTATTATTCTGCATTTTCTGGCATATCTTCACCTGCTTTTATACCTCCTCCTACTCTAGCTAGTTCATCCTTATCTTCTTTACCTAACTCTCTCTCACTGTATTTTCTAGATTCTCCTACACTTTTTCCCTTATCCTCCTTCTCTCTTATAGTATTACCTTTGACTTTACTCTTTGATATTAACACTGTACCTGTCACATTCGTGGATGTTCTACTAGTTGGTTATACTGTATCCTTGTGAGTTTAAACCATAATCCAAATAATAAAACACATGCAAATAGCAGTAGCTGCTATTTCAATTAGCATGCAAATATCTTCCTTATCATCTAAGTACTGCGATTTCATGTGCATTTCTATGTACTACGCGAGATTACAGATAAGCACCACAAATTCGATCGCAACTACTGCAGATAACCCACAGAGCTTCTATCTAAGGTGTTGTTTCGCATCTTCCTAGTATCTCTTGCTCTCCCTTTTGGCTTCACTATGATGATTTTTATTATTAGCTCTTTCTAATCTATCTCTTTCTTGTTCGATCTTCTCTTAACTTTAAACACTCATTTTACTGCTGCTTTGATATCTCTACGGCTTCAACGACATGAGCTTTCGGAACTCGGCCAGCTTAGATTTGAATACCTTTCTTTCATTCTCTTCCTGCTGTAGCTCATCGCTTTCGTTGCGGTTATGAGAGCTCTGAACCCTTGAGTTCTCGTAATGATCTTTCCCATAATCTTAGTGACTTTCCATATATCTGTTAGTTTTGCTTTGATACAGATTTTCAGACATTCTTTCATTGTATTGTCTCTCAAGTTTCTTCTTTCCGCTTTCAGAGCTATCATCCTCAGCATCATCGTCATCTTCCTCCTCATCAGAGTCTTTATCCTTCTCTCCTTTTTTATCAAGGCTTGCATCATCTTCAGATGACATTGCCTTCTACGAGACTGCTTAAGGGAGGGCTTATGTTATTTGATGTTAGTGGTTTGTTATTTTCCCCCAATTAATTAACTCTTATCTGTCTCACGTTATTTAACTCATCGTAGTTTGTGATTTTTCGCTTTCTACAATCATCTAGCAGCTCAAAATAGCACAACCAAACACATACACCCACACACCCACTCAGACATACATTTAGCACTTGTCTTGTTAAAGGAAAAGCTTACTCAACTTTTTCCAGCTCACTTCCACAACTTAAAAACCAATAACTTTTTACCTGATTTTCGAGATAAAATTAATTTTATTGTCAAGTTATGATAGTAAAATCATCTTATTTTAACTATTTTCGATGACATATCATTCATACTTTACTCAAGCAAGTACAAATAAATGCACCACTAAAAATAAAAATCATAGTGATAATCTTTAAAAAAATCATGTAAAAAAGGGATTTGGATTTACTCAATCTGAAGGAAACTTACTTTCTTGTGGGGGGGGGGGGGGGGGGGGGGGGGGGGGGGGGGGGGGGGGGGGGGGGGGGGGGGGGGGGGGGGGTGGGGGGT
>Ga0302271_10001553_pt1 | contig 21879 bp, 12 predicted proteins | sample III_Bog_N1_1_FD_198767 | JGI IMG/M metagenome (GOLD analysis project Ga0302271, IMG submission 198767) | Peat permafrost microbial communities from Stordalen Mire near Abisko, Sweden - III_Bog_N1_1 | ecosystem: Environmental > Terrestrial > Soil > Wetlands > Peat | place: Sweden: Abisko... | reverse complement strand
AATAATAATATGGCGAGAATAACTCATAGCAAGATTAGTTCGATAAGTAGTAATAGGGATAGATATTGTATGATGATAATTAATCGTCTGCTTAAAGAAATGTTATAGCCAGCCTCCTCCTGAGAAATAGCAAAAATAAAAATACTAATTTACAGCTTGAATCTGAGTAATTCAAAGATCAAATAACTACCAGTGAATTAGTGGCTAATTCCAAGAGGCCAGTTGATATGGATATTGGAGGTATGCGTGGATTTAATCATCGAATTGTTATTAAACGTGTGTAGAATTGCACTGAGAGATAAGAATAAGAAGTTGTTAAGGAATTAGTTGTTAAAAGTATTGGTAAAAACACAAATACATTGTTGCCTTTAAGCAGAATCAAGGCTATTGAACTAACAAGAGATAAAGATAGTAAAGGTATCGAATCAACAAAAAAGTTAAGGAACTAAAAGTAATAATATTAATTAGATTAAAAGTAGATTAGAGTCTAGCAGATATTGCCAAGCTTACGGCTAACTGAGGAGCACATTAAATCGGTTAATTTGAATGAGAGATTGTATGTTGAAGGAATGAAACAAGCAATGTCCAGTAAGATAGATAATTGAATGAAAGTTACGACGAGGCAGATATTGATAGCGTTGCTAGGTTTGGTTTTTGAAAAAGATATTTTTCTTAAAGAGACAAAATATAAAATAGTAATTTTGTTTGCTTAATTTTGAGGAATTATTATCAACAACCTCGCAAGAGAAATCATAAAGATCCTTCAAAATTAGCGTTTATGTTTGTTAAAATAAGCTGAATTCACAGAAAATTCAAGAATATACTATGGAATAAATAAAGAAACAGATAGAGTGAGAGAGGGAGAGGAAGAAATTAAAAATTAATTTATTTTAATTTACTAACAAACACTGAATTACTAAGACAAGGAAAGATACGCTCACACACATGAACACTGCACAACAATCTACTGCACCTGCTGAGGAAAAGTTGAAGCCCTGCTGCGCTTGTCCTGATACGAAGAAAATAAGAGATGCTTGTGTGTTGAACAATGGAGAAGAAAATTGCGCTGAATTCATCGAAGCACATAAGGTATGTCTTCGCTCAAAGGGATTTAACCCATTGTGAAGGAGATAGAGATGCAGAGTGAGAGAAAAGTAGCTGCGAAGTTCAGGAGATAGCCAGATAATCAATAAATATTTTTTTGAAAGTAATCATACACACAACAAGAATAATGGCCTTTATTTTCCCAATACATGTTGTTGTTGTTGAAAAAAATGTCATTGAAAAGTCGATTGTTTTCTTTTTTATACAACAAACCTTCAGCTTTAGCATATTTGAATAATTTCTTTTGCTTTTTTATGGGAATAGGAATAAACATATGGCTAATCTTTTTATTTTTGATCTTTCTAATTCATTTTCTCTTTCTTTCCTCCATTTTTGTGTGGATCTTTTGATATTATGATAAGCAATATTTGTTATTCAGATTCTTTTTAATTATTTTAGAAAAACCAGCCTTTACATATCATCACATCTTACGGATATTAGCATCAGTCATTACCCAATGAATGTCTAAGTTCCAAAATCCTTTTCAAAAATGATTTTTTTAAGGAAAATAACAAAATAACTGATAGACTAATCAAACACTGTTGAAAGGAGGAAATTTTAATAGAAATGAGAAGAGCTTTTAAAAGGCTATTTAGTTCAAGAAATGAATAGACATACAATATATCATTGTTTTCACTCTGTTTTCTCTAAAACCAAGAACTTAATTTGATTACCAAGTATTCAGATTTTTTAATTTCAAAAGGATCTTTTTGAAGATATCCTTATGGCAGTCCCAAAAATGAATAATAATGAGTAAAATTTCTTTTTAATATCTATCAAAAATAATTTTAAAGAAACTTTTTTTAACTGAAACTCTTAGAATCATTTACTTGTCTAAAAGAGTCAGCTTAGTAGCAGCAAGCTCTCTTTTCAGACAATAATTATTACTATTTTTTAAAAGTGACTATCTGGATTTTTTATCTTTGGAAAGATAGTACCATCTAAGATATGCTTAATCGATTCTTTTCAAATAAATAAAGGGAAATGAATTTAAAATAAATTTTCTTCAATTATCACTCCAGTAAAGAATAACCAATATCGTCATCAAGCGTCTTTAATTATCCAAGTCAAACTACAAAACAAAAATGGGTTTGATTTTTATTTTGAATGAGCTAATTTGCATCAAATTTCTCTTACAATGTCAATTTTATTTAAAAGCACTTTCATTGAGATGATATAATTGCTTACCTAGAATATCTTATTAAATATGAAAATTTATTGCTTCAAAAATTTAAGTTAATTTTAGCCTTGATTCATGGACCTTTTGGCTAGAATTCTTTTCTTTTTGAAACAAGAATAGAAATCTAAATTAGTCCAGTACAGACTACAAATAAATAATATCAGGTAATATATTTGCTTAAATAATCTTCTTCTTTTTATTTTTTCTGATTATTACAATGATTAATTATTGATTTCACTGATAATCAAGAATAGGTTAAAGCTCAGATCGAAAAGACTTAGTTTTAAATATTATTTTAGTTATTATCATATTATGTATCTTTTGGTCTGAACACAAAAATATATTAAAACTAAACAAAAAATCCATAGGCGTAAAGAAGTAGCCAGTCATGCATTATATATTGTACATCTATCGTTCTCTTTAGTGATAATAAGAGGGAGGAGAGCTACAGAGATATATTTCACACTTAAAAGGAATATGAATAATGATGATGAATAAGTCTAGTGGGATTATTGTCTATAATATTTTATTTTTGCATTAAAGTGAAGCGTTCTCAGGATAGTTTTTGAATAAAGTAAAAAAATTAAAAAAAATCATTTCTGAAGAAAAAAAAAGTAAAAAAAAAAAAATATCTAATAATGAATAAATATTTCATTAATATGTTGGTACTTCTTCTGATATCTAAATTCGTCCATTGTAAAAACTTTTGCCCTAAAGGCCAGAGTTTACTAAATGGAAGCTGTTAGACATGCGAATTTATTAAACAATTTCATTTTTGTGAATATGATTGTTAAATGAATAAACCAGTAAGTGAAATCGATGGTAGTTATTTAATATGTCGGCGTCAGTGTTAAAATATTAAAAATTATTATTAAGCAGCTTGTGAGGAGGATTCTTGTCTTTTAATAGATAAAAGACAAAAACCTTATAGATGTTTCTTAAAGTATTCAGATTGCTAAGATGGTCTAGTGAGTTCTAATGGAAAATATTGTCTTAATAAATGTCCAAAACATGAAATCAAAGTTGTAAATACTGCGTATACCAAGTGCCAAGTTTGTCCTAAAGATACAACTTTTGCAATAATTGAAAAGAAAGAAACATGTCTGAAAAGCTGTTAAGCTAATTAAGCATACGATCTGGCCACTACTGACTGTATTGAATAGATTAGTTGCTCTGGATTCCTCACTCAAAATAAATTGTATTGTGTTTAATCATGTGATCAATATGCAGGAACTTTCAATAAAGGAACAATTAAATAGTGTTCAAATAAGTGCTCTTTTTTTAAATACAAACTTGAAAACCAATCATATTGTGTTGATGAATGTCCAAAGAAATACATTACAAGCAAAAATAATAAAAAATGCATTAAAGAGGAGGAATGTTCAAGAAAAAATGAAATCATAGATCAAACTTCTGTTCAACCGAAGTGCAAAAATAAAATAGTTGAAGGATATTCTTGCCCTTTTGAATCTGCAGATGGAAGGAGATGTGTAAAATCATGCGAATCAATAGAATAAGTTGAGAGACAAGTGAGTGAATCTACTGATCTAAATTATTAGAAAAAATGTGAGAAATGCAAATATCCTCAAAAGTTTTTACTTACACATAAAAATGACCAAGATATTGGCGAATGCTCTGAGACAAAGTAAATCAAAGAAAATCACTGAAACGCCCAAGAGCTTAGGACAACTGGAGGCTATGTTATTAATATGACCAGCATCATAAACAACTAAAACTTTAACTAAAATCATAAAACAATCTACACCAAAAAGAATAGGACTCAATCTAGAATATACTCTTATTGGAATTACTTTGATGAATCTTGCTGAACAATAAGAGAAACTTTAAAGAGTTGAATCTGATTCTTCTCATTAGTATTAAGGCAGGCTTAAAATTCAAAAGCTAGAGAGAGATAAAAAGGATTTCTAAAGTACAAATTTAATCATGTAAATTTTTATTAAATAATAATGAAAAAGCTAATGCTTGAATGGGTAAGTAATCTTATGAGAAAAAAATCGATTTAATAAAATTAATGATTCAAAGTCATAAAAAAGTGTTGATAGTTGTTGAAGATAGTTAGTTATTACAAAACAGAGTAATCACGAGATTTTATTGTATCAGATTTATCTTGAGTTAGCAACGCCTAATTCTCTCTTAAGAATACTCATTTATTCTTGTTTCTCCTTTTCAGTGAATGTTTACCATTTCTAGAAAGTATCTGCATACTTGTATGGCGACGTGCATGAGTATGTGTACCAGTATGATTGCTGCTACGGCTACTCCAGCGGCTACGGCTACTAGTATTGCTACTGCTACGTCTACTCTTTCCCTTATTGCTGCTATGTTTACTCTTACCCGTATTGCTACTGCTACGGCTACTGTTACCAGTATTGTTACTGCTGCGGCTACTGCTACTAGTATTTTTACTAATAAGGCTACTGTTACCAGTATTGCTAAGGCTACGGTTACTGTTACCAGTATTGCTTTGGCGACGGTTACTGTTAGCAGTGCTGCTAAGGCTATGGTTACTGTTACTGCTACGGCTAGATGTATACCAACGGCTACCAGTTTATTTTATTCTTATCTTAACCTTTTTTTACTAAAGACACATACTGATTGTAAAGAAATTATTAGGCTGTGTTTTTTTGTTGTTACTGCTGTGGTTTCTGTTGTTATTGTTGTTGTTGTTGTTGTTGATATTGTTGTTGTTGATGTTGTTGCTGCTGTTGTTGTTGCTGCTGTTATTGGGTTTTTGATGAGAATGGAGGCTATTGATATTGAAACCTCTGTTATTATTAAGAGTTGTTTGGCTAACTTTGGTTGATTGTGGGGAAAAACTCTATCCTTTCTATTAGCTTGACTATTTGGTTTAATTTATTGATAGGATCAGTTAGCGAGAATCGTTTATAGATATTCTAGTATTCCAAGAGTTGATTGTTGATTGTCTGGGTGTAGAAATTAGCTTTAGAGTATTGGTCATTGAAGAATCGTTTGAGTGGCTCTTCATTGTCATTGTTGTTATGAACAAGTTCTTTAAGCTTTTCGATTTATGATATCTGCTCAAGAGAATCATAAAAACCTTGGTAACAAGTCGAAAGAGAAGCAAACTTCTATCTCTCAATGGCCATTGATACTGAAGATCTAAGATTGTCGAAGAAAGATGATAAATCTTAGTAAACCTGATCACTAATGCCTTTTGAATTGCTGTATCTTCTGGGGGATGAAACTGTCGTTCAACTGTGGATAGGCATTGAAGGTGGTGTTAGAAGATGCCTAAAGCAACAGTCGGATAGAAATATATTCATTTGGAAGAATATTTCTTTCTTCCATGCATTTGCAGCAGAGTCTTGGGGAGAATGTGGAGGGTTTGACATGCAGATATTCGCAAGCGAATGATCTATGGAGCTTGCACTTGCGAGCAAGAATCTTCTCCAGAAAAGAGGTGGCAGCACTCGAGTTAGGGATCTGATAACCAGCTGCTTCCATTTTTAGTTTTAGGTTTTAGAGTTAAATTCCAAGGAGGGATATTATCTGCAATTTGCGGGATTTATTAATTTTTCTTAATTTCAGTGATGAATCTTGGTTGATTTCATTGATTAAAGTAAGTTGGATTAAGAAATACGTATCATTTCAAAAAAGATAGTGATGGTCTTCACCACTAATTGATGTTAATTTGATGAAAGAAATATTCTAAAATTTAAGTAGCATCGATTTCAACCAAAATTAACTAATATTAGATTAAACTCTTTTTCTCAACAAATGATTGCTTTCTTGACATCTATTATTAATTCCTGAACTAATAAATGAATGATCTGTCCTGTCCACTCTCTGTTCCATGTTATAATAAAAACAATAAAACTAAGAGGAGGTTATTAGCTTTCTATTTCTAAAAGTGTGAAGCAGTCTTTCATATTGAGGAGTATTTCAAAAGAAGCTTTAATAATAATAATATTTCTCAACAACTAATATAATACCATCCTTTTGTATTTCAAAATCCCAACCCTCCCAAAATTATGATCTTCTCCTTTAATAATCAAGCATAATTCCCTGATGTTAAAAAAACAACTAACATCTTTCTTGGATATTAAAAGAACATGATTGAATCTATTTTAAGGCAACTCAATATGGAAACACAATCAAAACATGCAAACACGTTTAGCAACTCAATCTACTTATTCAGGATAGTAGTAGACTACACCCGTTTGAGAGCAAGCTATCTAATTATTATTGTATAATTTTTCTATTCCTTAGTAGTTAACACCCCAAACATTGTATTCTAAAATCGAGAGTTCGTTTTGAATTTCTTGATCTGGATTACAGAATCTGACATTTTTATCGAAAGATTCACATCTATCAGGTAGAATGAAGCTTATTTCATTTTCGAAACAGGCTAAACAACGATTTAGTTTCGTTTTTGGTTAAGTGGTAGATGAAACTAAATCCTCTGGTTTAATGAACAGTGTTTCGAACCTTTTGAAAGCACAGACTTGTTGACCGGTCTATTAGCAGTCTTTCTCTTTTATCATTCGTTCATAATCCTAGCAAAGATAAAAAGGATCAGCTGAGAGCACTTGCTGAATGATAACTGCCATCAAAATAAGGTAAAGATTTGTTTTCATTGATAGAAAGAGATTGAGTTAATATTGTTGGGTTTTCTTTTTTGTTTTATGATTATTTATTAATATTTTAAAATTACTCAAAGATTTCTCTTCGTCTTTAAAGTAAATTAGAGATTCGAATAGCTCTAGGAGAGTGACACCTGTGAGAAAACCAGGAAGAGTTTAGGTTCTTATTGAATTATTCCAAAGAACTAACTTTATTTGAACAGTGTTGAATATCTTTGATTAGTTCAAAATTTGTTCTACATTTTTTTAAAGCAGTCGAGATCCGAGATTAATTCTATCAGACTTCACAAGATGACCCTAATAAGTTGGATCTAGTTAAATCAGTAGATGATAAATTATCAACTTAGTTTTAGGAGAAAATGAGTATTCAACTGCTAATTATAAAACATAAGAAAGATGTTTTTTAATAATTTTCATTTGTAAAGATATATTTATTAATTTTACCTCTTCTTTAACAAACTATTCTCGCTAATTCACTTTCTTATTCTCTACACAATTTTGGGTAAAATATCATTATTTAATATGATTGAGTTTTAATCTTTGAAATTGGTCTTCAGATCTCCCTATTCTTCTTTTTATTAGATAACGAATGGCTTCTCTCTCCTGTTAATATTTCAGCATTTGATGGAACTTAACAATAAGTTAGCTAAAGCAGAATGAATTACTTTTCTTTTTTTTCTAGATAATTAGAGTTTTGCAAACTTTGAGTTATCAATCTTAAACCCTGACTCATTCAAAAAAGGCTTTGTTATGTTCTAATTTTAGTTGATTTGATTAGTACTATATTTATTAATCTTCATTTGCTAAGAATGGTTCTATCTCTGCTTGGTCTTTATTTCTTTAATTTTCTGTCTTTCTAGTGAATGAAACTTCAAGATAAAAATGTCCTTTCTAATAGCTGTCTAAGTTATATCATGTAAATTTATTATCTTGATTATTAAAAGCAGTGAATTTTTAAGAGAATTTTAATAATTATGTTTAAATATTACAAAACTGGATAACATCCACATATCGAAATATTAATAAAACATAAGATTCATTCATGCTTATTACAAAACTCTTTCGGAAGAGATTAATTGTATTGTTATGCAAATGTAATGATTGTTTATTACACCGCCAATTAATGAATTTCTTAATACTTCGTGATATCTAAAACAAGAAATATTTTTATTTTGAGGGTGCCAAGTTTCAGTTTGCTCTTGCGAATTATTATTAGGCATTAAAAATAAATCAAAATTCTGAGATGACAATGAGATATGCAGGGACCAAGCAATTACAGTTTGGTAAAATTTAAAAGCTATGAAAAATGAAATGAGAGGGCGAAAAGAATTATTAAACGTTGTTATGCGTTATCTTTGTGGGATATAAAATAAGTTGCTTTCAAGGATAGTTTGAGTGTGGCCATCATTCAGAGGAATATCATGTGAGCATCAGGGAAGATATTTAGTTTGAAAAAGAATGTTAAAGATATTTCAAAAGAAGAAATAGAGATAGTGTGTGTGTTAATATAATAGCCATCAGCCATCAATACAAATTAAATTCTTTTAAAAAATCTACTACTTATGAATTGTCTATTTGTATTCAAATATCTTTTAATACAATAATTATTATTACTTTTTGTTCAATTCTTTCCAAATTTTCATCAAAAAATTAATTCCCCCTCTCCCCTCTTCTTTTTTGATTCTCCTCCAAATCATCACCTAGCTATGAATCCCAACGAATTCATCACCAAAATGTTTGTACATCAAGCAATACTATCAGCAAGCGGTAAGAAATCACTTGCCTATTCAATGGCGGAGCATATTGCTAGCATCGATATGCTATCTTTGAATGCAGCTATTAGAAAATCAGTTACTGAGAGAAATCTCTATTAAGATGAGAAATCATTGTAGACACTGCTTGACTATGAGTTTTTATCAGAAGAAAAGAATAAACGATTGATGTTTTAGATCGCTACAAGATATTCTGACTTAGGGAAGTTTGAAGAAGCCTTGAAGTATATTGATATGTGTCTTGGAATGATAGAAGGTCCTAGTAATGATAAATGTGGGCTAGTTAGAGCGTAGGTACTACTGTGGTTGGATAAACTAGATGAATGTGAAAAAGAAATATTGAAACTAGAATAAGTTGAAGTAATGTAGTTTGGAATGCGTTCACTCTTGGATTCATTGAGATTACAATTGCATCATAAAAAACATGAATGGGAATCAATGGAGAATTCAGTGAATAAGCTGCTTTAAGCTGATTAGAATGATATCCTGGCATTGATCTACTAAGCTGATGGAGTTATTATTAATAAAGGTGAGAGAATGGCAGAATCATTAGAGTATTTGAAAAGAATCAGTAAAACTATTGCTGCTCAGAGGAATGAATTCTCAAACTAGACTTTCAAAGATTTGATTAGGATTGTTTAGAAATATGTTCCAATGTTTAAAGATAACTGAGAATGAGAGGAAGAATGCGTGGAATGTTGTAGATACTAGGGGAGATAATAATTAGAAAATGTAGGTATTTTTCATTGACAAAAAAGAGAAATGAAGGATAATGAATGATTGAGATGCACAGATAATTAAAATGTAAGCTAGTTAGTCTTCCAATAGCAACTACTAAGGCATTGTGGCTATTCTTTCTATTTTAGTTTCTTATTCGATGTAGAATCTCATGAATAGACTCAGTTTGTAACTTCAAATATATTAGATTTCTTGTATAAAATATGATGCCAATTAATTGTAAATAAACGCCCAAATAATTCACATTTTGCTTTTTTTTCTTTCTAAAATTGTTTTCGACTGATAAAGTAAAAAATATTACAATTCGAAAAGAAATAATAAATCCTTCCTCTTTGGTAACAAATATCTATCAAACAGGGTAAAATCTCCATTCTGCTGGTTAAACTACTACAAATAACCAGACTTAAAGTAATATTTTGATCATTTGTGCTATGAGAGGACAACAAAGCAGTGAGTCTACACTATTAGATTTGAACAGAACTGTGGGAATAATTAAAGTGCAGAATTTCATATTCTTAGCATTTGCATATTGCACATGGACGGTGTATGCAGATGATCAATGTTAAGACCCCAATAAAGAGACATTCTTGCATTGGGTTTACTATGGGAATTTAATTATTTTCATTGTGATACTTCTAGGAGCAGTTTTAACTAAAATCCCATCGATTTATACATTTCTAAATCGTTGTGGAGCAGTCGTAGTGACAATACAGACAGCTTTATTCTAAGGATCAATGATAATCTTTCACTTTTTCTTCATGGTGTATTCGATTCAGTAGCATTTCTGGTCGGATGCTACACCTTGTACAGAACTAGAGCTGTTCATTATGGTATATGCATATGTATCGATAGTGTGGATATTCCTGCCAGTGTATCAGTGTGTACTTAAGATGATTCTCAAAGCAGTTTATAATCATACAGATTATAATTTAGATAACTAGTCAGGGAATAATAATAATAATATTAGCAATAGTAATCGATATTGAGAAAAAAAGAGAAAGGAATACAAAGGGGTAACTCGGTGAATAAATATAGTATTTACTGTTGAAAAAGTCTATTTGTAGTGTGAATATGTAATAATAATCTATGTGTTTTGAATTCAATTTGTTCTTTGAAATGACAATAAATTCAAAGGAAAAAATTAACAAATCTTGTTGAACCCTCCAAAAGAAAGTTATTTGCTTTTGATGTATTAAACTATGGCTTCTTGTGAAGGTGAGCATAAAAAACATTATTGTTTAGATAGAATTGGACTTTTTGTGTTATGAAACAAACAGAGATATTTGGAACAGTTATATTTAGCTTCTCTTTATGCTTCGGAGATCTTCAAAAGAGATTTGAGAAGTTTCTTGAGTAAGCCATTGGAGGGATCTTTGGGTGTTCCTAGAATGATAAAATAACAAAAAATGAAGGGAACAAATAATGACTTTCTAGAAGTATTAAAGCATCTGAATACTATTGTAAAAACGAGTATTATTCTGCGTTTTTGTTTTTACCACAGCAAAGAACTATTTGATGTCTGGTTTCATGTCGCTGCCCTTGAAGATAATGTAAGCTCCTTTGTTGTTCATCTGATCGCAGTAGTTGGGTGCAGAGAACACTGTGATGACTCTACCATCAGCTTCGACCTCGTATCCTTCCTCTTTCATCTCGTGACTTCTCACCAAGAGTTCTAGAGTAAAAAGAAAAGAATATCAAAGATATGCCTCTTTATCCTTCCTTGCTGCTAATTTGCTTACCTAGATTATTGTCATCAAGGAATTTCTTGGAGACATCAGGTCCGAATCCAACGGAGATACCACGCTTTGATGGACATCTTCCCTTGGTCTTCACAGGATCACTCCACAAGAGATCTTAATAATGGAGATGTGGAATAAGTCAAAATGTAATAAATTGGAATTGAATAATATTCTTACCAGTCATGAGTCCTGAATCAGGTGGTTCTTGGAATCGATCGATGGCTCTGATCTAATCTAAAGTGACTCCATCATTACTGAATAGTCCTCCATGATTAACCATGACTTTCTTATTCAAGATGTAGCACAATGGCAGACACTAGAATAAATCACTGAAGAACTCAAATGTCTTGCTGTCATATTTATTCACAACTTCACCTTCAAATCCGTACATCTACAAAAGGGGAAGGAAGCATAAAACAAAATATATTCAGGAACTGAGATAATCTTGAAAATCTTTAAATTACCTTATTCATGTTCTTGGATTCATGATTGCCTCTGGTCATGTGAATGCAGTTTGGATTATGGATCTTCCATGAAATCAATGTCAGCATGATCTCAACGGAGAAAGAGCCTCTATCGACGAAATCACCATTGAACAGATAAGGATTCTTAGCACTAGGGATTCCGTTGAGTTTAAAGATATTCAACAGATCATAATACTGACCATGGACATCACCGCACACTGTCAACTGCTCGTCACTGACAAGAGGATGTTAAAGTTAAAAGAAAGAAATGAAATCTAGGAAATGTTGAAATTATATTTTACGCTGGATAATCTAGATCAATGAGTGCCTTGTAGGAGCAGAAGATTTCTTTAACTCTCTTAACTAGAATCCACACGTACTTCTTGTGCAGTTTCTTCTGGTCTTTCATCCAATCCATTAGAGATACTACCCTAATCAGTCAAGAAAAAACACATATTAACCATTTGATAAACTCTAGAAAAATTTCTCTTTGCAATAATTAATAGCAGTTGCTTTCTTGTTACCATTCAGAGGTGATTGGTTAGTTAGGATCATCTAACTTAGGTCCATTGTAACTCGGCTCAACAATGACATCTTCTGGATGAATAACCACAGGCTCATGCTTCATTTCAATTGACTTTAAGAACTCCTTTTCAAACACCATCTACTTGAGTTTCTTCAGTTTCTCATTGATATCTGAATCCTTGGGGTTCAATTTATGTGCCTAAAGAGAAATAAAGGAAAATTATAAGAAACCTCTTAATCATGTTAGGTCTCAATGCTTTTTATATCATTTTTGTAGCAGGTACATCACATCACAACTTACTCCAGAAGTTCACTTCTCAAAATCGACTTATGAGTTCATTATTTGTGTTTTTCTTTCTTATTTTTTTTAAATTTATTTTTACCCATATTTTCTTCTCCTTCCTTTTTCCTTCTTTATTCTTTTTTTTCTTACCTTCTTGAAGGAATCTCTGGCTTCTTCAATCTTTCCTAGCGCAAGATGTGCTGATCCTTCTCTGTAGTATCCCTTGACAAAACTAGGATCGAGCTTAATGGAAGTCTTAGCATCTTCAAGTGCAAGTCCATAGTTCTCCATTTTTAAATGTGACATTGCTCTATTTGTGTAGTAAGGTGCAGCTTTAGGTGAATCTGAATGCGTGTCGATGGCTTTCGTGTAGAACTCGACAGCTTCAGCGAATTTAGCATGCTTGAAGAACTCATTACCTTTGACTTTGAATTCCTCAGCTTAAGTGAAATTATCTGCTTCCATATTAGATGATATTTAATATCTGGATATTTTCCTCTCCCTTATTTGTTTATTTTAAGTGATTTATTGTGATTAATTTGTTCATGTTTCTTTTTTTAAAAAGAGTTAAGCCCTTAAAGATTATCCAAAGAATGCGCAATTATTCTTTCTTTTGATATTCCCCTTCAAGTGGTGAAGTACATGCAGTCAGAGCAGAAAATAAAGAGAAACAAAGAGAGAAAAAGAGAGAAGTAGAAGATTTACTTACATTGAAAAAGAGATGTTTACAAGTTAAGAATTTCTTTTTTTTTCCAGGAAATTACAATTACCCCTTTACTTACAAATTTAGCTTTTCGATCAGTTGATTTAGATCTTATTTATGACTTAACTTTTTTGAATTTGTTCTAATCTTGAATTCCTTAAACAATATACTAATTCAGTCACATTTTCTTAAATCTGAAACACAGCCATTGTTTAAAAAGGTTAATTGTTTAAAAAGGTTAATTGTTTTTTCTCTCAATATCTCACAATAGAAAAAAGAAACTAGAATACAAATAAAGACTCATATTGTAACTTCACAAGTACATGATAGAAAAACCAAATATCTCAACATCAATTTGGTTAAAAAAGAGATATTAAGAGTCGATTCATGAATTCCTCATTGCTGCACTCAGAGATTGAGAGTATCAAGAAGATGAGACTGTCCTTTTTCCTTGTAGAAGCTCTTCAATGCTAGGATCGATGTCTGATTCAAATAAAACATCAAAATATAAATATTTGTATTTTTACTTTTTGTTTCTAAATCATTTCTTGTTTCAAATTACTTTGAGGATATCTTCATTTTTAGCATCATCAGGTCGGAGTACTTTCAATTTCTTGGCAGTTTAAATCAATCCCCAAAGACTGCGATAGTTATTGGACATGCGAGTCAATACGAAGGAGTAGTAACTACGAGCACTCAATAGATCTTACTCAGTGCCGAGGGTATTGTAGATCTAGATATTTCGATTAGAAGATTGTTAGAAAGATGGATTTTTAAGGCAAATAGGATATTTCTGTGTTGATTTGAGTTTACCTCAGCTATGCGCATCATGTACATGTACTTCTTAGGATAGAGAAGGACAAGCTCTTCGTAGCAGAATAATGCACGAGAGTAGCTGTAATAAGAAAACATTTTTAAAAAGATTGTATGTATTATTGCTAAAAACATTTATTTACTTGAGTGTTTCTAAGTAGAAATCAGCTAATTCAAGCCATGCCTCTCCGTCGTTTGGGTTGTCTTCAAGATACACATTCATCTTGGTAACAAATGACACTTGGTTGCCATCAGATGGGAGATGTCTAGTCTAAGCAATCAAGCGTTTCTTTGAATCCTAAGAAAGGGGGACAAACAGAGAACATAAGAACAACAAAAGTTAATTTGTTTAATAACATGTTTACATAATCAGCTAGATTTTTGGAAATGTTTTCAGCGACTTAGCTCAGAAGAGCATTGTTATCGCCAATCGCTTCAACTAAGAGAGCTGTTTGTTGCAAAGTGCATAGAAATGTTAGAACGAAACAAATGAAAAGAAAGCAGAAAACAGAAAACACAACAACAATGTTATGTATATTTCACAGTATAAAATGGATTCTTGAATGAATGAAATTATAATTGTACTTTGCATGAACTAGATCTTGGGTGAATCAGCGAAGGTGTTTTGTAATCTCTTGAGACATTTCTAATTATGAAAGAGCAAACAAATATCGTAAGGGATGTAAATAATAAAGTGATGATAAAAGATGATATTTGAATATGTTAGAAATGAATATGCTAGTTAAATGAAAATGATGTGTTATCTACACTGGCAATGTGAACAAGTTGTAGATCAAGTGCAGCGTGAAACAACTCCTCAAGCACAATGAATTCTATTAAGAACGAACCATTAAAATAAACAAAATCTTTATTGAATGTATTTGCTTGTTACATTCATCTTGTAGTGCTGAAGTTTTTTTCCTTATCAAGGAGACTCCATATTCGACGACTGCATCAGCTAATGACAAGGCGTTGTTGCGCACTTTAAGAATAATCGATCGCATGTCAGAAAACGATGGATTGGTTTTCTTCAAGATCTTGATGGCTTGTTTTTGTTCTTCCATGATGATAATGATGATGAGAGTACACTACTAAACTGGGTTAAATTATGAGGATGTTAAGGAAATATAAATATATATGCTTTACAGGATTAGTTAATTAAACAAGCTGTGATTGATTGATTCCCTCTGCTGGGTTTGATATTTTTAAATAAGTTCTTTGGGGGGGATATCGATTAATTATTTTTCGATCTTTTGGAATCAATTTAAATACACAAGAAGAAGAATGAATGGAAAGAGTAAAATAGAAGATATTTCATATGTAAGCAAGCACAATAACTAATATAGATTGTTAAGAGGTGATAGATGATAAAATTTATTTGAGAAAGATATAAATGAGTCATATTCACAGAAATATTAACAGTTAGATATATTTATTGAGTTATTTAGAGAATTGTTGTTGTTGTGGATGTGCTATTATGAAGATTTTGAAAGAAGATATGGGTGATGGATGGGGGTTGTTATCATAGAAAGAGACAAAACCATGAGAGGAATAGGAAAAACAAGACGATAGGGAACACTGATAATGCCCTCTTTTCAGGCTCGATCATCCCGGCCATGAATGCTATTGAAGCTAAATAAACAAAATAAAATATTCTTCAGCATTTTCTTGTGAATAATAGATATGTTCTTCTTACATGTGGATGCCCATACGAAAGCGAAGAATGTCAGAATGGATTTTAAGAGGATACTCTCAAAGAACATACTGAACATCACAATGAGGATAGAAGAGAGGACAATTGGAAATATACAGTATCCTAGAACACACAGACATTGCAGAATATTTGCATGTCCTCCAAGAAGATTGCAGTTAATAGCAACTACTAATGACCCACCCCATATCAGGAGAAACACAGTAGCGAATAGATTATCATTGTCAGCTGTGTTGAAACTCAATACGCTAAGGAAAAGAAAAAAAGAGTGTTAGTTTTTCAAAGAGATATTAATATGTTGGTTTTACAAGGAGAGGATCATACAGAAGAGAAGCGGTCCCCATAAGTCCCCTAGAGAGAGTTTATAGCATAATAATAAGAATTGAAAAGAAGGAATGCAAGTTTTATAAAATATTTTCTTGTGTTGAAATGGATGTTTACATTCTCTGAGTGTGTTATCATCTTCCTGTCTGATTTGCGGGATCAACACACATTTGAGTTTCTAAGCGATCCTCTTAAGATCTCTTAACTGTGGAACAAAAATACAGCAAAATCACATATGTGTAATAGATTCGTTGGCATTTAGATTGTGTGTGTGTTAATGGAAGATAGATTGGATGGATGTGTTGTTCATTTAAAACAGAGACAAAGAGATATTCAGAGGTTGGGTTTATTAGCTTGTGTGAAATGTTATTACAATAGTCGTAGAGATATCTTCATCGAGAGTGTTGTATTCTGCTTCAGGCTAGATGTTGAAATAACTCGCGTACTTCTGGAAATACTGTCCTGGATCTAGAGGGAGAAACACATTGGGAATTTAGATTCATGCCATTTTCAAAAATATTTCTCTCTCTTGAAATGATGGCTTACTGTATTAATCGAAGTTGATTCCAGATTCATTAGGTTGAAACTCTTGTTGCTGCTGTTTTCGATCCATTTGATAGGTACTCTCCCTTGTTGATAGTTTATTTAGATTTGAAAATTATCTTGGGGGTTTTAATTCATTTGATTGATTTTTGTTTTGAAATCCACGAAGATTCTTTATTTCTAATATTTCCTTTGAATTGATCCAGCAGATATTCCTTCGAACCTTTTAAATTCAAAGAAAACTATCAATCTTTTTCAATTCTATTCACCTTGAGTTGGAGTTTCAAACAGACACATATGCAACAAGTTAATTTCAAAACACACGTACTGTAAAAAGCATGCAGTACTTTTTCAATAATAATCTGCAGTTGGATTTGGATTATGTTCCTAAAAGGCACTTGGAAATGTAACACACCATCAAAATAATTACATAACAAAAAAGGTAGTTTTACAAGGAATATGAGATATACAAAAGAGAATAAATATTTAGAAAGGAGATATGCATTATGATAGGTTGTAAAAGGAAAATATATTAATTATCTTGAAATATATGCCTGAGATTCGTATTCGTAATCGTAATATCTTGAAAGTGAGATTCAAAGAGCAAGAGAGTTTAAGATTAGTATTCAATGTACATTTCTGAAAGGTACAGTTGTTGGATTAGGTAGTTAGTTTAATTGTGTTTGACTGTCTAGAAAGATTTTAGAAAATCTCAGTATTAATGAGGAAATAATGATATTGTTTTCATTATATGCTGGAAAATATTATATTTCTAAGAACCAATCGCATGCGATTTTGACTGGCTAATGATTTAGGTGCTTATTTGTTTGAGTAACTCAAAGAAAAAGCAGTAGAGTCAAATAATGATAGAATATATCACTCCTATTCTCCTCAGACAACATGAACACTAAGCAATTATTTTCCTTCTGTTTCTTTACAACCTACAGCATTGCCAGGAGGCTTCAAATTCTCCTCGTTGATCCTTTCAATCTCTTTAGCATCATTTAACTTGCTTGTTTCTTTAATCATATTCGTGGGAGAACTCTTCTAAAAACTTTTCATACTGTTTTACCTATTAGTATGTTGTTGTTCCCCAACTAAATGATGTATATCCACAGTCTGTGGGCGCTAATTCAAGAAATTCTTTCTTTTCCTCTAAGCTTCTGATTTCTACGATTGCAGCATTACCACCCCAGGATCTTCTTCTTTTTGATTGAATGTCTCCTAAGTACGAACTTACACAAAAAATCAAAATTAATTCAAACTCCTTTGAATCTCCTGCAACAGCATAATAAAGTATTCCAACACACATCTCTTCCATTTTACCATTAGCTAAGAATTGATTTCTCTTCGCTTCTCGTTATTCTTCAGTTGTTATTTCTTTATTATTTCTTTATTTTTCTTTCACTTGTTCAAAAGCATCTTCTGATTCAGCTGTGATTTGATTCTTCATACCCCCCATGAGCACACTAGTTAGTTTAGTACCACTGATCGCTGAATTCACCACTTTCTTGAACCCTTGAAGATACGATTTCTACATGCTGACTTGTACTGTCATGCGTTTCACATGTGATTCTCTAGCTTGCTGCTTGTAAATGGGGTTTTCTCTGTTGTAATCAGTGATAAAGCAGTTTTATGCTTCTTGGTAATCTACTGTGTTTGCTTCTGCTTTTTCGACGGAGAAAAATCTCTCGTTGATTAGTTGCATAGGGAGAAATGCATGTAGCCAACCTATGATTGTCCCAACGATAGAAGACACTGCCCAATCACCGCCATTGGCGTATTAATAGAATATCAAAGTGGAAAGCTGGGAAAAAATGAAAAATGATTTGATATTTTTCATGTGTTTTTTATATATTATTTGTTACACTTTGGATAGGTAGGAAGTACTCTAGATGTTCAGTCATCTCAATACTGAGAGCTGCACTCATGTTGTACTTCACTGAACTGCGATAGACTAGATTATACTGTTTACAAAAGAAATAGCAGATTTATTAAGAGGAATGAGGGAGAGGACTACAATCAAATATATTTATTTACCTTATCAACCCAATACTGAAGGAAGATTCCGATGAGTGACCAGATCAAAGTCATCGGAACAATCGGACAGTAGAATGCAGTTGTGAACATAGTCATGAGTAGCTAAGCGTATCGCTCTTCTATTGGAAACTAAGGATTCTCAAATAACCTAACATAATAAAAATAATTAGTAAATAACACTATTTTTATTAGTTTGCTTGTTCAATTTGAGAATTTAGATAGATTTCTGATATATCTTACTCGTTAAGTTCAAGCTAAGTCAAAACAGATGAATTCCCTCTCTTGCTCTCTACTTTCCTAAAGAAAACCAGCAAATAGTAGTTCACGTTGATCAGCTGTGCCAATGCAGTCACGAAGCAATTCGAAATCATAAAGTAATTCGCATTGTCTCCTAGGCCGCCTGATCCGAATAAAGCTGTTTGTTTGTCCTTCGTAGATGAAACGAACAACTAAATCACGAAGTTAATCAGCGCGGAGTTCACGAATCGAGCGATTGATAGCCCCTTCGCTATGAAAATGTTTGTCTCTGTGCGAGTAAAGTATTTGCAGTTACTAATGGAAGGAAGGGGAACAAAAGGAATCAAAGTCAAAGAAAGTTAGAGTGAGTTGCAATTGTTTTACTTAGCTGCTAGTTTGAGGATGAGGGAGAGGAGTATGTTCAAGACACTGATGAGCACAGCCATGATTGAGGCGAGTATCTGCATTTTAATCGAGGTAGAAGACTCCGAATCAGAAGAGTTGGTGCTTTCCTATGATTTCTAGAATAAGTGAAATGAATAGATCAACCCAGCACAGACGAGTAACGCAGCAGTTGTGAACATAAAGCTCCACCATCTTCTTCTGTTTTTATCGCTCTTCGTGTAATGAAGGTTCATCCAGTTCATATCAGTTGGATCAGGTGCTTGTCTCACTTCTAGCTAAGCATTCTAATAAAGTAAAGTATGCTACTTCAACTGTTCCTTTGATACCAGTCTATCATCCCATCCAATAGGACGGTATCTATCTATGACTTCTTCTTTGTCTATGCGAAAATCAATCACACAATCAAAACACAACATTACAATAAGCAAATCGCTAGAATAATCACCTACCTTATTCGTATTTGAAGCACACAAACGCTATGCCTGTGAAGTATTTCCTCATGAACTCTTTGCCTTTGCCATCCATGAGTTTCACTGTTAATTCTTGAGTTTTCATTTCAATTATGGTAATTTTACTTTCAAGTTCTTTTATCTTCGCTTTGAGTTCATCTTTGTTTTCGTTTAGCTTAGCAATCTGTGTCGCTGCTTGCTTGTTTTAGCTTTATTGTTTGGATTATTTGCGAATTATCTTTGAATCTACTGGCTAAGATGAAAACACGACATTGTTTAAGATACTTATATTATTGTGGATGTTGATTGTGATATTCTAAGTGTTATTGCTGTTATTATTGTTATTATTACTGCTATTGTGACAGAGATTAATAGTATTTTAGAACAAATTCGCATGGATGTTAGGTTGGAGAAAAACATTGCCCATAGGATTGTTCAGTTTCTTGTCAACTTAAGAAAACTAACTTTTAACAGTCTCAATGTTATTCGTTCTCTGCCATTTTGAGAGCTTCTCTAATTCATTATTGCTGTTTGAATTGCTTTCAGTTGGAAAGATATCACTTAATGTTACATAGATATCGGGGTGATTATCTTGTTTTCTTTATTATTACTCACTTGTAATAACCTCTGGAATATCATTTTATTATTTACTTTAATCATCTTATTTGGTTATCTTAGAGGGATAACCACTTGATAGTATGCTTTGCTTTCTCTCATTAGAACTACCATTAGTCCTTGGCATATCAAGACATTGATTAATCACAGATGTTTTTCTGAAAACGATGTTCTTATTTGGAATTGGTTTATTGTTACTGTTTATAGAACACAATCTAGAATGATCCTTAGCAAAGCGAGTATCTTATGAAAACTACTGTTACTACTATTAAACATCCTTAGAAGCTGAAGGGAGAATGGTAAGTTACTATTACTGCTACTGCTGCTGGTTTTCTTGGTTGCTCTAAAGTTCCCTGGAAGTATTCATGTAAGTAGTATTAAGTGCAGCAGCATTTAATTATTCGACGAATTAAGCTGCACCAAATACTGGTAAAGTTTATGCTGTTCCTTCGTTGTTGAGCGGATGTAATGGACTAATAGGTTCTAACTCTGTTAAAACATTCCTTAGATTAATATCTAATTCTTTGGCTCTTTCACTGCTACTGATTACCTCACTGTTATCAATTTCAATTAGTCCTTCTTGATGTTCATTCTCAGTCACACAATTCTTTAATTATTATTTTTATTATTATAAGTCATCTTCTGTATTCAAATTATCATTTTCTAAGGTTATTAGTTACTCTTAATGACTCTGCATATCCTAAACCAATGATGGAGCTTGCTTATTAGCAGACTTATTCTATTTGATTTCAAGCTTATTTAAATTATTCTCTGTGTTATTATTGTTGTTATCAGTATTTAAACTATCATTGTTTGGGTTAGTTACCAAGTTGATAATCTGATGAGAGGTTGGTTGAGAATTCAGCACATAATTCCCAAATTAAATCTACTATTATGATTGCTGTTGTTATTTTTGTTGCTATTTTTTATGTAGATTATCCTATTGGCTCTCATTACTGTATTTTTATTCTTGTGTTACTATCCTCCCAAGTAGCCTATTTAACTTCTGTGAAAGTTACTTTTTCCTTTCCAAGAATCTAGCTTTCTATTTTTCTAACTCCTCTAACTCACTTAAGTCATAGCATAGAGTCACCGATTCAATCTCAACTGATTAATCTTCTAAAGCATGTAATTCCATGTATTCTTTTAGATCTTCATCGTAATCATCATTCACAGCATCAATGTCTTTAGGGATGTTCTCAACAATAACAGTATAGTCATTAGCAGAGATATCTTCAGTATCACATTTACTATCTAGTTGTCTCTACAGCTTTCTAAAGAATTACAATAGGAACATCATTGCTACCAAAGATGCTAAATTCAAATATCCTTAAATCTCCATGAATGTCTTTTAATCAGCTTTACTACCTAAAGATAGCACACCAATCCAATTTGAATTTATACAGACAACGGTAGAATCACCCGAAGAAGAAGATATCGATTAGGTTTAATCTAATGTAAAATACATTTTTAACATAAAAAAATAGTTTCTAGAATTGTTATGTGTTACTAGTTCCTTTTCTGCATGAGCTACTTTTGAGAATATTTGTGACTCCATTGAAGATCCCACTGAAGGCTAACACTAATAGCAACAGCCCGATGCATTATT
>Ga0302271_10001552_pt1 | contig 21879 bp, 5 predicted proteins | sample III_Bog_N1_1_FD_198767 | JGI IMG/M metagenome (GOLD analysis project Ga0302271, IMG submission 198767) | Peat permafrost microbial communities from Stordalen Mire near Abisko, Sweden - III_Bog_N1_1 | ecosystem: Environmental > Terrestrial > Soil > Wetlands > Peat | place: Sweden: Abisko... | reverse complement strand
CAATGCATTTTGGATTCCTTCAATCTCAGGAGGGGTTTGGAGAGCCACCAATTAAGGAAATGATTTGGCAATCTGACTTTAGTCCTCGTAGTTCTTGCAGAACTTGTAATTGCACTTCAGGTATCTGCTCTTTCTGGGTGGTTGCATTTGGGAAGGTTAATCAGAAGATTGCTAATCACTAGATTCCTATTATTATTGTTGTTATTCTCCTTGTGTTTCTTGCGTTTGTGATTGTGCACTGTGGTTTTGCTCAGTCTTATCAGCAGTCGTTGACCCAGCAGTCTCAGTGGTGTCAGGCTATGGTGTGTTTCTCTCTGGTTCTTAGGCGCTCATTGGATTCGCAAGGATGATTTAATGATAGTTTTGACTTTACAATATTTAATCTCCCCATTGTGATAGTTTTAATTCGCCCGAATTTCGTACTCAGTTTGGCACAAAAATATCTCCTCTTTCTTTAGGCTTTTTTTGATTCTTAGATGAGGATGATATCAGGCAAGTATGTATGTATCCCTGTGTTCTATTTAATTTTTTTCTTCCCCACTCCTTTTGAATTCTTTAAAAATTAGTTTTTAAATTAAAGGATTTTCCTCTCTAAAAAATAGGATTTTGTACGTGGTATAGATCATGTTTATTTGTTTCAAACTTTTCTAAATAGCAATAGCAAAATGGTCGATTTCGGCTTCGAAAGTTAGCGTTATTTTCTTTGAAAATAATAATTTTAGGGCTAACTTTAAGGAAAAAATACTGAAATTTTCTTGTTATCAGGGCAAATCAACCCCATCAATCGAATTATTATCATACAATATTCTATACTAAAAAAATTAATATTTTCTTTAATCGTAGCATGCCAAGAGATAATTAAATAATAAAATTTTAAAAATAATTATCTTGCAATCTTTATCTGCTTCCTAACCGTTCCAAAGAAGCTTTCTTTAATGTTCACCCTTGTATTTCCACACCTTCATGCTTGTTGTGCTTATCAAATTATCTAGGATCATAGAATGTTGGATTTATCGTTGTGTGCTCTGCAAATGATAAAATCGACTCTGAATACTCCATACTATTATCCTCAAAATCTTTATTACTACTCTCATTCATACTGTCTCCCAGATATCCACGAGTTCTCTATATTTTCTACTGATTACTACAGTCATTCTCCTAAGAATCCAGTTGAAATGGCTAATTACTGAACTTCGTTGGTGGATCAGTTACATTCAGTATCTCCATCGTTTAGTAGATATAAAAACATAAACTCAGCTCACCAGTGGCTTTCGTCTTTTCAGGGATGATCTTAAAATAAGGACCTAATTTTCCTGCAATTATCAGAGAAGCTTTCCAGCTCATATTCTTGAATTATTCACCTTCAATATGATTTAAAGCTCCATTGAGAATTCGAGTGATTTTCTCAATCTCAAGATCATCTTTTAAACCGTTAGATTATTAGATTACAATTTTGAGAACATTAGATAAGGAATTCTCACCTATTAAAAGACGAAAATTAACATTCAAATGGGCTTATTATTGTTGTAACTCTGTTTGTTTCTTGAATGAATGTTCATTTGATTCTTAATACTGTTGATTAAGCTGATTTGTATCTGTATTCAGTGTATTTAAGCCAATATTTCTAGGAAAGAAAGAAGATTCCGAGAGTTCTGTCATAGCTATTGTTTTAGCATGAAAATTACTCCTAGCTACTGTTTTCTTTAAAATAGTCTGATTCAACCAAGGAGAAGTAGCTGAACAAATAGAAGATTATGATTTTGATAGTAAAATGTTATTATTGTCTAAGTAACTATTCTAAGCTCCTAGTTGTTATTTTTTATCTTGGCTATCAACAACACCACCCATAGCTGAACTATTTATAGAATTACAATTCAAGTAGTTCGTTGGTGAAGGAAAAACATCCACCAGAACATTTGAAATATTATTATTTGGAGAAAGATGATTCGAACTTTTGTGATGGCTTTAACTGTGATTATGACTACGATTACTAGGTAGGAATATCAATTTATTATGAGGACTGCCACTTGAAGGAAACCGTGAAAAACTAGATAAAGGTGAAAACTCTGAATCTCTCAAATTAACCGGATATTACGAATCAGGTAGAGAAGAGAAACTCTCAGGGATCTAAATACCCGTGAATGCTATTGGATGATGGGCGCTTAAATATTAGAGGAAGTTCTGCTACTAAGTTGTTGAGTTCTTAGAGGATTTGAAGAATCGTTATTTAGGCAGTTAAGAAGATGAAACTGGTGTTGTTATTCCTCCTCCTCCAGCACCGGCTGTTGAATAAGATCTAATATTCATTAATTCCTATTATTCTTATATTTTGCTAATCCATTGTTACTTTTATTGCTATTAGACACAAATATTAATGAGATTCATGAGAATTTACTTGAAAAGTTCAGAATCTGTTGAGATCTTTAACTTCTCAGTACAATTGATAAAATGGAATTCTATCTACGTTTATGAAGCAGTAATAAATGTATTCCTCAACGAACCTATGATTTCTTTTAAAGAAACAGCAATGAAGGAGTTAGAATGCTAGAAATCTTTGTTATTACAAGGAGAAGTAAAGTGTTTAATAGTTTTTTAACTTCTTGAGATAAGATGAGAAGTGTTTTGTGAATCTTGAATAAGATGGAGATTTAATAAGCTATTCAAGGCAAGCGATATCAAAGACTATGCTAGTACTACTCCTTTACCTTTTGGTTTTTACTAGCATATTGCTTTACGCTCAATTTGAGCATTAGATGGTGGTTGTAGAAACATTTCTGATTATTTCTTTTGAATGTTCAATTTTCCTAATGATTCTTCATTGTCGAGTTCCTTTCCAATAATCCAATTCAGATTCCCTGAAATATCCTCTTAACTCTTGATTTCCATCTACGCTTTTTTGAGAATCTCTTCAATATTCCTGCACATTCTTATTAAATGGAACGTTGAATGCTATGCTGCTGATTTCAAATGCGTGATTGTATCACTATCCTTCGCATCTTCTAACACTAAACAGCACTCATATTCATTTTCTTTAAAATACACTGAGAACTTTACAGTATACAACTTCCCATCCATAATTCCAGTTATTTACTCAAAATCTGTACTTTGCAGGGTTCTTTCAAGGTTATTACTTTATTTACAATCGTGCTGTAGCAGAGAAAGGGTGTTAGACTTTGTTAGGTGATTTTACTTTCTTTTTAAAGGAGCGCTATGATTTTGATTAATACTATTAATGGTATTGGAGCTGTCTTGCATTTCTTTTTTTTCTTTGTCAGGATTATTTAACTCATTTTGATTATTTTCATAGTCTCCTATGATAATGTCTTCAGTGTATTGCTAGAATTTTGAAATACCTACAAGGACTTGAGATGAATGACTTTGAGAATGTTATCTAGATGGTGATTGGAAGTTGAAACTCTTTTTATCCCAGTTTAAAATTGGATTCTTAGATTCTTCGATTTTACTGTTGTTGTTAGCTAAGATATTGTGATTTCTACCGAAACTATTGTTATTTTGTTACTCTAACAATCCTCCAGTTTGACAGGCTACTCTTGTTTCTTCTACCATCCCAGGCTACTTATTCTTTTTTATTTTCCCTTCTTCGGCTGTATTCTTCGCCATTTCTTTTTATTCTTATTCTTGTTATGCTATTTTATCTTTAATCCTCAAAATAATAGCATTCTCTAGAGTTACAGATATTTCCCCTTTAGATTTTTTTCTTTCACGATGGAGATGCTTTTCTAACTATTGCGATTAAAGCTCCTCCTTCTGTCCACATTTCGTTGGTAGAAACACCATGAATTTCCTGGAGAAGTTCTTGAAATCGTTTTCTTCTTTGATTTTGAATTTCTTAGCTCCAATGTTATTCACAATGTCCAGCTAAATGCAGTTGTCTTTCTGATTGTATTTGATCGTCATTAATGCAGACGATGAAAGTCCATTCTTGACGACTTTCAGCCATTGCTTTTCACTTTCCTTGTGGATAAACCCTTTTCGTCTCATTTTAATATTTTCATAAAGAAACGACAAAACAAGGATATTCGCTCCAATATACCCCCAACGAATATACAAGAAACCTCCTTCCTACCATGTGACAATCAAGAACAGCACAATTTGAATGAAATACTCTATAAAAATCACTAAGAAATTGTTCACCAAGCTGAAACAAGTTAACTGTGTGAAACTAATGATAACTCCCATGAAGAAATAAGCATCGGTCTTGCAAGAGAACTTGCTAGGTTGATAATTCATGACGCAGACTTGAAATACCATGATTAGATCCGCTGACAGAGTAAGGAAGATGTTAATAGCATTAAATCGCTGAGGGTAATTTTTCACAAAGAACTTTATGATGATGGAGAACACAACAGCCAATCCGATTATGACTGAATCCACGTAGACCCCTTCAATTGCGGCTAAAGCTGAGAAAGGGATCTCAAGAACGTAAATGAAGACAGTAGCAAGTTTCAAAAAAATAATTGAGTTTTCTTTTTATGAAATCTCCTAGAAATGGTTTTCCAAAGATTGAGACTCAAACTCAAGAGAGAAACGCTTCATAAAAACGTGAGAGAGGTATGAGCAGAAAAAAGAGAGAGATTTAATGAGGAATCAGAGATATATAGAGGTTAACTCGATTTCCTCCTGTACGGCAGTGAAGTTCTACTAGATTTTGATTTTGATTATTTTTTCCCTTTTGATTAATAAAATCCTGTGTTTTTTTTCTTACTCTTATTCTTGATTTGGAGTTTAGATGTACTGTGCAGAATTAAAACATTACTAATTTATTATCTGCGAAGCTTTGTTTTTTATTTTCTTAAGTTAATTTTTTATTTAAAAGAGAAAGAGAGAGAGTTCATTTTGATTCAAATTGGACCTATTTATGTTGCAATAATTCATTTCAAAGAATGTTATCAAAAAAATAAAAATAAAAAATGATTAATTATCAACTTTGCATGACTTAATTACTTTATATTTTGTCTAATAAGTTAAGTTGCTGAATGCGAAATCTAACTCTACTCAAAGAAGTAAAGTAAAAAAGAAAAAGAAATAGAATTATGAGCAAAAATGCGTTTTTCTTATTGAAATAATATGATAAGGAACATAAATTTATTTAACATTCTATGACCTTTCTTTGGGATCTAAAATTAGAGCGTTTTTATTAAAATAAGGGAACAAAGTTTAATGCTTCTTTCTTTAAATAAAAAAGACATTCAATTAACATTATTATTATTATTATTAGTTAACATTATTTGTGAATTAAACGTATCTTCTTCAGCCCCGGCGAAAAACAATTGATTTTCCAATCTCCCTTCAACACAACCTTAAATACTTTCTATCCAATCCTCATGTAAACCTCTTTGGTACCCATCGAAAACAGCAAGAAAATCATCAAGGCCTTTGAAAAATGGGTTAGTTTATCTCAATCAGAACTTTAAAATCTAAACTCCTTAACACTCAACATTAAGAGAGACATTTCCAAAAATGAAATTGCATCTCAAATATCTTCGCAGATTACTCTTATGAATAATCTCCAGCGAATGTCTATTAATAGTGAATGGCAACAAATCAAAGAACTAGGTGCTTAGCATATTGCAATTGGCATCAGTTCTCTAGTCAACTTAAGAATTTTGACTGTGCATCTCAAAAATTGTGAAATCGGTAACCAAGGATTTTAACATGTAGCAGAGGGAATATCTAAACTGAAAAATCTCAATTTGCTTTGTATTGAACTACCAGGAGATCCCATAAGCTTAACTGGAGCGAACAGCTTAGCAGTCTGCTTGGTGGAACTAACCAATCTAAGAGAGCTTACATTGAGATTAAACATTCTCTAAAAAAATAACAACATCAGCAACGGAGAAGCTTTGAAGTCTTTCTCTTTAAGTCTATCTAAGCTTGTAAAACTCACTTCATTGAATTTGAACTTCCACTGTGATTATCTCTCAGCTAATGACATCTACGACATATCTTGTGGCTTCAAAAATTTAACTTCTCTCAGAAAGTTATCTATCACCCTTTGGCCAAATAAAATCCAATCTCAAGAAGGATTAGAATTCATGGCAGCATTCTAGAATCTCATGAATCTCGAAATTTTAAGTCTTAACTTCTATGAAAGTTAACTACCATTAGGAACAACATAAAGAGACAACGAAATAATCGATTTTTCATCAGCAACTACACCACCTCCTACTGTCGTATATTCTCTCAGTCACTTAGTTAATTTATCAACTATTTCATTGGAAATTACATCCCCATCTGAAAAAGGCAATGAAATAAGAGCATTAGCAGAATCATTGCCTAATCTACCTCTGCTAACATCGCTCACCCTCTCATTCGATTCAGCTCATTTAAAAGTCAATGATACTACTTTACTTGAGACCATGCTCTCATAGCTCTAAAGTTTAACTAGTTTTACACTGCACTTCAATCATGTGATTCTATCTGGACATAGTTCTGAGTAGCTCTTCAAGGGAATCGCAAAGCTGAGTAATCTACAGTGTTTCTCACTTTAACTGAATGATACACCTTTCGGAGACTCTCGTATCGATTATATTTCATAGTATTTCTCGAAACTAACTAATCTAAAAATCTTGAATCTCTCTTTGATTAGATCTGTGAAAAGTAGCTATGGTTTGCAGTGTATTTTCCAAGCTGTATCGAAACTCTCCGCTTTAGAAAGTCTTCATGTGATTCCTTAAGGTTTGATTCAAAAAGATGAAGACATGGAATATTTAACTTCCTGCGTATCAAAACTAACGAATTTGCGGTTTCTTAATTTGAATTTCTTGTACAGTGTGATAGGAGTTGTTGGTGCAGAGCAGTTATCGATTTGTATTTCAAAACTAGTTAATCTTTAGTCGTTAGTGTTATGCTTGAATAATAACCAGATTTAAACTGATTTGACAGCTCAGATTTTCAATGGAATCGTATAACTTCAGAAGCTGGTAACATTTACGTTTGTGTTTAATAAGCAAATGAATGGAAACCTAAGAAAGCTACTTTTAAAAAGCAATCCAAGATTAGTGAAGATATCCACGAATTGATAAAGAATATGCGGGGATTGTTTGGATTTGTCTGGAGACATCATCACAGGCAAGAGATGGGTTGATAAATCATATGAAGCAGAACTTTAGAATTAAGTAGCTTGTGTCTTACTGGCAACAATGATAAGTATTCCCTATTATTTTTCAATTTGAATTATTTTTGAAACGTTGATTCATTCCCTTATTTTGCAATCTTCATGTTTCATTTGTCATTTAAATCCTCAATCAAAAACTCTCTTTTGTGCCTTTTATCATGTAAATCAAATGCATTAGACAACCATGCAAGAATAGTCTTTCGTATCAACAAGATTGTAAATTAAAATAAAGTAATTTTTGCATTTTCCTTCATTCTACCTAATACGAGCCAATAATATTCAAAACTAAATAACTCTCCATCACTAAGTATGAGATAATCTTCAATTTGATATATTTGCCTAATTTCTAAATATGAAATCCAACAAGTATTGTTAATTTTGCATCAGTTGCAGATTTAAACAACTTAAGCAACTTAAACACATTACAATAGATTCTCTTTATCTAACGGTCAAATTCAAAAATCTTGATGAAAAGAAACAATTTGATAAACTCAAACATCAACAAATGATTAAAAGTACGCGCTATTTCTATTGTTTTAGATTTTTCCTTATCTTAAATACTGGGAATTGCAAATAATGATGATCGTAAATAAAAACAAATTTTCACAAAAAAATCTAAAACAAAACATGAATACTGCTACTAATATTGTAAATCTTCAAACCTTCTCTAAGAATTTGATACTAGAGAAGCTCCTTTGCATTAATAACTCATAGCTAGTTTGCTTGAAGAATTTCACCCTCTTTTTTACTTTTTAAAAATGCTAAAATAACACTATCGATGCTTTTGCTGATATCTTCCCCAAACTAGTTAACTTACAAACACTTAAAATTTTGTTCTTAAGAAATCAGCAGTTAACTGCCCTTATTCCAATTCTCTCTAATTCCTTTTCAAAACTCAAAAATCATCTGACTTCTTTCTCAATATCCTTGATTTCCTGCTATAAATAGGATTCCAATATTGAATGCCTCTGCAAAGGTATCTCCAAACTAATTCACTTGGATTCTTTTAACCTTAAAATCAGAAGTTATCTTACAAAATAAGGACTAAAGAGCATATCTCTTTGCTTACATAACCTTGTGAACCTTACCTATCTGAAACTTGATTTCTCTGAGCTCAATTTCAATGTCAACAGACAAGATACATTTGGCCTGCTTTCAAAAAGTCTTCAAAGAATGTCCAAACTTTAAAAACTTTTCATAAACTTAGACGAGTCTTATATATTCTATAACAGGGATGCCATCCATTTGTCCATAGGGCTCTCTAACAAATTAGACTTGTGCGTTCTTTCCCTAGTCTTCGAGAAGACTTCTTACAAAAAAATAGGCATAGAAAACCTCAACCACGCAATCTCTTAGCTGTAAAATTTAAAAATACTTATCATGAAGATGTTCAGAAACGAAGACACAGATTCCTAGTCTTCATGCAACCTTTATGCTCCTATTATTCCTGTCGACATTGCTAAGCTCCCTTAACTTCATACCCTTATTTTCGAGCTCTCTCGTAAGAAAATAACTGATAATCTCGCATAGCAAAATTTACTATAAACTTTCAAGAATCTTAGCTCGATTTTGAATCTTTAGAATCTTTAAATCAACTTGGAGTTCACAATTTTAACAGAAGATCAAGCGAGGTGTCTTGCTAAGAGTCTAGGTGAATTAATGCGTTTAAAACAACTCTTTTTAGTTTTAAATTACTTGAAACTCTCGGTATAATAATCTGAATTACTTTTCCTAGAGATTTCATAATTAACCTAACTCAAAACGCTATCTTTAGAGTTGGATAGCACATTTGTTGATGTGAACCCTACTGCATATTTAACTTCGTGCTTAAAAAAGCTGGTAAATCTCGAGAATCTCACTTTGGTGATTTCAAATCAACTTGTAGTCTGCAAGGAATTCTTCAATATTTCTATGGCTTTATAATCTATGAGGAAACTTTCTTTTCTGAACCTTAAAATAGCACACATGCCTAATTAGGATATCCCTGATAAAGGTATTTCTTGTAGCATCACGTTATTCACTCAGATCATTTATCTGCAATTGTCTTTTGAATTTCCTTCTTTTGGAATACATTGTGGATAAGAGCTATCTCAAGGGATTTCAATGTTAATTAATCTGCGTTCATTGTAATTAGTCTTCAGATTCTAGAAAGAAGACGATTACAGCATTTTAGAGGAACTTGTTATTGGAATATTAAAGCTGTAGAGATTGACTCAGTTGTCAATAATCAATTATTATCTCAGAAAATACAAATAGCTATTACTCAGAAAGAACATTAGACTTGTTGAAACCTCTGATATTGAACAGACACATAGGGAAGCTTAGATGAATATTTGATAGAATGATTGATAAAAATTATTAGCTATTTATTTGAAAAAAAAAATACTGTTGTAGTAAAAGTACGTTTTGTTTTTTGAAATCGAAGAATAAGAAAGAGAGAAAAGATAAATATTTTATGGCTTTTTTGGACCCTTTACTCAATCTGGCGCATAATAGTTAAAATAGAAAATATAATGAATTAATTTGATTTATGTTAAAATAATACATTTTTAAAGTACTGGACTTAGCATATGAACTCATATAACTGCGTGAAGTATTTGATGTGTAGGATGTAGTAAAATCATTTTTAAAATTATCTTTGATTTTTGCTGTTGTTAATTCTCTTACATCTTAAGAACATTATTTTGTATCTTAATTAGGAGATCAAAAAGTATTTTTTTCTCCTGCTCACTTTATCAAAAAAAGTTGCAATTAAGTTAAAATAACATCTCGAAGTTTTCTCTTTCTTTATCTGATACCTGTGGTCAGAATTCAGTGTGCTACTCTGCTTCAAAAGGTGTACTGTGTTTGCAAATATTAAAAAAATACGAACTAAATGCATCCTTTGAAATCCTTGAGATTCGCTTTTAGCTTTGAAGGAAAGTTTAATTGTGAAACAATTTCAGAATTTTCATCACCTACCTCATCTAGCTTTGGGGGTACTTAAATAAATATGAAATTCTCCCTTGTTATTTGAATAATTCTAGCCAACAAAAAAAGGATTTAAAATCCTAAAAAAATTAAAAATTAAAGTAGAAGTCCACTTCTTCTCAAAGGAAAATCCAACCAATCTCAAGATAAGTAGAAGTTAAGTAACCCAAGAAAGAGAAAGAGACAAAAAAGGTACTTTTAAAATCATAACTTTTTAAATAAACTCATATTTCTTTTTTGACTAACTGAATAAGTTTCCTTAAAAACCGACTCTAAAACTTGAAAACATAACTCAGTTCACATAGCACTTCTTTGGATAATTCCTTTCAAGACTCAAGAATCCGCAACTCTAATATCAATCAAGTTAATCATCTAAAAACTCCTGGGACTTTCCATGAACATAGCTACTTCCACTAACAAAAAGCTGCTTATTAAAGAGCTCGGAGAACACAAGTCAATAGAGTATTTCAAGCAAATGCCTAAAATAAAACTGTTTTATTTATAAATCTGTCCTCATTTTATGATGAGCTTCTCGAGAGGTAGATTCCTATCTATTCTGCTAGTAATCTTAAATCAACTATAAGAAGCTGATCTCTTCATAACAGCAAGCATGGAATAAGATCAGTCAACTACAATGGATGAATTTACAGCTAGCCTTACGAAAATCTTTGACTTATTCATACTATGTCCAAATGATTTCCCATATCCATTTTCATTGTTATCTAATTACAATATCCTGCTATTCTTCTCCCTAGCTCTAAATTTGCTTAGTATTTCCATTGTAATATTCCTCTGCATGAAATTCCTAAATTGTTAATTCTCCCCATAGAAATTATAATTCATCCTGATTCCAATGTCGTTTGTAATTAAATGCTACAATTTCATATTATTTCTTCCATTCCTGTCTATCAGTTTCTCAGCTCAATCTGACAGGAAAATCAGTATAAGAATCATAGGATTCATCAATACTCTTCTTACATTTGCTATCAGTAAATTTAAAACATTTTTTATTTTAAATTCCTTTTTGATTCATTTTATTGCTCCTCCATTATTAGGTTTCATCATAAACCACTTAGACTTCGACTCTAGCTTTACAACTTCAGACTATCTCTCCCGTCGTAGAAACCCCTCAAATGCCTTCATGCACCTTCTTATTTCCGTCCTTGTAGCTTTAAACCAATATCTTTCTTAATCTATCATCTCTACAATTATGGTCCTTTACATGATTACGAAGCTTCATTTATACCATCGAGAACAGTTTTTCATTAACGAAACTATTTCTAAAATCTACTAATCCCTGAATTACTGCTTTCTATCAGTTTCTTTCTGTTTTTTTAGCCTATTCATCCTAGGCTCAAACACAAAATCCTTTTTACTTCTAGTCACCTTACCAGTTTGCCTTAAAATAGGATTAACTTCTCAAACGAATCTCTATGATAGAATAATTCAATAATCAGTTGGAAGTAACTAATTTGAGCTGAATCAGCTATCTGTTCTCGAATTAGACATTTTCATTCGCCATTTGGTTTCCAATTTAGATTTATTTTACTTCGAAGATTACATAACCAAAGGCAATGCTGTGTTCTTCGAGAATTTTTTCATCAACCATTCAAGGTTCTGTCCTGCCACTACGAAGGATTCATCTGTCCATTGCTTTTGCCTCGATTTCTAAAGAGTAAGCAAATACAATAAATCGATATTTGCTGTGATTTCAAATGCTTAACAAAGCTCTCCAACTACCTGTCTTTATTTAGATCTTGATTACATTCCTTTTTTGTTTGAAAATTTTTCTTTTCAATCAGGAAAACGATCATTTTGATTTCTTAGAGTACTTCGGAGGTGAATACCGCAGAACCTTCATTGTATTTTTCATTGTATATCTTTTGGAGAACAAAATTCAAGATCTTCAAGCCAACAGACTAGACACCACTGATATAACACTGACTTACTTGAGTTTCCTTATTGAAATCAACTAAATCCCTACAAAAAGCTTTTTCTAACTTTATGACTTTCAGAACACACTGATATCATCCAACAATATTGATAAGCTGTTTCCTGTGTAGATCTTAGTCCATCGGAATAACAAAGCCTTTGGACATCTATTCAATAAGCCTGCCTTGTATAACTAGAGAATCTCCATGATTTCTATGATTCTCTTTGATAACTAACTCGAAAATTATTAGTCAACTTTACTGGATTATTTATTCTAAGCTGGCCATTTCTTTGATTTCGTGTGCAGTAACCACATTGATCTTAAAATTCTAGAGCAACGGGGGAGTTGTCTTTTAAAAGCGAAGCATACTCTATTGAAACAGCAAACTTAGTTATTTGACTTGAATCCTAATGATAGGCTTCTCCAGGAATTATCAAGAATCTTCTGTTCTGTTCTTGATTTTGAAGATCGCAAACCGTCTGATTTAGTCAAAGTCTCCAAGTAGCTTGCATTCAAGTAACTCTTGGCTTCAGAAAAGCATACTAATATGCCATTCGTGAAGAACTCCTGTGTAATTTATGCTTCCTTCAAGACTGAAAAAGAACAAATTATAAAAGTGTCTAAATCTTTTTAAGATATTTTTCAGATTAAAAATGCCTTGATTGTAGGCAAAACTATTGATTATCTAATGCCTAAAGCGCTCAGTGAGATTCATGCTAGGATGATGCGTGATTTCCGTAATAAAGGATTTCTGAATAATATTAAATAAGGTAAATAATTATTTAAATGTTATTTTTTTTTTCTTTCATTTTTTTCCTTTGATTCCACTTTTCCGAAGCTAGAAAATCATTTATAACTCATATGTTTGAGCTCAGGTACTAGATTAGTCTTTGGGATAAACGGTTAAGGGTTTCTTATCCCGCTAAAAATCCGAATCAAATTAGAAATATTCTTCAGTGAATTCGGTGTTTGCACTCATTTTATCAGAGAAAGTGAGAAACCTAGAGATTATATCCTTTTTGATAACAAAGGGAATATTCTAGAAGTAACTGAGAACATATATAATCAAATATTCTCACAAACCTGCTCTTTTTGTAATGGCAATTATGTTGATTGACTTTTTTCATACAAAAACATAGGTTTATGTGTGTGTGATTGTGTTTTGACATTTTGTTGTTGTAACAGATTAAGTGAAGAAACTTAGTATCTACGAGATTCTCCCGTTGGCTTAAGAAATCTGTGAAAATTAAAGATTCTAAGAAAAGTTCATCAGCGAAATGAATATTAAAAATTAAAATTCTGAGAAAAAATCCTGTGGGAAGATCTAATCCTTGCAGTCACTTGGGTTCACGATTAATAAAAACGGCAATAATTGTAAAGATGGCAAACTGTTTGATATTCAGTTTTCAATTGATTTAATGCTGTCATCCAGCTTGAATTTCTAAGACTTCAAAGTTCTTGAAGTAACTTCATTCTAGAAAAAACATGAAAACAATGAATCCATTCATTCCTTGAAGAATATGCTTAGCATCAACAAAAACCTCAACTCTAGCGATAAAACATCTACTTTAAAAAATAATTAGCTGCAAGATTAAAAAATACCAAGAAAATAAATGAGCAGCCATCACACAAATAGCACTGCTATTACAAGTAACCATCCCCTGGATCCCCTGGGGATGCATCCACAAAATACTTCCAGACTTGGAATTGGTATTTAAACGAAATTTCCATGGAATTGGAAAAGCTTTGCAACTTAAGAAAAAACTATCTTTTCAAGTAAAATCCAGCCAAACTTGGAGGATATCAATCTAATGGATAACTTGAATCCCTTAAAGATTTCTCTTGGTTTAAATAAAACACCTGGAATCCCTGTGGTTAAAGCGATGTTCAAAGGATAGAGATCAAATTCAGATTAAAATTTCTCTGAAGAAAACTCTAAACTACAAGAACCAACTCGTATTGGGGTTGCCGAAAAAAACAACCAAAATGCTGTAACAAATTGTTTTTTAAATTATTCTGCAAAAGAATGTCACTATTTTTATCTATTAGAAACCTGATATCCAGTAGTATCTTCTTAACCAGCAAGAAGACAACCATCAGGCCTACGAAGAAGAGATCTCGATGGATTCAAACTTAATCAAATCCCTTATGATTGAATCTCCAACACACACGTCTAATAATTCGGTAATAAAACTGCTGTCTCCTAACAACAAAACCTCCAATGCTTCTACTCTATATCCTAAACCGAATATTGCAGAAGATTAATAAGATCCAATTGCTAAGAAGAAGTATTTTCAAACTGCCAAGTTAAGTAATATCTCCCAAGGGTAGGAGCTCGTAAAAGGCACCAAAATCTAGCAGCAGGATTGTTCACTTCAGAATTCAAACCCATAAGAGAGATAAAAGAAAGATAAAATGGTTTCTAACAGAAACACCAATCTTTTAACTTGTAAGAAGGGAGGAAGGGAAGAACATCGATTAATAATGATCAGATAAATCAGCTGCAAAGAGACTCTACAGGGTTCAGAAGGTACACATTATCAAAGAGTAAAACCTTATAAAATCGACTAAAACATCTAAATTCCAAACAATTCTCTGGGCTCTTCTCAGCAAGGTTAGCTATTGTCGGTTAGGTAACATACGAAAACCTAAATGCAGCAAAGCCATACATCTAATTAATGCTTTTCAATCAACGAAAGGTAATACAAAAACGCTATAAAAAAGATGGTTTTGCAGGAAAACATTTTCGGACTCAGAGTCCTCTCTGTAGTGGGTGTCCTATCGTTTATCCTGCTGGCTTGCTTGATTCTGTCATTGTACTTCTAGTTAAAAAGCATGCTAGATTCTTTGCAAGAGAACATGGACTAGCTGAGTATCTTCTACATAAGCTTCTTCAATGTAGTTCGGACAATAGCGAATAGCATGTTGGAAGTAGTGAATATGTTTTTCTTTCCCATGACGCTCAGCTATGTGAAGAAGGAGAATGCCATAGCAGTTGCTGAGAACGCAGGTTATATCACATCGTTCAAAGCATAGTTTCTGATTATCCTTTATTCAAGCCCGTATAATGATTTTCTGTAGACGTTGAAGGAGACTTTTATTTCAATATAATTCTTCTTCTACGATGGTAACTAAGTATTCTACTAATCAGCTAACGAGTTAATCATCAATTCTTTGTATTTGTTCCTCGTGATATTGACATCTATGCGATAAATGTTAATAAATCTCTTGAACTATGTGAACTTGCAGTCTTTCGTCGAGAACTACGTTTCTTATAGGAGCAATGTTCTGGGACTGTAAATAAAAGTCTAAGAATCGATTTCATCAATTCTCGAATCATTTATATTGGTGCAATACGTGAATTTATTGATTATTGTAGGTGTCAGTTTTATTCTTTCCGTGACTCTGCTTGTGATTAACTCATCCATCTAGAAAAAAAAAGATAACTTCCTTAAAGTACTTGGTAGTTTTTCACCTGAAAAAATACAAAAGCTCATTGATGTTATTGAGTATTATTATGAAACGCTAACGGAAATCATCCAGCAAAGGAACACATCTGGAAAAAGCAAACAGTCTGAAAGATAAACTATCTGCTAGTAGGATTTTGAAAAGTATCGTTAATTCGATACCTTAACGAGATAGAGTTCCAAAAAAAAAACAATTTAATCTTCTCCAAGCAATGAAATCCCCCTTGAACTCCCTCTGAATCCATTGGTGATCATTAAACGCTAGGCCTAGCGGAGAAACAGATCGATTGCTTCATTCAGCTCAATTACTAAGATAAGCAATCTAATATTAATTTCAGTGTGTTCCATTATTATCTGTCTCTTAATTTTCCCAATTACATAACTGATAATCACTTTGGACTTCAAAAACGAGGCTGCCAGCATCTTCACTGAGCGAATATCTATCTTCTAAGCATAATCCTTGGTCTTCGACTTGTAAGCAAATCACGGAATGCTTTTCGCATGGATAGGCTTAGGAACAGAGAATACTTAAATCCAAACAAATAAAAGAGCTTCTTTGTACCGCTCGATTATCAGCTTCAATGGATAAATCGATTATATTATGAACCTCTTGAATAACCTAATATAAAACGCTTAGCATTAGAATTACGGCTCAGAAAAATATGCTAATTTTTACTTCCAAGTTCTTTAAGAGGATATTTGCAAGTTAATCCCGTAATTCCCCAATTATTTCGACTCCCAAGCCCTTTCATACGACTGCGCAAATATCATGAATGGGATTCTCACAAAAGGCTTGATTCTTTCGATGAAATACCTCTTCCAGACATACTTGCAGATCAGCCAGCTGTACGTTGAGTATCCGACTTTGGAGCAGATGTAGGCGATTAGAAACTTTTTCTATTCATCATAGTTAACCAACGATTTCCCACAGAATCTCAATAGATTCGCCAAGCTGATTGCATATTCTGCTTAAGCGCTAGATAACTTCCTAGTCAGCTACTAAGCTGATTACTTTGATGAGCAGAGGCGCTCATAATTATATATTTTTCTAGCCATGTTCTCAATGGTGTTGGTGGTGTTCCCAGTCGGATGGATGTTCTTGTTTAGAAAACTCAATAATGATCTTCGACATTCGAAGAATTTAATTACACTTTTTCATATTAATCTGATAAAAGAGAACAACATGATAGAATAAGCATTGAAGAATAGAAATCCAGGTGCTTAAAGGTATGATTTAGATTGAGAAAAGGGAAACTTTGAAGTATTTAAAAATTATTAGATAGATAGATTTATTTTTGTACGAATACATAATCCCTGAGAAGAATAACTCTTCTAAAGTGAGCAAAAAAAAATGAGATCATTTAAATATTCGACCACATCTTAAGTTTCAGTAATAAATATTTTTCAGTTGAGCTGAATAATTCATAAGTATTCAACTAAATAAAGGAAGAATAATAGGACACAATGATAACTGAATTATAACAATCAAGATCATTAATCAGCTTCCAATGAAAATTGTCTCAGACTTCTCTGTCACTTTGAAAACAATTTGTTCCATTTGAGGAAAATCCCAATCGATTATTATTACTTGAGTAAAATTTATTTATTCTAAAATAATCAAAGCCAATGTACTTTTAAATTACAATTTTACTCATTTGAAGCAAAAATTTTATTAAAGTTTTAATGAAATCTTTTTGGGGATTAATAAAAAGAGATTGTTTTCAAAGAATTTGTTTTTGAAAGAAAAATTGTGTCAAATGAATACACCATAAAGAGATCATAGAAATTGATTCCATTTAATGAATGAACTTTTGGTGAGTTAATTTCAAAATAAAAAATGGATTTGAGGGGGATAGTGTTTACTTCCAAGGATAAGATAGGAAAATGAAAAGTTAAATGAAGGACAAGAGGAAATTAAAAATTGTTTAAGAAGATAAATAATAGCTTTTTTGTAATTGCTTTCATTTGCTTGACATAGCCAAATCAAAAAACAAGCTAAAATGAATGAATATCTTTGAAATTAGATAAACAATTCTAACTTTTACAATAATAAAAAATAAGTCATTTGAGTTTGATACTTCTGAGTACTGGAAGATTTATTTCTTCTACTTTGATGGATATATTAAGTTGTAAGAGTTCAAATAAGAAAAGTTATCGAAATGAGCTGAGAGAACTGATTTATTTTTGATATTCTTTTCAACAAAATCCTAAAGCTCTTAAAATTTCTCATCTCCTCCAAGAATGACAGTCTTGAGTTTATCGATTTAAACAATTTCTCTGTAGATTTTAAGAATAGAATTAATTCTTGGTATCCCTGTAAATGATTTCGCTATGGCAGTAAGATCATTGCTAACCACACACCTTTATGAGTAATAAAAAGAAACCATTTATTAACTGTTAGATAATTTATTTTTGGTTGCTAACAGTTGACTACAGTTCATTTGTTGTTGTTATTTTTATGCTTATTCAATCATTTCTTTAGCTGAAATGCTCAGTGAAAATAAGTATTTTTGTTGTTGCTGAGAAAAACAATTAAAGTTGTTCAAGAATTTATGAAAGCAAATTGTCACATTTCGATTGGCCTACAAATTATTAATTCAAATGTGATGAAGCTACTGTGGAACTATAGATTGTGAAGAAATTAACAAAACAAATATCAAGAAGGATTTCTAAATAGGATCATTTAAATTCCCAGAGAATCTTGAAGATACCTTGAAAAGAAATAGCTCAAGGATTCAATTTTACTTTTTCATTATTCAAATATTAATCTGAAAAATAAGGAAACAAATGAAACAAAAAAATTAATGAAGAATCTGTAAAATCAACCTTCGAAAAATATCTAATATTTCATAATCTTTAATCTATTAAATAGTTTTGTCTTTCTGATTATTGTTTGTGAAAGATTAAGGATATTTTTCTTTTTCCTGCAATATAATTCCATTAAAATAATAATTACGAACATTCATTAGATAGAATGAGTTAATTTTTAATAAGATGATGTGATTTTGCTTATCCATCATATTCTAAATCAAGTTATTATTACTTGTTTTTGAGGAATAAGAGCATAATCAGTACACTTTCTTTGATTATTATGAAGTTTGACTAGAAGTGAGGATTCTAGTTCAAGATACTTAATCATGGAAGTGCTTATTATTTAAACCTTAAATGAAAATTACAACAAGAAGACACACATAAATTGTAAGACAATTTCTTTGGTTTTTACGATTCCTCGAAAACAAGCAATTTTAAAATTTTAAACAGAATTACTCATTGGCAAAAAAAAAAATATATGATAAAAGTATGCATTCATAGTCCTTTTTCTTATCAAAGATCATAGCTAGATCTTTCTGCATATTCCTCTTTTAAATTGGTATCCAGATTTACAATTTATTGGCCCCTCAAATTATTTTGTGGATTTCCCAGTGGATCTTAGTCTTCCAGATATCAGAGATTCCTTCGCACGAATTGAAACAGAGCAGAGCGACGAAGTCAAGACAAGTAAGATCAACAAGAGGGATGTGATTTTCATTTGTGTTTTTGTATATTTTTTATTGGTCAATGTTTGAGTTTTTGTGTTTATTTATTTATTTATTTTTATCATGTTCTTGTCTGTGCCCTGCTTTTGGTGCTGAAAAATAAAATGGAAATAGAAAGCCAGTACTGTCCAGATTAATTAGAATTTTTTTCTTGCTGGAAGAATTACTTCTTTTTTTAAACCATTTTTCTCCATGATTTTCAACTATTAAGCAATAAAAATTATGGTTTCCCATATTATTTTGACTTTAAAAAAGGTTCTAAACAAGGAATAGACTATGATGAGATCGATAGCTGATCTGTGTTTAATACCCTAATTTATTGTTATTACTTAAAGATATTCAGTCATGCACATAACAGACAATTACCCAAATAAATCCATAATAATAAATTATTATGGGTTTATTTAGGTAATTATCTGTACAGTGATTTACTGAAATTATTCAAGAACAAAAAAAGAAATTGAGAAAAATTCCTCCATTTGGAAATAATTCTAATTCACCTTCACTGGACAACTTGGCTTTCTATTTTAAATTGATTTTGGAGCTTTAAAAGCAAAGCACAGACAAGGACAGGATAAAAAATAAATAATAAATGCAAATATTCAAACATAATAACTAACCAAAAAAATATACAAAAAGACAAATGAAAGTTACATCCCTTTTGTTGATCCTACTTATCTTGACTTCATCGCTCTGCTTTGCTTCAAGTCATACAAAGGAATCTCTGATATCTAGAAGACTAAGAGACACTCAGAAATCAAGAGAATTATATCCTGTGCCAATTAATTGTAAAAAGGGATACAGATATGCAAGTGGACGTTGCAGAAAGATTGAGTGATCTTTGATAAGAAAAAGGACTATGGATGCATCTTTTTTTCATGTATTTTTTGTTGTACGAATAGCTCTGTTTGAAATGCTAAAAGTTATTATTTTCGAGGGTTCGTAAAAACCAAAAAAATTGGCTTACAATTTGTATGTGTGCCCTTCTTACTGTAGTTTCCGTTCAAAGGTAATTTCAGTTGAAGGATAGCTGGAAACGAAGCAGCTTAGCCATATTTGGAGGGATATTGCAATCCATAAAGCATACATATTTTTGTGCATTAATGATGAGATACTTCTATTGTACATTTATGCAAAGTTTAGGATTATCTTTGCATTTGTGATCTCCTAGAAGAAGATCTAATTTTTGCTAGAAAATGAATTTTTTCCTTCGAACAATATTTTCCAAATGTCTCTTACTGATCACCTCTGCGACAAGAAAAAACAAATTCTGAAGACATTCTTTACTAATTACTACTAATAAATCCTTTTATGATTAATTATCTTTTTAACTAGAATCCATAACTTCTAGTACATAATCAATTAATAATCAAGAAAGATGTACTGATTATGCTCTTATTCTTAAAAACAAGTAAGTAATAACTGATTAAGCATATGATGGATAAAGCTAAATCACACCTTCCTACTCACTCTGCTTAATGAATATTGAAGCTCTACCTAATACTGCACGAGTTAGAAAAATGTTCTTAAAACATTAATTGAAAAGAATAAATAAACTTATTTGCAGATGTAGATGAAATCACAAATAATAACCAGCCCCCACTCCTTGCTAATTAAATAATAGCTTAGTCTCGGATATTAATTGATTCGATGCTATTAATGACACCGATTCATGAAGTTTATAATGGCAGTACAAATTCAATTCGAAATGATTAAAAAAAATGAAATGACAGCTTAACGCTTTTTTAAATAGAAGAAGGATAATATTTGATTTATATGTGGAAATCACACTTAACCTAAACATAAGATCAAAAATAATTTAAAAAATAAATCTATTAAAAAAAGAAATGAAAAAAAAAAAGAGAGAAGATTTTATTGCTGATGATCAGGAAAATACTTCAAATCATTCTTCTGAAAATCCACCAAGAAAAACAACAACCAAATTAATTTCTTAATAAGATCAAGAAAGTTTGGATAATCAATCTTTATTTTATCAAAAAGCTGATTTCGAATAGAAAGTAACTTATTAATTTCTTGGAGAAATGTGGTAAAAATATCAATCCAAAGATCACTTTCCTCATTCTTAATTCCTATAGCAATATGTATTCACCCATATGCGTGTAAACAAATAATTGGTAAGGATTTCAAGATAAGTAAGGCTTAAAGATTTAATCCTGTTGGATTATTGATAGATATTCCCCTCCCCCTCCCTCCCCAAATAAACAGAAGAAACAACTTAATTGTCAAAGATCTATTTCTATTATGAATTCTGAACCAGCTTGCAATGTAGTTGCATAGGACTAACCCTCCATGTTCAACAATTCCAACAATTTATAATCTTGTCTCTTTAGAATAATACCGATTTCTAAGTTTTTTCTAGCAGACCCCGAATCCTTTAAGAGCCTTGATGGCCTTACCCTCCTCATCGATTTCGACTCTCTTTTAAACGAATATTCACAGAAAATCGTCAATCTTCTTTCCAATCTGACTCAGCTATCATGTTTCGCAATACATAATGAACAGAAAAAACTCTTTAGTCTAGAATTAAGTCCCATTTTCTATGGGATTGCAGGTCTTACCAATATCCAAGAGTTGAATCTAAATCTTCTCGATTATTGCATCCCTTACGAAGAACTTAAATAGATATTCCACAGATTCTCCCTCCTAACAAACATTCGAAAGCTTACCCTCATTTTTGAAAGCAACCATTTTATTAAAGGTGCTGAGCATATTTCTAGCTGCTTGAGAATGCTCAAGAAGTTAACTGATCTCTATTTAGATTTGGGGACATATTCTTTAACTTATTTAATGGATATTCTTATTGTTCCTATTTCC
>Ga0302271_10001550_pt1 | contig 21897 bp, 12 predicted proteins | sample III_Bog_N1_1_FD_198767 | JGI IMG/M metagenome (GOLD analysis project Ga0302271, IMG submission 198767) | Peat permafrost microbial communities from Stordalen Mire near Abisko, Sweden - III_Bog_N1_1 | ecosystem: Environmental > Terrestrial > Soil > Wetlands > Peat | place: Sweden: Abisko... | reverse complement strand
CAACCCCAACCCCAACCCCAACCCCAACCCCTTGATTAGCTTGCTAACTAACTTCACATGATATTTAGCTCCATAATACAAAATCAGGTCTATTAATTTTCTGTCTTTTGAAAATCTTCAAAATCAATGGTAACTATTTTAGTCATTAACTTATGGAAAAATATGGAAAAACAATATTTGGATGATCTCACAAACACATCTGATTCTCCCTTTTCTTTTCCATCAGACTCATTTCCTTCTAAATCAGATTGTCGCAGTATTCACAGTTTTAGATCCTTCTATTTCCATGATTTTAGCCACTCTGAATTCATGGAATTTCCCTGGACCAACTTCTAAATCAGTAGTCATAAAAGGCTAGAGAAACTCCAAGTATGTCTTTTAAGTTGTATGATCTGCAGCGACAACCATGATATTAGCGTTATTATGCAGTCTGCACATCCTTGCTAGATAATGAGTTGAAACGAATGCAGCACGAATTCCTTTGAGTTTATTCAAGATTATCGATGCTTCTGTACCTGTTCCAGTTACGATCACACCTAAATTCCTTCCACTATCAGAGTTAACTCTCGATGCAAGCTACTTATATAACTCAACCTACTAATGAATTTTCTATTGATTAGCTTGAGAATCTTATGGTCTAAGTATTTCAATAGAAACACCCAGAGATTCAAGTTACTTCTGAGTTTTAGGTATCCATTCTTCATATTCCGCACTATCAATAGCTAGAATTAGTCTGTGTTTCTTATCTTCTGCCATTTTTTGTGTTGTTATAGAAGTCTTAAATTCTTACAAATAAATATCTTTCCTCCTTTATTTCTTTTTTGATTCTATTTCTTGTATTTATCCTTCACAATTATTTTTCGTGTTATTTTCCATAAATTTTACTTCTTTTTTGACTCAAATTCAAGAATAAAAAGAAGAAGACAACAATACCAAAGCTGTAAGAACATATCCTAATACACAAAGGTCCAAGAAAAACACTCAAAATTACTAATTTTTCTTCATATTCTTCTTAAATTCTGTTTCTTTATTTGTATTTTACGAATTACTAACATTCTACCCTCAAATGTTCTTACCTCTCATTTTCTTTTTTATCATTGTTGCAATAAAGTCATTGCTTGCCTGTTTACTCACACATCCTTCAGGATTACTTGCACAAAGGGATTTACATTCCTTGCAAGCTCTGGTCTTATCAAATTATTTTCCATTTGGCAGTGGGTCTTTAGTCTGTTTTGTAACAACAAAAATCAGTAAAAAATACATAAAATTAAGATAATTCAATAGAGCAAGGTGTACTTTAATTGTCTCAAAAAGACGAAGGTATTCAGGTAGTTTCTTGTCATTTGCAGCTTTCTTTTCTGCCTTTTTTTAACTCACCCTAATCAAATAAACAATGGATTAGTTTTTCCAAATTTTTAGCATGATAAATCTCTATTTCTTCTCATTCTCAATATCAGTCATACCTTTCAGCTATTTTTTATGATTATTCCTCATGATTCTTTCCTAATTGAATCATTATTTCAACAATATCATAGTGCCGTTCTTCTTTTTCTTTGAGAGCCTTTTCTTCAGTTTTAATTGCATCTTCTAGGAGATACTTGCGATACATGTTTCTATCATAAAGAGTTGTCTCGTCCTGAGGGAACAAGAGCATAATTAGATCGATTATTCCAATTGTATATATTGTTCATACATAAAAGACTTCAGGAAAGTTTTATTTGAGAATCTTCTTAGAGAGACAAGAATAATTCCTATGATTGCGCTAGCCATTAATTTTATCGTAGTCTTCCATTTAGAAGATACGAGGATCCAAGTTGTGCTTTCTCATGTTCTCGAATGAAAATAGAAAACAATGGCTATATTTTAGATAGATTACAGAATAAATATCAGTTTTGTTTGCTTGTTTTTTTTTTTGGAGAAGAAACAAAATTTAAAAACAAAAATCAATTCTTAAAAATACTGGTGAGTATCATTTGGATTATTTTCTGATTGTCTGAATTGCTTTTTATCCTTATTACAATCTCTATTTGTAGAATAGTTGAATAACAAGGTTTAAATTCAAATATGAAGATTTTATATTTCCTTTGATACTATGACATATCTTCTCATGTTTGTATTTTTAGAAATGATCTTCTTTCGACAGAAGAGATAAATAAAACAAAGATGAAAGGATAATGAATGTAAACACACATACAATATTTTTGTTTGTTCCACTCAACTTACCATGCAGTTAAGGGGTACCTCACTGCACTGATTATCTTTATGTTTATTTATTTGTTCTTAATTTACGGTGACTTATTTTGCAGTTTGTCTTCATCTTTTTTTAACTTCATCGTAGAGTTAATCCTCATCAAACCCTTCTTCTTCAATAATCGGCTGCTAATGCGGGAAACTCGCTAAAGGCATTTACTTTTTGCTAGCCCCCATAGTCGCAGGTGATAGATCTTGTTTATCTGTTGTATTTTTGACGATCAATTCCGTGAGCCGTTCTTCTTCTAAAGCTGGTAGAATCTCATAGAAAAATGTAAATATTGCATATAGAATGTCAATGACAAACAATGTCCACCAGAATCCAACCATCACAGCGTAGAAATCACGTATTTAAGACAGTTTATCTTTGTAATCGCCAGCAATGTTAGATGAGTAGAAAGTGTCACTGCATTGAAGAGACAATGAATCTTAAAACCAATCGATGCTGTCCTTGATTCTCTCGAGGGAGATGAATATCGAGGGGAGGTTTAAGAAGCGAAATACCCAGTGAAAAGCAGTGATGATTAAAGTAGTTTTTACCCATCCTTTTTCTCGAGGAAAAAGTGTTCTTCCGAATCGAGCAGAGTTAAACCGTGGGTCGAAGAATCTCTCAGCTTTGTAATATTTGACATCAGCCATTCTTATGCATTTTCGACGGATTGAGATTATGATTAGAAGGAGAGATACAACGAATAATGAAATAGATGTCGTAGCTATTAAGTGAGTTTGATTGTAGGTTTCAGTTGACAATTCGAATCTTTCTTTCACTTACGGCATGGAGAAACGGTAAGTAGCTCTGCAACTCATCGTCCAAGGTGGATACGGCATCGAAGAAAGCACCCATTTATATGAGTCACTTGGTCTTGGGTAAGCCGGAAGTTTCTTCTAAGTCATGATCAATGCCCAAAGCGCTGCATTAGCTTTGAACAATGTTTCTTCTCCTAACGTATCCAGCTACACAGGTCTGGAATCAGAGACTGTGCAGAAAGTTCGACTGTTTTTGAGTAAAATGTAGTCTCCTTTTTTTGACAAACTGATTTGTTTTTGAGTGATATGCTCGCAATGACTGTATTCATCTAATCTGAACCCTGCGACTGGGTAGTGGCTGCTTTGTGTCTCGAACGCAAATGAAACCGAGCTATCAATCTCCAGGATCTAAAAAATTATCACACAAACAAAAAAAACAAGATTTTCTAACAATATGAGTCATTCAAGGAACAAATAATTCTGAAATTCAAGGAAGCTCAAGGGAAAGAGTTATTCAAAATTATTAATTAACGAATAGAGAGTTAATGAAAGAAATCACTGTATCCGAATGACAAGGTTTACTAAAAATCCTCTGAAAATGAACAAATATTACCTGTTCTTAGGCGATTCCAACAACATTCTTATTGTTATGTGATTGGATATACGAAATCGGGCAATTTTCACTGACTGGCATGCACACAGTAGTTTCCCCTGATCCGCATGATTTAAAGAACGTATCTACCGGCGAAGATGCACACCCTGTTGAGGCTGTAATAAACGAGTAAGTATCGTGCCTTTAAATACATAATTTGTTTGATGACCTCCATTAGGACATAGTAATTGATTCCGTTGCATCTACTTAGTAGCATGATAATGAAATTAACTAAGCATCACATGCTCCTTTTAATATGAATAATTAGTTGTCCAATGGGCACGCACATCCAAGATACGTCCCTGGCCACGTATAACTGATGGCTTCTGTGTAATCACTTCCACAGGATGCACTGGATCCAACGACTTTTAGTGATACTATTAAATTACCCTCCCATAGAGAAACTGTCTCTTTAGCAAAGATATACGAATCTCGATCTTGCCAATCACTGAGCATAGTGCTGCTCGATATTGATAATGCGAGGTTGACTACTCCGTAAATCACTATTGATAGACCGTACAACCAGAAGATAGATTAACCACAACAGCCTGATCTGGAATTCACAAACTTTTCGATTCTTGAAATCAATCCACGCCAATCGCAAGGATGCTTGGAAGTCTATGTTCCTTGCTTGTTTTTATTGTTGGGTGAATTTCCATTATTGGAGAGATGGATGTGTTTGGTACTTTGTAAGATTGATTAATGATCTTCTCCACCGTCTGTTTCAGCTTCACTGCGTTCTTCGACCATCTCAATTTAGTCACCCGAGTAATGTCGAGGTTTTGTCTTATTTTGAGTCTTACGGAAACCTGATATGTACATCTCTCTTTTATGGCTGTGTGTTTCTTCAGAAAAGGAAGCTAGAGTGATTGATTTTATGATTGAGATTTTTTGTTTCTTGTGGAAAAAAAAAATTTAAGAATTATTTTTGGTTTTGGTCTTTTTTTCAACAGGAAATAGTAATTAATGATCGTGAATATTATTTGTGGTGATTTGATGGATATTTCGTTCAGTTGGATAATATTTTGAAAAAGAAGTGTAAAAACAAGTATTACTATCCAAAGGGCTTGCAAAAATACTTATTTGCATGTGATTAATAATCCCTGAAACACTTTAAATTTATCTTTGACTCTTGATTCTTTCTTTTATTAAACTCAAGCATAGATTTCTTTTTCACTTGAATTTTTCTAATAGTTTATTGAGATTTTGCTAGTTTATAACTCTATTTGCTCTTTTCCAAGTGAAAAACACATTCCCTTCAAAGAATGTGAATTAAGGTGGGGAGATCTTGAACTCTGAATTATTAATAAATTTTTCTATTGTGCTCTGCATTTACGAAGATAGATTTTACATTAAATTATTCTGAATACTAAGCGAAAATAGGTCTAATTACCTTGTAGGGTGCGAACCAATCAGCGTAGAAGTCAATTAAGACTCTTTTTTCATTTAGTTTACTAATAAAAGCGATTAAATCAAATACATTAGAAGATTTTGTCATTTCAATCTACTGTGATTGAGTAGAAGGTTATGGCAGGGAAGCCTTAACATTAATTTCAATGTCTTGATTATTTGTGCCATTTGAGAAAATAGGCTTTAATCGCCTACTAACCTGATGAAGACTGATTGAAGATCTAAATGAGTTATTTTTCCTTTTCAAATTTTTTAGGAAACAATACTACTATCCGCAAGCATTCACAACAGAACATTGCATTTAATCTATTATTGATTTGATCACTTACCCCATTGAAGTATTGAGAACTTCATCTTGCAATCGAGAGATGAAATATTTAACCCAATCAGGAAATGAATGATTTCATAGGTGAAATTATTGGAGTCATTTTGATATTATCATATTTATCCTTCATGTATCATCCTGAAATACTTCAAAGAACTCAATGAATATTACTTTAAAAACATAAGACGAAAACACCTTGACCATTACACATTTGCATATGAGAAATCGATGAGATTTACCTCAACTTTGTGTTTTGTTTCCTTCATTTTCCAAATTAATAGTAGGTTTTAAAATATTTCTTTGGGTATTTTTGCTTGAAAGAGAGTCTACTTATAATATTTTTTTTACGTTGATATTAAACTAGTCCCTCTTAGATCTGAAATCAAGTATGTGCTTGTTCTTTTCTGTTCTCCTGATATTATCAGATTAGTGTCAATAAAAATGTTAGGTAATAATAGAATTAGGATTGAAAGTAATGATATTCAATTTGGATAAGCTATTATTTAAAAAAATTACAGTTCTCTCTTTTGAAGAGAAAACTCTCTTGAACAAAATATTCTCATCATTATCAGAAAAATTTTTCATTCTTTCAGACAACTTAAACTCATCAGATGTATCCAATTATTTTTTTTCAACACAAATAGGAAGTTAATAAGCACTTATTAAAACTTTGAAAGACAGTGAAGGGTTATTTGGATCAAATTATCTTAGGAAAATGGACTAATCAGCTTGAGAAAAAACAAGAGAGAGTGTTTCTGCTGAAAGTTTATTTTGAAGATATGGAAGGGGGACTTCTTGTAGATGTTTTTCTCTTATTCTGTGAGATTTTCATCCATTGCCTTTTCCCAGAAATAGCGCAGTTTCCAAATCACAGCCTTATGAGTATGATTAAAAATACAGAGAGAATTGTGGAGCAGGATGCATTTGCAGAAATAGAAAGTAATACGGCTTTTTCAGTCATACAGGCATGGCTAATATTTTTAATATGTAAAAAATTTTAGAATATGGCCTGTGAGGAGTATGAGCAGTTGGGAATGGTTTCTGCAGAAGAAGTAAACAGAAAGGAAAGATTTTGGGAAAAGATTTTCAAAAAAAATAATTAAAAAACTCAAATCCTTTTCACTTTGAAAACTAAATGGCTTCTTAATTGTCTAGCTCTTCTCAACAAGGGGAACAACTGTTTTCCAATCACGATGTTCTGCGACTCTGCGAGATTCATCAGAACCAGCAGTGTACGTTCCTATGCACTGATCCAGCCAGAACTGACTGCGCCTTTAAATGCGACTACTGCGTTGTAGATCAAACACTTCAAAGCAAGAATCTCATTCCGATTTCTCAGATTCAGAAGGCAGATGTCAAGACAGTGTTCTGGCATTGGCCGCTTCCTGAAGACAACGAGCTCATTAGAAGAGTCAGAGAACTGTCTGTGCGACCCAAGGCTGATACCAAGTACAAGGAATGCATTGACAAGTACTTCAAAGAGCTCAGGATAGAGATCCTCGCTAAGATCGACAGTGTTCAGGAACAGATGCGCAAGCAGGCCGAGCAGCTCTGGGACTTCGACGACAGAATCATAGGACAATACAACGTCTTTTGTGCCAAGGAGACTCTCAAGAAGATCGTGTTTGATTCTTCAACTGAACTAAACCAGCTATCGACGAGGGTCAGAGAGACCACAGCTGGAGTTGTTTCGAGCAAAGAAGCAACAAAAACAGCTCTGGAAGCGAGTCTCAGCCAGCTGGCTTTGCAAGAAAGTGCAGTGGATTTCGAAGAGCCTGAGAAAATCAAAGAAGAAGTGCTGCAGAAGCTGTCGAGCATATCGATGTTTCTCGTGGAGGACTTGAGAGACCTCGTAGATGCTGAGGTGCATGATGGTGAGTAGGAGGCATCAGATAACTTAGAAGCTTTAGTGAGCCTCGCAACCAGCAAGCTGAATAGCACCACTGAGAGATTTCAGTTGTAGTTGCAGAGACAGCTGTCGAAGTTTGGAAAGGTGCTTTAGAAATTCGATTTGGGAGATGTGAAGGAGGAGAGGAAGAGAGTAGACGAGATTGCTTTGCTGGACGAAGGAGAGATCGATGAGGTGTAGTGCTTCGTGAGTGCCTTGATTGAGAGTAAAAAGAACAGGCGAGAGGAGGAGGATAATGGTGTTGGTGATAATGCGAGAACGAGGAGGAGACTGCAGGTTTCAGACATTGTTTAATTGGTGAGATGCAAGGCAAACCATGTCAGCGATGAAGCAGTTGAGGTGATCCAAAGAGTGCTCGGGAGTGTAAAGAGGTACATTGAGAGCTTTGAAGTCTAGTCCATCTACTTGGAGGGCTACGAGCAGGAGAGATTAGAGAATCTGAACGATTCTGATATCAAGAGATCATAGATCATTGTCTAGGAACTGAAGGAACTGCTTCGAGAAGGGGAAAATAATGAGAGATATGTTCGAGAACTCATCGGAATCGGGCAGCAGATGGTTAAGGCTCAGCAGCAGCAGATGGTTTAACCTGATGGCAATCGTCTCAGTGTGGAGAGAGTGGTTGAGATGGTAAGCAACGAGACGAACTTCTGCAGTGAAAAATACTCAGGAAAACTAAGAAACGCTCTAGAAGGAGTGAAGCTGTACTTGGAATCGTTCGAAGTTGGCCAAGATATGGCTGAGTAAAGAGGGTTAGAGAAGGTATAACTGAGCTGGCTTGGCAGACTGGGAAGCAAAATGAGGGAACTGAGCTAAAGAAACGGAGATGAGTATGCTAAGAGAGTCAAACCGACGAAAGAATGGCAAGCGAACTCAGCGAGAATATGCGAAATACTCAAAAGAGAACTGGATTTGAGCTAAAATAGTGTCGAGGAGATCGAATTGTTGCTGTGCTAGCTTTCTGTCTTCGAGATGCTCAGGGTAGAGTTGAAAGAAGTCAAGAGCATAAAGCTTGGATGGGCTCTGACTACTTTAGGATCGAGTAGCTAATTATAGCTGATGGATGAGTAGAATGGAGTCAGAATTGTTTAGAAAACGGGTTTGTATGGTTAGGCAGTGACAAATGCTGTTTTAGATAACAATCTTGTCTATTCGTTCACCTGCACCTTCAACAAACCAATCCCAGGAGAAAAGTACATTATGGTAGGACTATTCTAAGACGAGAAGATAAACAATGAATATGGAGGCTAAAGTGGTAATGGAGGTTTTCATTCATATTCTGGCTACAACGATAAAGAGATACTCAAGGGTTAATTAGTGAATAGTGCTCCTGTAAACAGTCTTTTGACAGTGCTTCACTTCAGGTTTTGCATCAGAACGCAATCATTCTTCTTCGCCGATCAGACGCACACCAACATCAACAAGATTAGACCCAACAAGTTCAACAAAGATGGCAAATATCGGCTAGGAGTTTTCTTTAGTAGCCCAGGCGATGATTATTCCTGTTGCATCTCCGATGTGAGAGTCTATTCAGATCAGCTCTTCGTGGATTCATTCTGACAAGAGCAGCAGGTGGCTCATAGCATAGAGCCTTAGAAACGTCTAAAATAACCCAAACAATGATCTATGTTTTCCATTAGACATAGTATTTAAACCAATCAAATGGACCTCATTATTCCTTCTAATTTCAGAATATAATCTGCATTCTTTTAGTATTATCCTTTTAAATAAATATTTTGCATTGTTTTAAGCTGTCAACGCACAGAAACTATGCATTGGTTGCTTCAAATTGTGATAAATAATCTTTATTTGATTGATAATACTACAATGAAAATATTTGTAGTGCTAACCTTGAACAATCTTCATCACTGACACTCTTAGATTACTTGTAGAAGCAACCATCACTTCATTCCATTTGGTAGAAATAATCAGATAATTATCTGCAGATGGTATTTCTATGTGCTTGAAGAAACATTCGTTAGCGTTGCTGATAGAGTTCTCGAGTTCGCAGCAATTGCCACAAGAAGGGATATTCATTTGTTTAAAGAGGTGGGCATTTTATGCATTTCTTGTTCGAATGCTTGCTAGTACGTGTGCTTTGAGAATTCTGTGGTTTGATAGTTCTTAAAAATGATCTGAGTTTTTCCAATATTTCTCATTCACTACACACAGATGAACAACCAATAATCAAGAAGTTTAGCTTACCTATTGACAGCTGTCTATTGCCTGTTTTGAAAGTTGTTTTTTCAATAACTGGAGATATGCAATCCACTGCTAACGACTTCAAAGAGAATAGCTCGGAACATCAAGCATCTTACTTTTTAAATACAACTAATTGTTCAGACATTTTCTAGACCATCTCCTTTCTTCCTTATTTCTAGTTCTTCAACCATGGTAGTAGGTCCTCTAACATATAACCTTTCTCAAGTCAAATAGCTATCTGGAAAAGAGTCTTTCTTTGAAAAGTCCTTAAAATAGACTAGATTATTGCACTAGCTTATTGGTTTATGAATTTAAGATTAGCAAGCACTGTAACTCGAGTGCCTATTGAAATTCTATCTTCCCCTTCCCTCCTCATATAATGTTAATTAAGAGAAAGAGTATTTGAAAAACAGAATTTTAATTAATAAAATTAATTAGAAGTTAGGAGAATTCCTTCAAAAGGAGCCATCAAATTCATCTCTTTCTTAGCTCAAAATCCTAAATCATCTGAATTACGAATACAGTAAAAATAAATTAACAATATCTCCCTTAATTAGAGCAACTATTCCATCAGATTTCGAACCTAGAATAGCTTCTCATCAGTCAATCTGTCATTAACAAATTAGCTTCTACTAAATAAAAACTAAGCAAAAATAATAATAAAAAAGAGAAAAAGACGCATATTTCTAGCGATCAATTGAAATCTACAGTAAAAAATCCCTAATGATACAATTCTAGTAGTAATCTCAAAGACCAATCAAGCAAACTCGTTTTTCTTATCATACAACTGCAATGAAAAAATACAATTACATTTGCCCCAAAAGACACTCAATAGTTACCTCTCCTACATAAACACCTAGCTAATCAAAAGTAAATTCAACCCTATGTTTGAATTCACTCTGAGTATTCATTAGCTAAAACTTCTATGCACGGAAACTGTTTCTTTAACTACCTCTCAATTGGATTATTCTTTGGAAAAATCAGCAAACAAGAATTGAGAGATTACCTCAGCAAGCATTAATAGGAGAATATATTCAATTTATTTGAGTTGATCTGATCACCAAATTCTTCTCAAGAAGCTTTCTAGATTGCAAGTGACTGCTTTGGCACTATTATCCTGCTCTACAAGGGTAAGTTCTTCAAAGGAATATTAAATGAGTCCTTCACTCCAAAAGGAGTAAAAAACAATCTAATAAAATGCAATAGACTTTAATAAATCACTTAAAATTATCTTTAAAGGTGACTACTGAAAAAATGGGAACTATTAACTCATAAAAGATAATGCATAACTTTCCAAACTGTGTAACCTTTCAAAAAGATCTCAACAAATCCTCAAACTAAGATGGAATCTACAAGGTAAGACTCCAAACCCAAGTTCACTGTCATTGCTCAAAGCAGTAGTTTCAAGAAGCAATAACACTAAACAGTAACTTAATAATAAGCCACCGAATCAAAAATATTCTGTTGTGGATGATGCCTGCATAAAGGCCATAATGGGTTTAGTTTTCTCAAGGAATATGAAACTCATTTGACCAAAAAGCTCCAAGAGAGCTGATCAACCGACCTACGCCTCTCAACTAAAATTATGGAGGAATATGAATTGAAATTTATGTTTAAGGCAAATACATGTCTTTTGAATATTTAATTCAATAGAAAATCTCAAAACTTGGTGCAGTAATTCAGTTGGCTTCAGTCTTTCGTTAGCAATTTTAGATTATAATTACTATTATTATTAAAAATAATTTTTCTTTAATCCAAAAATCACTTTTTAATATCGTAAAATAAAAATATTTTTCAAGCGAGAAGAAAAGAAGGGACATCTTTGATTAAATATTCAGAGAACTCTAGTGTAATCATTAAAGTAATTCTTTGAATCTTCAAAAGGATAGGCCAAAGGAAAACTTATGCAAGCGGCATTTGCTGAAAGAGAAAGTAACACAGAACTTTAAGACAATCTGTTAAGTTTTTTAGAATAAGGTTTGTGATAAGGAAGAGCAGTCGGGAATGGTTATTGCTGAAGAAGAAGAAGAAGAACTCAAAAAAAAAATAAGAAAATTAATTAAAACACTCAAATCCTTTTAAAGTATTTTACCTGAAACACTTTCATAACACAATGGCTTCTTAATTGTATAGCTCTCAACAAGAGGGACAACTATTTTCCAATCATTCAGTTCTGCGACTCTGGGAGATTCATCAGAACCAGCAGTGCACATTTCTATGCACTGATCCAGCCAGAACTGACTGCGCCTTTAAATGTGACTACTGCGTTGTCGATCAAACGCTTCAAAGCAAGAATCTCATTCCGATTTCGCAGATTCAGAAGGCAGATGCCAAGACAGTCTTCTGGCATTGGCCGCTTCTTGAAGACAACGAGCTCATTAGAAGGGTCAGAGAGCTGTCTGTACGACCTAAGACTGATACCAAGTACAAGGAACGCATTGATAAGTACTTCAAAGAGCTCAGAATAGAGATCCTCGCTAAGATCGACAGCGTTCAGGAGCAGATGCGCTAGCAGGCCGAGCAGCTCTGGGACTTCGATGACAGAATCATAGGACAATACAACGTCTTCTGTGCCAAGGAGACTCTCAAGAAGATCGTGTTTGATTCTTAGACTGAACTAGACCAGCTCTCGACGAGGGTCAGAGAGACGACAGCTGGAGTTGTTTCGAGCAAAGAAGCAACGAAAACAGCTCTGGAAGTGAGTCTCAGCCTGCTGGATTTGCAACAAAGTGCAGTGGATTTCGAAGAGCCTGAGAAAATCAAAGCAGAAGTGCTGCAGAAGCTGTCGAGCATATCGATGTTTCTCGTTGAGGACATGAGAGATCTCGTTGTTGCTGAGATGCATGATCATGAGTAAGAGGCATCAGAGAATTTAGAAACCATAGTGAGACTCGCAACCAGCAAACTGAATAGCACCACTGAAAGATTTCAGTCGTAGTTGCGGAGACAGCTGTCGAAGTTTGGGAAGGTGCTTTAGAAATTCGATTTGGGAGATCTGAAGGAGGAAAGGAAGAGAGTAGATGAGATTGCTTTGCTGGATGAGGGAGAGATCGATGAGGTGTAATGCTTCGTGAGTGCCTTACTCGAGAGTAAAAAGAACAGGAGAGAGGAAGAGGATAACGGTGTTGGTGATAATGCGAGAAGGAGGAGGAGGGGACTGCAAGTATCAGACATTGTTTAATTGGTGAAATGCAAGGCAAACCATGTGAGCGATGAAGCAGTTGAGGTGATCCAAAGAGTGCTAGGGAGTGTTAAAAGGTACATTGAGAGCTTTTAATTCTAGTCCATCTACTTGGATGGCTATGAGCAGGAGAGATACGAGAATCTGAGCGACTCTGAGATAAAGAGATCATAGATTATTGTCAAGGAACTGAAGGAGCTGCTACGAGAAGGGGAGAACAATGAAAGGTGTGTTCGAGAACTCGTCGGAATCGGACAGCAGATGGTTAAAGCACAGCAGCAGCAGATGGTTTAGCCTGATGTCCATCGTCTGAGTGTGGAGAGAGTGGTTGAGATGGTAAGCAACGAGACGAACTTCTGCAGTGAAGAATACTCAGGAAAGCTAAGAAATGCTCTGGAAGGAGTGAAGCTGTACTTGGAATCGTTCGAAGTTGGCAGAGATATGGCAGAGAAAAGAGGGTTAGAGAAGGTAGAACTGAGCTGGCTTGGCAGACTGGGAAGCAAAATGAGGGAACTGAGCTAGAGAAACGGAGAGGAGTATGCTAGGAGAGTCAAGCCTACGAAGGAATGGCAAGCGAACTCAGCGAGAATATGTGAAATACTCAAAACAGAACTGGATTTGGGCTAAAATGGCGTCGAGGAGATCGAATTGCTGTTGTGCTAGCTTCCTGTCTTCGAGATGCTTAGGACAGAGCTGAAAGAAATAAACATTAAAGAGTTGAGAGAAGGAAAAAGCATAAAGATTGGATGGGCTCTGACTACTTTCTAATCAAGTAGTTAATTATAGCTAAAGGAGGAGTAGAATGGAGTCAGAATTGTTTAAAAAACGAGTTTGAGTAATGCTTAGGCAGTGACAAATGCTGTTTTAGACAACAATCTCGTCTATTCGCTCACCTGCACCTTCAACAAACCAATCCCAGGTAATAAGGCCATTTATGTCGGACTATTCTAAGAAGAGAAGATAAACACTAACAATATAGGAGGCTAAGATTATAATAGCGGTTTCCTTTCAATTTCTTCTTTTACTGATAAAGAGATATTAAAGGGTTAATTAGTGAATAGTGCTCCTGTAAACAGTCTTCTGACAGTGCTTCACTTCAGGTTTTGCATCGGCACACAATCCTTCTTCCTCGCAGATCAGACGCACACCAACATCAACAAGAGTAGACCCAAGTACTTCAACAAAGAAGCTAAATATCGGTTCGGAGTTTACTTTGAACACCCAGGCGATGATTACTCTTGTTGCATCTCGGATATGAGAATCTATTCAGATCAGCGCGTGGTGGATTCGTTCTGAGAAGAGCAGGCGGCTTGATGCATAGTGACCTTATAAACACCTAATATTATCCAAACAATAATCTGTGTTCGCGTGCGTTTAGAGATAGTATTTAAACCAATCAAATCACTCTTTATATCCCTTCTTATTTCGGAATATCACTTACATTCCTGGAGGATTTTCCTTTTTTCCAACACAATTTGCATTATTCTAAGTTTTAAAGCACAGAAACTATCGATGTTTAGCTCTGTCCAACGCACGGCATGCCAAACTAATAAAAGTTGTTCTAACCTAAAACATGTTCGCTAATTAAGTCATTAGTTACAACAGTTGATTAGCATATTGACTTCAAATAATCATTGTTATTAACGCATACAAATTCATAGTTTTAAGCTGTAAATAACTCACAAAAGATAAGCTTGCTTGTAATTCCTACTGATTTCATTCATATTCTCTTCATCCCCTAGTGAAGGCAAGAGGAAAACGGCCATTTCAACTGAAAGAATCTTTAAAAAACTATGAACTACTATTTTCAAAAATGAAATGTAGAAGAAATAATCAGATATTTATCTGCAGATGGTATTCGATATGTGCTTGAAGGAACATTCATTGGCACTGCGGATAGAGTTCTCTAATTCGTAGTAATTGCCACAATAAAGGAGATACATTTGTTTAAAGCGGTGGTAATTTTATGTATTTCTTCTTCGCATGTTTGCTATTACAGTGTGCTCTGCTAATTCTATCATTTGATAGTTCTTGACATTGAAATTTAATAATAAACTATTCTTTCTTAAATAATTACTAAATTTGATATTTAATATCCACACATTCTTATCAGAAATTAACTTTTTGTTGTTCTTTTCTTCCTAAAAATCCATTAGTTAATAATTAACCCAGTTAAGATTATTTCTTTCTTAGTATTTTTCGAATTAATCATAATCTTAGTATAGAATTGAAGTAATCAAAAATGATTGTCTAATACTTGTTAGAAGTCTGATAAGAAATTGTGATTTAATTGATTTAGCTGTTATCAAATAATCTTAAAAGATATTACAGTTTTCATAGATATTCAAGACATACATCTGTTCTTATAAAATTGAATTGTTTTAAGTTAAATTACATATTTTTAGTGTGATAATTTGAATTGGAGTTGATTATTTAAAAAGATTGCTTGAAAGTGTTAGTGATCACTGCTGTTCAAAAATAAATGGATTCTTGAAAATATCTTTTCAAGATTCATCCGTATCTAACTACTTATTAGCTCTGAAATTACCATAAATCAAATATCCCATATGAAATACCATTTTCCTTTGAGCTTATCAATTAAACAATGCTTCATTATCTTCGATTAATCCTATTTTAATCCAATAATAATAAAGTATTAATGTAATATGATTTTATTTTATTTATTAATATAGCTGATCTTAAGTAACTAAATGCAAGAATCTGTAAAAAATACAGCATATCTGCTAGTGAAAAATGGAACAATAAATAAATATTATTCGAGTAAAAAACTAAAGCTAGAAGTTATTTTGAGTTAAGATTATTTTTCTATTAAATGTCTATGATTAGAAAAAGGTTTGAATATAAAGTGATAAGATCCAGCAGTCATGGTAATACGAGGGACAGAGAGAAAGGGTAATTTAAACGAAATAGACTGAAATCATTCTTAAAATATATTAAGGGGATTTTCTTTATTTTTTAATCATCACATGATCTTCGCTAAAATTATAAGTTGAATTTTCTCATTTGAGCTTGGAAGAAGCATGAACTATCTTATTAGGAAATGATAAAATGGTACTAGCAGTGCTGTCCTGATATTTTTGTGTTGACTGTTGTAGGAAGTTAAAAAGTAGTAGATGAAGTAAACGTGTGTATTGTTTAATAATACATTTTAGTCAATCGAAAGAATCAGCGCTAATATTTCAACAGGTCAAATTGTGGGTACTTAACTTTTTAAAGAGCGATTGTTTTTTATAATATGTTATTCTTCGGATGTGTTTTGGTGATATTCATTTTGTAAATTCAAAGCATCTTTGGTTCTTGATATTGAAAATATTATTTTGCTGGTTCATAAATTTGTTAAGCCATTAGGTTTCTTTCTCGGTTCTCTTTTCTTCAGCCACATTTTCTTATCATCAATTCTTCTTTTTTGCCATTAATAATCCTCAAAAAATAGATAATAAACCCGATCTTGATTTGTTTTGTTGGAGTTAAGAAGTCATTATGTTTCTTCCAATCAATATGCTCTTTGGTTTTACATGAAATCTAATTAGAAATTAGATCTCCTTTAATGTTAAAGCTGAGATGAAATATCGTTATCAGTATGAATCTCTAACTTTCGGAAGACAGTTGAACAGAGAAAAGTAGTAGCAGTATCCCTCCAGTAAAAAAGATGAAAAGAGAAGCAAATAATAAATTAAAATTCTTGATTGTCCTTTCTGACCAAAAAAGTTGTCAGAGTCAAGCAGCTATCTTACAACCTTAACACTCTTATATTTTTGAAAAAAGCTTAAATACTTCCTATCGATCAAGTAATTCAGAAATAATTTAAAATAATAATAAAATACCTACAAAATAATTCTTCAAAAAATAATTAAAATCGACTTTAAATCTTCTCAAAACGTGAATCTATGAGAGTTCTTAACTACTTCAGTCTAGTCTTGCTGCTTTTGCTCTGCTCACCCGCAGTTCTTTTTGAACTCGAATAAATCAATAAGCATCCCACCTTTAAGAAGTGGAAAGAATGTGCAGAAATAGAAACGAATAGAATTAAAAATAATAAAAATAAAAAATTCAATGACGTATATGAATTAGTCGAATAACAAATTGTTCCTAATGAGTCGGGAAATAATAATAAAGCCTGTGAAGAATTTTAATAATTTTAGTAAAAACCTCCGTCGGCAGAGGAGCCTCTGAACACCCAGTTTTGGTTTTAAGACTGTTTCTTGTACAAAGAAGTTCTTGAAATTGCTCAAAGAAATGATAAATTTTTCAAATTCTATAAAAAGGTCTACATCACATGTGCTGGATTAAAAATAAAGAAGCAAAACTGGCTCTTAAGATAGATTAAAGGTTTTACTACCAATGCCATTAAATGAAATAAGAGAGTTAGCTCTTTAAGAGTAATGAGAATTGAGGCTGTTAGAGGAAGATGATATAAAATTGCCTTATTTTTTTTTTTTGAGTCGTTGGATTTCTACCAAGGTTTATGTGCTTAATTATTGGCAGCAGCATGTTCTTTTCTTTGTATAACAATTCTATTTCATGTGCAATGATCATTCGTTATTAGAATAAGACAGTAATAACTGAATAAAAATTCAATTTTTTATTTTAAGTCTTTGTGAAGAAGAATCATATTAATTGCGATTTATAATTGGAGTTTCTGAAACAAGAACTTTTTTGAATAATATTCTTCTTTAGTGTATTACTTTTTGAAATTATCTGGGAATTCGTCCAGCAAAAGAGGCTGATTGTCTAAAAGAATAGTTTTGGGTTATCTTTTGAAATGAAAAAGGTATTTGACCCATAAAATGTCAAAGCCGAGATACCAAGATGACGATCCCCCAATCAATCTCTTGCTCTCTTAAGATACTTGGATAGAAAAAATCGATGGAGTCCCTCATGAAAATAAAATCATTAGAGTTGAAAAAAGTTTTCGATTCAAGCATTGGTTAACAACACCATAAAATTCTTTTGCAGAAAGCAAACTTTTGATTTAGGGAAAACCTGATCTACTCATATTATTAACTGGACCAAGCAGCATGTATGCCAAGATGCTTCCTATTTGCTTTAGCAAAAATATTGGAGATGACACTTTTGCCATTCCATCTGATCAATTATACAGATTTGTCTTTGTATGATGCTTAGTTTTCAGAATTTTCCTTGAATGATAATATTATTTCAAACCTTTTTTAGTGATAATAATGCGAAAAGTGGCTTTTTGTAATATTTTAGAATTCTTAAGAAATCATTTCAAATCCTGATTTTAAAACAAATGGTCACTCACTTTTTGAATAGCACAGTTAATACCTATTTAGACACAAATCACAAAATGCTCTTTTCTCTCTCTTGATATTATTAGAATTATCTCTCAAATGAAAAAGAAATCTTGTTTGATTAGATATATAATTTAGGATTTTGATGAAAAATATCTTTTGTTAGTATTTTGATAAAAGATTCATTCTTCTCTTTACTAAAAACCTAACAATTGTACTAGCATACACTAAAAGAATTAAAAAAAATGATAAATTAAGCCAGTTTGATGTTCATTTTCAATTAATAAATAAGAAATTCACTATGTTCCATAAAAGATGAACAAATCTTAATGATAAAATAACATTATTATCAAACAAAAGAAGAATTAATTCTTTCTGATAACTGTAACTCTTTCAGATTATTATCTGAAGAATTTCTATTTATTTTAACAAAAACCATAACTTTTTATGATATTATTATTTCAAGTAGTTTTTAAGTTTTCAATTCAATTAATTGTCTTGTTTGAGTCCATTTCTGCTAACTTTGTTCTTTCGCTAATTCAGGTTTATCCTTCCTCAGTTCAATTCTATTGAAGAGATACTACATAATATCAATTATGATTTCTTCTTCGTAGATACCTATTATTAAATGAGCACATTGTTCAAGTACCCATCAAGAAAGAGAAAGAGTTCACTGAAGCATCATCGAAATACAAATAAAAGATTATTTTACGAGTTATTAAGTTATTTTGTGTACCCACTATAACTTCATCTACAAGATTTAAGAAATAAGAATTTTAAGATTTGTCAAAATTAGTTAATTTACTTGAGTTTATTTTCTTCTTTGATTTATTGTGTTTTTGGACACGAACAGACTTTCAGTTTAAGTTCTAGAATCAAATTATCGAAAACTAAAGAAAGAATAAATAGCAAAAAAGATATTTTGAGGAAGAACATTAATAATATTTTTACCTTACAGAAATCAAAATAGAACGAAAGTATTAGATAAATAGAAGAATAGAATCTAACTTTGGAAATATCTTAGAACATTTAAAGTAAAGTAAGAAAGTAAGGCTGATAAAATTCATCGGAAATTAGTCTTTGAATTCATAGAATCTTCTTTTTGTAAGGTAGAAAAGCTGCATTTGAAGGAAGGAATTAACTTGGAAAACAATAGAAAGACAAAAACAATTTATTATTAACAATTTCTACAACTTAAAATATCACAAAAATGGCAACTCTTGCTTACTATGATGTCAGAGGATTGACTCAGCCAATTAGATTCTTGCTTGCTTACCTTGGAGTCAAATTCACTGATAAACATTACAACGACAGAGAAGAATGGTTCGGAAAAGACAAGCAAGGTCTTGGCTTGGAATTCCCTAATCTCCCCTACTACATCGATGAAAACATCAAGATCACTGAGTCTACAGCCATCCCTGTTTATCTGATTAAGAAGAACAACAGACCTGAACTCCTTGGTCAAAATGCCGATGGATCTTACAATGAACGTGAAGTTCGCGTCCAACAATTAACTGGAGTACTGAACGATATCAAGAAAGAATTCTACCCACTCCTCTCTAGCGCTGAGTTGTTTGCTAAGAAAGATGAAGTTTTTGCTGCAAAAATGCAAGGAAATTATACTAAAATCGTTGACTACTTGGGTGACAAAGACTTCCTTGTCGGTACCCTTTCCTACGTTGATTTTCTTCTCTATGAAGTATTGAGTGCTTTCAGACACCTTTTCCCTGCAAGTATCACTCCAAAAGTGGCAGCATACATCCAGAGATTCGAGACACTCCCTGGAATCAAGGAATACATTGCTAATCCTTCGATTAATCTCAAGCACTTCTACGGCAAAACTGCTTAATGGAGTGGACCACAATGAAATAAAAACGTACTGTAAAAACCATGCTTGTTTATCATTTTATTTGTGTAATTTTTATAAATTTGACTCAAAAATAATAAAAATATCTTATTTTTTTTCCCAAATTTAAATCTGAATAGTTAGTGAATATGCATAATTAAAGATAATACATAACTTTTTTATCCCCCAAACATTTTCACCACAACGACTCTTAGATGAATGAAAGTGACTTCTTTTAGTATTATTTTTTCAATCTTAAGTACAATTATTATTCTGTACTACTTACTACTCACAAACATAAATTAAATAGAAGTGAAACGAGACATATTTTAAAATAAAATTTTGCTAATCATTACAACAAAAGTTGAAAAACCACAATAATAGCTGATTTCTACCTTTCCTAAGAGTCAAATAAACTAAGTAAGCGAATCTTGGGGTATATTTTGATTTTGTTAAGAGATAAAAAGCTGGCACTTCTGAGATTATTATTATTATCACAAAAAAGTAATAAACAATCAAAAAAAAAGATATTCTTTGCTTGATTTCTCATATGCGCAAGGGACAATAGAATTCTGCCGCTGTGTTTGGTAGTCCACACAAGAAAATAGATTTCGTGTTCAAAGTTATCTTAATAGGCTAATAAAACGTTGGAAAATCATCAATCCTCAATCAATTCGTTGATCGAGAGTTCTCCGAAAATTACATGTCAACAATAGGTGTGGATTTTAGGTTGAAAACGATTCAGACAAAAGACAACTAAGTAGTCAAATTATAGATATGGGACACAGCAGGTCAGGAGAGATTTGCAGCGTTGACGAACTCACACTACAAAGGAGCACAAGGCTGCATATGTGTTTTTGATGTGACCAATCTTAAAAGCCTGATGACAGCTGAGAATTACTTAAATACATCTATCAATACTCATGGAATTGATCCAAATATGATTTATCTAATAGGGAACAAAATTGACTTGCAAAATGATAGGAAAATAACTAAAGACTAGGGCATCTAACTTAGCAAAACTTATAACACGAATTACTTAGAAACAAGTGCGAAATAATATGAAAATATTGAGTTACTTTTCGATTAACTTGTAGGCAATCTTGTGAAAGCATACACGAATCCAACCACCCCAACGAAAATGAAATAACTTGCGACTGTTAAGATTAACTCTAGTGATTTACTACGAAGGGAGGAGGAAGAAGAAGAAGGATAGGGGAAAACTAATAAGTCTTCGTGTTGTAAATGAGGAAGTTGTTCCCAGAAAAAAAAGAGATTATTCTCATTAGACATTCTTTGAATTTAAGTGGTTTCTTCGTTTCTTTTTGGATCATTAAATCTCCACAGATCTTAGGAAATCAGATCCATTACCATTTTAATTATTAAGATTAGATCACTTACATAATTTTTCATTATTTGTTCCTTTATTGTTAATAGCTTAAAATCTTGTTCTTTTGGTTCTGATGGTGCTTGTATGGGTGTGTGAGTTTATCTTTTAACTTGTAAAATTTGTTAATTTCTCACCAGCAAAGAAGAGAATGAATGACATATAGGAGCTTGATATTTCAAACTAAGCATTGATCAGAATCAATCAAATTAATTCACTTTATTATTCACATTTCTATGGGAGGGGAGAAACAACTTCTAAATAGTGCTTTTCAACTTAGAATTAAAAATATTGATAAGATTTATTTGTTCTTAGCATATGCTTTCAACAGATTTGAAAGAAAAGACAAATATCTTTTTGAAGATTTCTTAGGGAATTACATTTCTAATTTGGTTTCAGTTTCATCAAATAAACTTAAAAATAGTGGTTTTTCCTGATTCTTTATTGGATTGTACTCCATTTGAAAATCAGCATTGTCGGGGCCTGTCTCTTGAAAAAAGATTCAAGAAGAGAAATCAACGATTTTGAAATCCCCCAGAAGAGATTGGTTTGTTATGATTTGGTTAGTTTATATCTTTGCGATAATGAATATCTGTGAAACAAGGGTTGTCTGAAACAACCAAAGCATTGGCAATGTTTTCTGGGAAGAATCAGCTTAATTAGCTTCTAACAGATGAAATTTATCAGATTTTTGAAGGAACTTATTTATGTTTTT
>Ga0302271_10001548_pt1 | contig 21925 bp, 6 predicted proteins | sample III_Bog_N1_1_FD_198767 | JGI IMG/M metagenome (GOLD analysis project Ga0302271, IMG submission 198767) | Peat permafrost microbial communities from Stordalen Mire near Abisko, Sweden - III_Bog_N1_1 | ecosystem: Environmental > Terrestrial > Soil > Wetlands > Peat | place: Sweden: Abisko... | reverse complement strand
TCTTTCTCTCTTTGACGTTGCTCTTGTTTTTTAAAGAACTAGATTCCAAGCTTGAATTGCAAAATTTTTGTTTCTATTTTTTTTTTGATAATTTTTATTCAAGCAGCAATAAACAAAAATCCTCTCAATTATTTCTTTCATTGTGTCTCAATCAATACAATCAAAATAACTCTTTTTATGAGAATTCCTTATCTCATTTAAATGCGAAACACTTTTTTTTAACTACACCTCCCACCAATTTTGCATAGATCCTTCTTCCCACAGGACTTCGATCTGATCAAGATAAACTTTTCAGCCTATTTGAATTTTAAAAATGAAAATTAATCTCTTTAAAAGTAGTTTTCTGAGAAGATTTGTAATATATATTTATTTAGCCTAGAGCTTTCTTTACTGGAAATAAGCTGTAAAAACAAATTAAGAACTTTTATGAGCTTGGAACAATTTCAAGATTGTCTAGCAAAGATAATTAAATACATATTCATTAAGATATTGTAATTTTTTGTTTAAACCTAGCTACAAATCGGCTAGATTTGGTATTCTAAATAAATCAGATAGCTTAAAGATATTTCTGAATTGTTTATTTAGATATTTCCTTATATTTTCTAGAAACTAAAATTAGAAGAGGTAAAAAATTGAATCTGTTTTTGAGGCTAACCTTTAAAAGAAACTTTTTTTACAGACTTTATTTATTATCCACATGCACAAATGAACAACTAAAAAGGATGGATATGTGGGGGGGATAGAGAAATCGAGTTAAATATGATTTTCTTCTGCAAGAATAGTAAATTATTTATGTGATTAAAAACCTTGCTTTTCTTTGGTTTTGGAAGGAGAAATTTGATGGAATTTGAAAAGCTGATATTATCAAAAAACCATTCAAAGATAATCAACGTAAAATAGAAAAATTGGGGAGAACCTAGAGGGCATTTTCTATTGAGAAGTGATTGATTTAGGAAAAGAGGATTCTAGCTTAGTAGAGAGAGAGAGTAAGGAAGAGTGGAAAAAAAACTAAACTAAAGACAAAGAATAAGAAATATCAGCGGTTGGTTGAGTGAAGGGAATGAAAGAGACCTTCGAGGATATATCCTCGGAGAAGACATTCAGTGCTGCATACAGATTCCCGAATCCTGCTGAGGAGCGTAGATACTGCAATTACTATCTCAAGGAACATTCACAGATGATGAATATTATCTATGCAGTTGTTTTTATTGTAAATTTAAGTTTAGTCTTTCGAATTACCTTAGATGAAGGCTGGCACTACGCATTAGTTCCAATTATCTTCAACTAGATTCTTGTCCTTATTATGTTTCAGATTATTCAGAAGCAATCTGGGTTTTATAATCTTCTCTCTGGCATTATTAACGTTGCTTTCAGCGTGGAAGTATTCTGCTATGAAAGGAGATTCACAAGTAATTCACTGAATAATTACTATCAGCTATGTGGTTTTCTAATCTTCGCTGCTCACTCAAATCTGATGCTGAGTAGTCAACTGCTCTACGATGGGTTAGGTTTCCTACTCAGTTTCGTAATTTACTCCTATCAGCTGTCTGAAGTTAATAGAATCGCTGAAATCTTTCTCATGTGGAGTGTAATTCTACTCTCGTTCTACTAAAAATTTCAGCACCATAAATTCACTAGGATACTGTATCTATCCATGCAGTAGTAATAAGAATGGATCGAAGTTATCTAGAATGTCTTACCGTCCGCAGTCATCTCAATTTCGAACAGTATTCACAACAATAATTACTCAGAAAACAAAAATAACCAAAAAATCAACATAAAGAAGTAATCTTCTTCTTCATTATCGTCTTCGCATCTTCTCAGTAACTGGACACTAAACCTTTCAAATCAGCAGAGCAAACTCGCATACTAAATTAAAGACATGAAATCGTTTAAAACATTTGCTAATTGTGTCTTAGTTGATACCAGAGAATTAATCCATGAAGGTATTACTCCTATGCCGGAGATAAACCCACTGAATGGACCTGAATCTTCTAATTTCAGTAAATCTCAAAGGTAGTCTATAGTGAAGCTTGATAGGCAAGTCGAAAACATAGATGGATTTAACTAATTCAGTTTGGGAAGTGCTTTTTAGGAGAAACCTTAAAGTAACAATATTATCACTGTCAACAAAAAGAACATTAATATTAGCAATTCAACTTTCCAGCAGTAATCACACAACAATCTAAACGTAGGAGCTGAGAAGCCTTCTATTGTTATTTCCAATAACCTAAACAACAACAATTCCCTAGCAATTAGCAATGGCTTCAATGGAAACTAGCGAAAATTATCTCTAAGATAAAATGCGTTGCCACCTTAAATTTCAGAAGTAGGGTAGTAAAATATGAAAAAGAATGTGCTTCTAACAACACTATCACCTCCTTGTTTGCAAATCCCAGAATTTAAAGTGAATAATAATTCTTCGGAACATTTATAATACTTTCTAAATCCTAGTGGACAACAAGGATAAGCTGCTTCATCTGCAGCTATAATTCAATAAAATTCCACAGCAGAACTTGGTTAATAATTAGCTACTACGATGGCAGTAGGAAATAATGGAGGAGGAATACCTTTTCTTAACGAGAAGAGCTCATAGTTAGGCACAGAAAATATTCTTGGTGGTAACACAATAAGGTTTCATTCTACCATGAGCATGAACGCAGATCTAAACAATTAGTCAATTACATTGTTTAAGTAGCTCTAATGGATGTATGATGACTGGGAACTCACGAAAGAATTACCTGGTGAGAAGAATAAGTTTTTTATTTGGAAATTCAATGGGAAATATTATCCAAAACTCTTGCAAGAAGAGAAATCAGACGATAATGTTATTAATGAATAAAATAATGAAGCCAACAAAGGAGAATTATCTGGAATAAATAAAAGACTTGAAAAGTTAAAAGGAGAGCTGAGTGTTAACAATACTAAAAAGGACACCACACAATAAGATAAAAAGCAAGAGGGTGAAGAGGAAGTTATTGCAGTTTAGATAAAAGTATGTGGATTTCGTGGAAGAAAAACAAGATTAGTTTTATGCGTAGATGACATTAGTGTCTCCGAAAAGATCTAATTATGTCGTTCTTAAGATAAGTATAAAGATTTAATTCTCGCCAACGTCGCGCATGATTTAAGGCAGCCTCTTAATACGTTGGATTACACAATATCCGAAGCAAAAGAGTAACTTCTAAAATTTTTAAATTTTCCAGAGCATTCTTAAGAATTACAAAACATCATGGAGTTATTAGAAATGGCTGATGTCAGCAGAAGTAGCTTAAAATACTTAATCAACGATATTCTCGATCATGCAAAGCTAAAAGAAGGGAAACTTCAAGTAAACTTTGGATAATGCTCCCTTTTGAAGATCACTTAGTTTACATAAAAAATGTTTGAGTTCGCTTTTAAAGAACGAAACATCAAGTATAGGATCTTGAACAAAACAAATATTGATTAGATCTTCACTGACTAGCAGAGACTGTAATAGATCATATTGAATTTGCTCTCAAATGCAATTAAATTCACACCAGCAAATAAATATATTATTTTATAAATCACTAAAGTACACAAGCTAATTAGAGATAAATAAGTGTCTCTACTTAAGATCATGGTTATGGATTAAGGATGTGGTATGTCATAAGAGTAATTGAATTAAATATTCGCACCTTATGTGAGTTTCAATCATTAGAATCTGAATATCGAAGGTATTGGATTAGGTTTGCATATTTGTAAATCGATTATTGGATTGCTCGGACCTTTTCCAAAGTTGTACGTCAAATCTAAACTAGGATAGGGAACGAAATTCTTCTTTTATATTTATCATTAGTTCAGAAAAAATCAAAGAAATCAAGAGAAAATATTGCCATCACCTGCTTCAGTACCTCCAGTTATCGTAAATTCAAGTTTAATTTAAATCTTTAAATCATTTTAAATTTTATTTTTTGATAAATACCTTGTTTCTAAAGCAAACTAATAACAACTTCGGTGATGATGGCGTAAAGACTCCAAAGTTACCTGGGATAAGTGATCCTTCAAGTGAAGAGAATAAAAACAAAGGGAAAACAGATGATATCAATAAAAATAATAATAATCCAGAAAACCATTTAAAATAGAATGACGATGATACAACTGACAAGAAAGATGGTTAATGGTTTGAGTTAAGTGGATTAAACGATGTTGTAGAGAAAAAGCGTGCGATGAGCATTGTCTAAAGGGAAGAAAAAGAGACTAGTTCTCTATCTTTCTAAGGCGATAATAATTCTGAACAAGATGAAGAAGATGAAGAAGAAGATCAAAATTCCGATTTAAACATGACTTCCCTTGTAATGCAACTCCCTGATATCGACGAAAATGAAGATAACTATTAAGGCGATTAAGATCATGAAGACATGTCTCGCTCTAATTTAATCGAAAAATATAAACAAAATGGGGAATTAAACAATCCAATAACGGTTTTAAACACAAATAGACCGATAATTGATTTAACTCGCAGAACATACTCTGATTTAACATATGATAATCCTTTAAATCAGCTACCTTTCAACAACAAAGAAACTAATTAACATTTATTAAGATAAAACAGTAGTAAACTTGATATTTCTGATATTTCTACAAATCAATTAACGCACACAATCATCCATAAAACAAACGATTACGTTGAAGACGATCATTTATATCAAAACAATAGTTTCAGTGTTAAACCTAATCATGTCACTCAAGATGATTTGACAAATAAAACTAATAATCTTATCCCCTTTGAGAAGCATATATTAAACAGCTAGCCTAATCAAACTACACCAACGCACAGATTTGATTTCAACACAGAAGGACAAATCTAAAGCTCTACTAATTAAAAATAATATGGCGATAACACTAATTCTTCTGCTTCAACTCCTGGAAAGCACCTCAACTCTTAATCAGTTTTCTTAAAAATCATCTCAACAACATCAAAGCCATTGAGCCATCCTCAATATCAACGCTAATCTTCTTTTCCTAAAAAAATCTTAGTCTCCTCAAGACCAACTCAGCCGTAGTAGCACTAGATACCGATTACTTCGATATCCTCCAATACAAATAACAGCTTGTATAGCTTTGGTAATCCGAAGATATCATCGATTAACGCAACTCAAAAGAGTGCTTCACGTGATAGTGAAGGGGTCAATTAGCAGTAACCATCAATCACAATTAATTCCTCAAATCATCAAGTTATTCACAACAGTAGCGGGAATAGCAAGGGTAACAACGACAGCAAGACAAATAGTAAAAGCAACACGAACAGTAATGGGAGTAAAATTCGAGATATGCCTTTTATGTCTAGGCGAGAGAGTTCTTGTAGTGGAAGTTTAATATAAGTCTAAAAAGAAGAGCTACAGGTTTTGATTGCGGATGATGATTCCTATTCAATTTAGATTCTTAAGATGATGCTAAAAAAATCAGGTTAATTTTCATTTATCACTAAAGATGTGTTTAATGGGAGTGATTCACTCAAAGAGTTTATGCATCGAAACAAGCCGGAATCGAAGAAGCCATTTGTATTGGTGATTACTGATATAAACATGCCGATAATGAACGGAATAGAAGCTACTAATAAAATGCGGAAAGCAATTGCTGAGTAAAAATGTCACACAGCTGTTTTTATGGGTATTTCTGGGATAGATTAGGATAGAATAGCTGCAGATCCATAGATGTCTGCTTAATATAAAGTTTTCGATGTAGTCCTCTCCAAGCCACTCAAAGAATAATCTATTATTAATGCTATTAATTAAAATTTTCTTGGGTTTTACTGATAATTAATTAAATATATTTCTACTCCAAAAAGTCAATAAATCCGAATTCTTTCGTTCTTTTTTCAAGATTTAAATAAGAAAAGTATGTTAATATTCTTGTATCTTTTACTTTTTCATGTGCGTATTTAAAAAAATAGAATTCATTTCAAAGCACTTTCATTAGAAGAATTCCCAATAATAAACTCCTATCTTTTATCTTGAGGATTACATCCGAAGAAATATGTAAAAAATTAACTGAGTAAGACTAAACAATAAACTCTTTGTTTTCAACACATTAACAAAAAGTAATACAATTTCAGTGGAATGTGCCACCAAAGTATAAGAGTAATATCTATAAAAAATTAATTTATCAACATTTTTTTTTCAATGCTCTTTTAACGCAAAACTAATCACTGAGTGGCTACTTTAGAAATTTTAAATTTGTTCATGATATTTTGGTTCGATTTCTAGATTCGGTTCTTTGCCTATTTTATCTGAATATTCCTCCAGATTAATTTCATTGTTTGCGTTGTCGTGAATTAGCCTTGTGTGGTGAGACCTAACAAGAAGATAAGATGAAGAGAAAGGTTGCGGATATGCTATGTCAGAGCAGTTTTAGAACAATTGCTAAAAGAAATATTTTACTTTTTGATGAGAATAATCAGCCTGACTATTTATATGACATATCTGACTGAGATAAGTGCCAGTCCAATAATGTCTTCCTTTTCAGTGTCTTCATCGATTTCACTATGGTTTTGATCAATTTAATAAAGCAAACATTAAGCATTTTTTTGTCCTGCTTCTAATAAGAAAAATGTGAGTTTTACTGCTTGTATTCTTTGGAGTAGAACACTGTTAAAACGATGAGAATCACCACGAATGTACTAAAGTCAATAATATTCCAAATGCTCCGGAAGTACTCCTTTAAAAGCAGAGAAAGATTGCAAATTCAAAACAAGCGCTTATTTCATTCTAGGCTAAATAATGTGATAAATCTCTACGTCTCTAATCTAATTCCTTAACATATTTATTAAAACATTCTTAATATTTTACTTCCTTTTCTGCTGCCAATCTAATGGTGATGTCAACAAAGATAATCAATGCAATTATAGCCTCCATCCAGAGCACAAACGGATCCTAAAGACTGCATAAAAATCATTCGCTACTGATCAAAATGACATTAGAAGAATTGTATTTTGTTACTGCTCCCATGGATCAAAGATAATCTATTTTAAAAAAAGAGATACTTACAACAAAAAGAAATCAAAACTAATATTTTCTTACATATGCCAGCAAGGAGAGAGAAAGAACTAGCTGAAGGACTGAAAAATAGAAGTAACCTGTGCTTGTGCGGACCCTCTTAACAAGGTACTAAAGCTAAATCATTTGTTCCATCTTTGCGCAAAGTTTATTGTAATTCTCTTGATAATTACTACTTCTAATACTGCTACTTGGATTTGATTTAAGGTTATTTACATGCTTGATTTACATTCTCATCAGTAAAGGAGAATGTTTATAAGGGAATTTAATTAAAACACACATAAAAAATATGAATATTCAGTTTTTTTCCTTTGAGAATTAATTGTTTTCTTTAGGATTTTGCTTTACAAAAGAGAAACATGATCATAAGAAACTTGATTTCACCTAGAGTTTTATTGAATTTCATTAAATATGATTGATAATATCTTCAAATTGTTTAATACAACTTTCAAAAAGCAGTTTTAGCTTTTAATTAATCATATGAAGTTATAAATTAGATGAACAAAATCTTGTTTTCCAAAAAAAAATAATTAATTACTTATTAAAGTTTGTTTATTATTTAATTGTACTAAATCTTTATAGGTTTGTTGTTTTTTTTAGTTGAAAGTAAAAAAAATGTAGTAGAAAAGGGGTTGACACATACCTACTTATTAATTTCTTCGAGAAATCCAATAAATGAATTTTCTACTTGGAATACTCTATCCCTCGCCCCCTATAAATTAAAAATCATCGTGGGAAAGATAAAAAGAAGGAATCTAATATGAGAAAGAGAGAATATCACAAAATCAATCATGAAAAAAGTTGTGTGCGCAATCCATCACACAGAAAAATATGAAAAAATAATATTCAAATCATTTTTTATGGCAAAAATTCTAACGGAGAAGTCTTTTTTTTTTCTTCACTTTACTCACACTTTTCATCACTTTTAAAGATATTCAGAGTGAAAGTGTGAAAGGACTATGTATTGTTACAATTATTAATAACAAAAAAATGAATACAAACTTAATATATCAACTTCTTCTACCTTCTGACAAAAATGCTTAAAGTTCTGATATTTTAAAGTGGATAGGAGACACAATTGCCAATTTTTAAATTAGATCTAAGGCTGGGAGTTTGGATATTATTGTTTAGACACAAACAAAATAAATACTTAATTATCAATTTTATCAAAAAGATTAACAACAACTCTTAAACCGTAAATATATCTCATGAGATCAAACAGATGGGAAGAATTACGCAGGAATCGCTCAAAAAGCCAACGAAAAGATCATGTTGAGAGATTGCATTAGACTTAACTCTTTGAACTTGCTGAAAAATAAACTAAGATTTTTCTGGCAGACACTGATTTCAAAATTTGTGAGCTCAAAAAGAAATAACCAACAACAACAGCGAGGGTAGCTGACATATCAGGTTATTCTCAGCGATCTTTATATTCCCTGAACTATCAATTGTCTTCGAGGGACACTGGGGATAACTAAGCGAGTATTAGCAGATATCTTTATCTCTCTCGCTCCAGATCAAGATCAAGATCACACTCATTTAATTCCTCTAGTGAAGACTCTGATTCTTCTTCTTCTTTTTCATCAAACAGTTCACTAGATTTTCCTCTAAAAAAACAAAAGACTCATTTTCTTCCTGTTTCTCACTATTATTCCTCTGATTCTCCGAATACAATTTCTTTGACTGTCTATTGTGAACAGAATTTATCTTAAAACAAGTTTTTTACTCTTCTTGATAGGATTGAGACAGTCATCACTAAAAAGTAAACAATTGATAAGCTGTCTTTTAACGGTTCATTTAATGATAACCTGAGCTTGCTGGTGCCTATGAAGATACTCAGTTTAAAAACAAATTATTCTATTTTAGAATTTAATTACTAAAACATGAAAACTTCTTCCTTCACTTCAATTGTGCCATATCTCCAGAAATAAGAAAGACACTACATTGGGTAATTTAAAATCTAAGAAAAGGAAAAGTAATCACAGAGACAATAACAAATAGAAATCGAAGAGAACAAGGATTAAAGGCTAAAAAAAGAATAAAATCAGTAGAAAAATGAATTACATGAAGATCCAGATGCAGAGGATGATATTTCCTAAAAATCAAACGCATTGAGTTTACTCCAATTTGAGACATTGATGAAACTAGCATTTGCTAACAAGGATCTTCAATTTATCAAGTTATCTATTCCTCCTCATACTTCCTTTCTACTCTCGAGAGCGCTCTCTAAAATTCACAAAAAAAAACTGCATCTCCTATCAGAGTTCGATTGCCTCTCAAGCGGGTACCTTCCATCGAAGGAGCTCCTCGATTAACTCAAGAAATTTCCTCTTCTCAAGAAAATTAAGCTGCTTGAAGCCATCCCTTCTGATATTGCATCAATTACATCCTTCAACGCTCTTCTACAAAAAGTTGACAGCCTTGAAGTTAAATTTGAAGAAATTACCCATGAAGCTGCCAGTCTGCTTGATTTCAAAGAACAATACGATAAAGTTGATATTTCTTTTAAAATTGATATCATAACTAACCCTGCAATACTCGATGCACTCCTAACAGCAGTGTCGAAAATTAAGTCTGTGAGTTACCTTAAACTTACCAATACTTTTTACTAGCGCGAATACTGCGGAACAGGGCCTGGTAGTTCATTCAGAGACCTCAAAACTCTAATAAAACAATTAGAACTTGATTTAGGATTTGCCAAACAAATTGACTACTCATAATATTTGTTTTTCCAAAGCCTTTCTACCATCTGTGTTGCCTAAAAATTGCAGATTTAAACTGTGGCGAATAAACCGATCTTAGAGTCTCTTTCTAGCCTTTCGATTTTTCCAAATATTCAAGAACTACTCATTTAATAAAGTGAAAGTAATGCTCTGCATTCATAGTTTCTATCCCCTCTTCTAATGAAAGATCTTCAAGCTTTCTATGCTTGTGATTATTCCTGCATTCTCAAAGCTTGGTCAAAGGCTAAATCTAATAAATTCATTTTTGATTCTTCGTATTGCAGAGTCAGTAAAGATAAGGATATCTATTCTATTAATCTGAATAAGAATAGCGTGTCTATGTAACTTAGCTCTTATAAGTTTAAGATAAAAAATATTAGTAATCTTGTTTTTGAGGTGAAAAACCTTGCTAATCAGAGGCATCTTGAATAGATTTGCAGATCGATTGCAAAGTGTAAATCTTTGAAAAGTCTCTATTTTAAAGCTGATTTATCTCAACCATTGCTTAAATTAATCTAACATGATACTCTCCACACAGAAAATTCCGATCAAAGTAATGCCTATTTCTCTTAGCTTTCTGTTCTTAGCGAATTAGAGCATCTAAAGTTGTTTCTGCATGTAGATTAGGCAATTCTTGATTCTATCGCTACATTGATAGAGAATTCAAATTCCTTATTAAATGTTACATTCAAGCGAAGTTATTTAAATTAATATAATTTAGATTTTTCTAAGCTACTGAAATCCTTAAGGAAATCAAAAACACTTTAAAATGCAGAAATTCTCACAGATTTCAAAACTGTGTATGTATCTGATTATTTCTAAAAGGAGTGGAAGAATGCAATGTCTACTTCATTCACTGTTCCCTTATGCAGACTTCTCAAAAGCAAAAAGTGCAAACTTGAATCCATAAAAATCAGCACACCCGTTTCTTACAAGAAAGATTGTGTTCCGTTCCAAAGCGCCTTATTACTAAACAGGAATCAGACACAATTGAAGATGAAAACAATGCATTATAAATAATCATAAGCTGTAAGACAAAAAGACATCGACATTATTGCATGTATTAATCACAAACGACTATCTTTTGGTGTTTGAATGCATAGATAGATAAAATCTTTTTTATTTTTTGTTATGTGTACCTCTAAGCCATTTTATTTTTCTAAAAAAAATAAACAACCAGACGAAAATATATTGACAGACCCCTTCGAATTATTTTGGATTTTTTTAAATTATGAGAGTCTTGTTTTTTGAGAATAAATCAATACGAATTATTTCCTCTATGTTAGTTTTTTTAATCCATTTATTTGACTAACTACTCATTTTTACAATTATTCATTAATACAATAATTGAACTTAAACTGAATATCTAAACTTCTTCTACCTTCTGACAAAAATGCTTAAAGTTCTGATATTTTAAAATGGATAGAAGACAACAATTGCCAATTCTTAAATTAGATCTAAGGCTGGGAGTTTGGATATTATTGTTTAGACACAAACAAAAATAAAAACTTAATTATCAATTTTATCAAAAAGATTATTACAACAACACTTAAACCTTAAATTAATCTAATGAGATCTAGCAGATGGGAAGACTTACGCAGCAATCGCTCACGAAGCCAACGAAAAGATCATTTTGAGAGATTGCATTAGACTTAACTCTTTGAACTTGCTGAAAAATAAACTAAGATTTTTCTTGCAGACACTGATTTCAAAATTTGTGAGCTCAAAAAGAAATAACCAACAACAGCAGCGAGGATAATTGACATATCAGATTATTATCAGCGAACGTAATTTTCCTTGAACTATCATTTATCTTCGAGTGACACTGGGGACAACTAAATTCATAGTAACAGCTTCGTTAACTCTCTCGTTCCAGATCAAGATCTCATTCATCTAGTGAAGACTCTGATTCTTCTACTTCTTCTCTTTCATCAAACAGTTCACTAAATTATCCTCCAATAAAATAAAAGATTCTTTCTCATCCTGTTTCTCATACGAATACCTCTATTTCTCGGAATACAATTTCTTTGACTGTGTTTGCGAACAGAATCTATCTTAAAACAAGTTTTTCACTCTTCTTGATAGAATTGTGACAATCATCACTGGATAATAGACAATAACTAAGTTGTCTTTTGAAGGCTCATTTAATGATAACCTTAGCTTGTTGGTGCCTATGAAAATACTCAGTTTATTAACAAATCATTCTATTTTAGAATTTAATTTATTTAATATCAGAAACAGAAAATCTTCATTCCCTTCAATTGTGCCATATCTCAAGAAATAAAAAAGACACTACATTACATAATTTAAGATCAAAGAATAGAAGAAGTAATCACAGAGACAATAACAAATAGAAATCGAAGAGAGCTAGGATTTGAGATCCAAAAAAGAATAAAAACAGTAGAAAAACGAATTATCTGATGATACAGAAGAGGAAGATATTTTCTAAAAATCAAATGCATTGAGCTTACTTCAATTTGAAACCTTAATGAAACTAGCATTTGCTAACAAGGATCTTCAATTTATAAAGCTATCGATTCCTCCTCATACTTCTTTTCTACTCTCGAAAGCACTTTCTAAAATTCACAAGAAAAAACTGCATCTTTTATCAGAATTCGAATGCCTCTCAAGCGGGTACCTTCCATCGAAGGAGCTCTTCGATTAACTCAAGAAATTTCCCCTCCTCAAGAGAATTAAGCTGCTTGAAGTCATCCCTTCAGACATCGCATCAATTACATCCTTCAACGCTCTTCTACAAAAAGTTAGCAGCTTTGAAGTTAACTTCGATGAAATTACCCATGAAGCTGTCAGTCTGCTTGATTTCAAAGAGCAATACGATAAAGTTGATTTCATAAAGTGATAGTTTGGCATTGCATTCATAGTTTCTATCCCTTCTTCTAATGAAAGATCTTCAAGCTTGTTATGCTTGTGATTATTCCTGCATTCTCAAAGCTTTGTCAAGGGCTAAATCTAATAAATTCAATTTTAATTCTTCATATTGCAAAATCAATAAAATAAAGGATTATTATGATTTTTACATGAATAAGAATAGTGCATCCCTTTAATTAAGTTCTTATAGATTTTCGATAAAAAATGTTAAAAATCTTGATTTTGAAGTAAAAAACCTTGCTAATCCGATGCATCTTGAATAGATTTGCAGATCGATTGCAAAGTGCAAGTCATTGAAAAGTCTCTTTTTAGGAGCTGAATTATCTTAACCATTACTGAGATTAATCTAACGAGATACTCTCCAGACAGAAAAGGCAGATCAAAGTTATGCCTATTTCTCTTAGCTTTCTGCTCTGAGTGAATTAGAGAATATAAAGTTATTTCTGCATGTCGATTAGACAATTCTTGATTCTATCGCTACATTGATCGAGAATTCAAATTCCTTATTAGATGTTACATTCAAGCGAAGTTAGTTAAATTAATATAATTTAGATTTTTCAAAGCTATTGAAATCCTTAAAGAAATCAAAAACACTTTAAAATGCAGAAATTCTAGCAGAATTCCAAACTGTGCAGGTATCTGATTATTTCTAAAAGGAGTGGAAGGATGCGATATCTACTTCATTCACTGTTCCATTATGCAAACTTCTCAAAAGCAAAAAGTGTAAACTTGATTCAATAAATATCAACACACCCATTTCTTACAAGAATGGCTGTGTTCCATTGCAAAGCGCCTTATTACTAAACAGGAATCAGACACAATTGCAGATGTAAAAGATACATTCAAAATAATCAAAAGCTGTGAGACAAGACGACATTGAAATCACTACATGCATTAATACCAAACGACTCTCATTTGATTGTTGAATGAAAAGCAGGTAGATAAATATCTTTCTTATTTCTTTAGTTAAGTACCTCAAAATCATTTTATTTTCTAAATAAAGCAAACAGACAATAATATAATTAAATGCTGGTATTCAAAATGCTAAAATAATTAGTTCATCACTATTTTAAAAGATAATCAAACTGAAAGTGTGGAAGAACTATTCATTTTTACAATTATTTTCTTTAATAAAATAATTGAACTTAAACTAAATATCTAAGTTTCTTATACCTTATGGAACAAAATGCTTTAAGTTCTAATATTTTAAAGTGGATAGGAGACAACAATTGCCAATTCTTAAATGAGATCTAAGACTGGGAGTTTGGATATTATTGTTTAGACACAAAAAACATAAAAACTTAATTATCAATTTTATAAAAAAGATTAACAACAAAAACTCTTAAACCTTAAATAAATTTCATGAGATCAAACAGATGGAAAGACTTACGCAGGAATCGCTCAAAAAGCCAACGAAAGGTGCATTTAGAGAGATTGCATTAGACTTAACTCTTTGAACTTGCCGAAAAATAAACTAAAATTATACTCGCAGACACTGATTTCAAAATTACTGAGCTCAAAAAGAAATAACCAACAACATCAGCGAGGGTAGCTGGCATATCAGATTATTATCAGCGAACTTAATTCTCCCTGAACTATCATTTATCTTCTAGTGACACTGGAGACAACTAAATGCATAATAACAGCTATCGTTATCTCTCTCGCTCCAGATCAAGATCTCAACAATTTCATTCATCTAGCGAAGACTCTGATTCTTCTTTTTCATCAAACAGTTCACTAGATTATCCTCCAAAAAAACAAAAGATTCTTTCTAATGCTGTTTCTCGCTATTATTCCTCTGATTCTCCGAATACAATTGCTTTGACTGTTCTTTGTGAACATAATCTATCTTAAAATAAGTATTTCACTCTTCTTGATAAGATTGAGACAGTCATCACAGGAACGTTCCCAATTGATAAGTTGTCTTTTGAAACCTCATTTAGTGATAACCTTGGCTTGCTGGTGCCTATGAAGATACTCAGTTTATAAACAAATCATTCTATTTTAGAGTTTAATATCTAAACCATGAAAACTTCCTTCGCTTCAATTGTGCCATATCTCCAGAAACAAGAAAGACACTACATTAAGTAATTTAAAATCTAAGAAAAGGAGAAGTAATCATAAAGACAATAACACATAGAAATTGAAGAAAACTAAGATTTGATAACAAAAAAAGAATAAAAACAGTAGAACAATGAATTGCCTGAAGATCCAGATTCAGAGGAAGATATTTCCTAAAAATCAAACGCATTGAGTTTATTCCAATTTGAAACCTTGATGAAACTAGCATTTGCGAACAAGGATCTTCAATTTATCAAGCTATCGATTCCTCCTCATACTTCATTTCTACTCTCGAGAGCACTTTCTAAAATTCACAAGAAAAAACTGCATCTTTTATCATCATTTGAATGCCTCTCAAGCGGGTACCTTTCATCGAAGGATCTCCTCGATTAACTCAATAAATTTCCTCTTCTCAAGAAAATTAACCTGCTTGAAGCCATCCCTTCAGATATCGCATTAATTACCTCCTTCAACGCTCTTCTACAAAAAGTTGATAGCCTTGAAGTTAACTTCGAAGAAATTACTCATGAAGCTGCCAGTCTACTTGATTTCAAAGAATAATACGATAAAGTTGATATTTCTTTTAAAATCGATATCATAACTAATCCTGCAATACTCGATGCATTCTTAACAGCAGTATCCAAAATCAAGTCTGTGAATTAGCTTAAACTCATAAATACTTTTTACTAGCGCTAATACTGCGGAACTGGGCCTGGTAGTTCATTTAGAGACCTTAAAATACTAATAAAACAATTAGAACTTGATTTAGGACTTTCCAAACAAATCGACTACAAATAATATTTGTTTTTCAAAAGGCTTTCTAGCATTCGTGTTGCCTAAAAATTGCAGATTTAAACAGTGACGAATTAAACGATCTTAGAGTCTCTTTGTAGCCTTTCTACTTCTCCAAATATAGATGAAGTAGTCATTTAATAAAGTGAAAGTAATGCTCTGCATTCATCGTTTCTATCCCCTCTTCTAATGAAAGATCTTCAAGCTTTCTATGCTTGTGATTATTCCTGCATTCTCAAAGCTTTGTCAAAGGCTAAATTCAATAAATTCAATTTTGATTCTTCATATTGCAAAGCAAGAAAAGATAAGGATTATTATTATATTTGTCTGAATAAGAATAGCGTGCCCGTTTAATTAAGCTCTTATAAGTTTAAAATAAAAAATATTAATAATCTTTTATTTATAGTGAAAAATCTATCTCAGCCGATGCATCTTGAATAGATTTGCAGATCGATTGCCAAGTGCAAGTCATTGAAAAGTCTGGATTTTAAAGCTGAATTATCTCAACCATTACTGAGATTAATCTAACGAGATATTCTTCAAACAGAAAATGCAGATCAAAGTTATGCTTATTTCTCTTAACTTTCTGCTCTGAGTGAATTAGAGAATCTGGAGTTATTTCTGCATGTCGATTAGACAATTCTTGATTCTATCGCTGCATTGATTCAGAATTCAAATTCTTTGTTGGATGTTTATTTCGAGAGGGCATAGTTAAATTAATATAATTTAGATTTTTCTAAGCTGCTTAAATCCTTGAGACAATCATAAACGCTTACAAAAGCAGAAATTCTCACAAATTTCAAAACTGTGTATGTATCTGAGTATTTCTAAAAGGAATGGAAGAATGCGATGTCTACTTCATTTACTATTCCCTTATGCAGACTTCTCAAAAGCAAAAAATGCAAACTTGAATCCATACAAATTGACATACCCATTTCTTACAAGAATGGCTGTGTTCCGTTGCAAAGCGCTTTATTGCTAAACAGGAATAAGACACAATTGCAGATGGAAAAGATGCATTCAAAATAATCAAAAGCTGTAAGGCAAGGCGACATCGAAATCACCACATGCATTAATACCAAACGACTCTCATTCTATTATTGAATGAAAAGCAGGTAGATAAATAATCCTTCTTATTTCTTTTGTTATGTTACTCGAAATCATTTTATGTTCTAATTATTATTTTAGAGAGATATTTGCTTAAAATAAATATCTTTTTGTTTTGTTAATCATTTCGAGATTCCAATTGAGAACATACCAAAATTCTTAGGAGGAAAGCGTACTTGCTTGAGTGAGAATTGTATTAACAACAATCCTGGCCCATGAAACAGAAATTAATGAAGAAGTTAAAGATCAAATAATCCCAAAAACCAATCATGAAAACACATCTGTCTTAGATCTCCTTGAAGAATAACTGGGAAAAACAAAACAAAAGGTATTTTAAAGTTGTAATGAACGCATTGTTTGCACGTTAGATAAGGTAATATTGTCTGTCTTTTTTTCATTTCTATTCTGTGCAAATAATTAAAAGTTCAACTAAAAGTATCAGCATAATAATTTATTTTCTATTTAGTATCTCCAAAGGAGCTTTTATTATCATGAGAGGAGGGAAGGGGATAATATTAAATCAGTAAACTTTCAGCAGAAACAAGCATACACTGAATTACATAACAAAAAAAATAGATGTAATTTGGTTAATGGAATAATCTCTGCTTGGAATAAAAAATAATGTTACCAATATCTTTTGTATGGAAACGTTGAAAGATTTGAATTTTTTTAGCTTAAATTCTCAATGAAAGAAGAAATACAAATCCCTACTTTGTCTTCCACTCATAAAAGAGAGAAAGAGTCTTGTATGATCATAGACATGCCTCCTGTGTTTTGATAAGCACATATTAATAAGATTATTATTGCAATTTAAAATCGTATTAATACCTTTGCCTTTGGTTTTATTGATTTTAGAAGGAAGAGAAAGAATAAGCTAATTGATCTAATTTCAGTTAATACATTTTGATTACTAACAATAAGTAATAATACAGACATTTCAAAAAACTGAAGATTAGGAGGGCAGTTAAAACCATAAGCTGCCTTAATTAATCGTGCCCTTAGCCAATACTCAATTATTTGCAATTCCTTTATGGGGAGGAGATGGTGTTTTTAAAGAGAAGGATAAATCAACAGATTAACGAAATTTTTTAGATTTAGTTGAGAAATACAAAAATATTTAAAAAAACTGTAGTATCACAAAGAGATTTTATTGAGTTAACAATCATAAAAATCATAAAAAGGAAGGCAATATTTTATTTTTTTAAGTATTAACTTCCCTCAACGAGTTGATAAACACAATATTCCCTAATAGTGATTTCATCAAAAAATAATAAAAATAAGGGAAACAAAAAAATCAAATAGACTAAAAAGCGTGAATAAACTAAAGAAGCTAGAGGAAAAGAAGCAGATTTCACTACATCACGGCACATGAAACAGAATCATATTAACAAACAGCTTGGAGTGTGTACCTGATTCTTTAGTAAGAGTAAAAATGTTTAACGACACACGCAAAAAAAAAAGATTATCAAATAGATAACTGTAATTTTCCAAATAAAAAATGAAACAATAAAAAAGATGAGTAAGATTCTACAAATAATTCTATTAGGCCTTTAAAAATCTAGTAGTTCGCAAGTTGAATTTGAAATTCCAATAAGTTCTCTATCTTCATCTGAAGGGATTAGCAAGTTAGAATTAATTTTATCTTTAAACAATAATGTTTTATTATTCTTTTCAAAAAGTAATTATCTCTCTATTTATTTATGCACTTATCAAGCTAAGTAAGATAAATAGTTGAGAAAGCCAATCTCAAAGAGGCACAGTAGAATAAAGAGAGAGAGAGCAATAATTAACACAAAGTCGACAAGAATCTTACAATTCGAAATCTCAACTAAACCATATTTTATCGTTATTTTGATTTGAAGATGTTTGTGAGTGTTTTCTTGCGTTTTCCCTCATCGAAACTTTAAATCTTTTCATTATGATTGTTCACAAACCTTATCTTTACAATATATTCCTTAAGTTAAATTTTCTTAACCATTTAAGCATTTCACTTTCCATCAGTAAAAAGCAATTCCCCTTTCCCAAGAGCACTAATAGACAAAGAAAACCAATAATTAATTCGATATGTCATAATTTGAGCCAAAAATCAATAAGATGAGAGGATTTCAAGATTTTTCTGAGCTCCTTCAATAAAAAGAGTATTATCTCCATTTATTGAAAGTAATAACAGGAAAAGAAAAACCAAAATTTAAAAGAATCCAAGGTGTTTTCTACAAAGATAATGAAAAATAATAAAAATAACAAACATTTTAAGCTTGTAGTTTAAGCATTATTAAAAGAAGATCTTCTGAGAACTCAAGCAAATCAGCTTGCTCAAATGATGCTGAGTTTTAAAAGAAAAGCGCATTGCACACAACATTCAAAATAATTGATTAGTTAGTCAAACTTATTGAGAATCATAAATAATTGTAATATCTGTAGACATAAAGTATTTCAAAAATATCAGCATGAAAATATCATTTAGATGGATTTCAATTCATATTTATGTTTTTTCTGTAAGCCCCCTCTTCCGCATAGAGATTTAAGCTAACATTCTTTGTTAGCTCTCATTCAACTATGCCAGCACTTAAGCAGAATGACTCTCCAATACTATCCAAGAGCTTAAAATGCATTTAGATTTCATTATTTTAATACATCTCATTCAAGTGCTTGTACACAGAAAATACCTAGTCAAATTTAATTAATTTTTTCTATTCCACCAAAGATACAATTCAATAAAAGAAATATCTTTTAAAAATCTTGTCTCCTTTAATTTGTTTTTTCTATTTCACCAAAGATACAATTAAAAAAGGGAAATACTTTTTCCTTTTTCTTTCCCCACAATAATCCCTTAGCGGAGTAAATCTTCATGGCACAGAATTAATGGCCAATACAATTAATAAATCCCTCTTCATATATTTTTATTCATTAGAGCATCAAAAGGCTATTTACTGAACCTAAAAAGACAAAACATTTGAAATAGCTATGCCGTTAGTTGCTTCTATTCTATTTTAGAATTAAAATTGCATCTTATTTAAAAGAATGCACATTTTATGTTGAAGATTTGTAGTTTGTTGAATTTTTGAGAAGTATTTTGGATGTCATCTTATTTTTACCTTTCTTCAAAAAGATATATATTAACAGAAGCTAAAATATTAAATATGGATAGCAAACAATTTAAAATAACTCAAAATTGGCGTCTGTAACTCGAATTTCATGATAACGATAAATTAAACTATTTCTTGTTTCGTATTCTTCTAGTACATCTTTCCCACTTTCTAACAATTTAAAAAAGAATTAATTAACTTGCAGTTTTTTTTCAGTTAATTTAGATTCTTTCACTTCCCAACAGCTTCAAAAATTTCTGAGTTGTTGGGATCAGTCAATAATTATTTTTAAGATTATTTTAATCAAAAAACAAAAACCTCTCCCATCCCTTCAACAGAAGAATTTCCACGCAATTTATTGCTTAGAACTGCCCGTACAGCTAACAAAGAACATTTTAAGAATAAAATGAACAACCTTGCTAAATAAATAAATGATAAGACTCAAAACTGTGCCTTTAACCTTGCTACAATAAAGGAGTTCTTAGGTCTCCTAAAAAACTAACAAAATCAATACTCAGAAATCACATACCAAGGAAATGGTGCTTTCGCTTTAGTTCTCAAAGCTAAAAAGAATAAGACTACCTAGATTGCTTTAAAGGCAGTAGAATATGATAAAAAACCTGGGATTTAAGCTATTGAACGAGAATACAGCATACTTCAAAATCTTAGTAATAGTGATTACATTGTGACCATCCACAACCAATTCTACCTTTATGAAGAGAATGATAGTGAGGAGGAAAGCTCTGAGTAGAACTAAGATCCATTGAAACGATTTTTCGTGCAAGAGATGGAATTATGTTCAGGAACCTTAAGCGATCTAATTGAGTAATTTAGATAGAACAAATAGGATATGCCTGAAAATCTCAAAGAAACTCTAGCGATCTAAATGCTTGATTCAATCAATCTATTGCACTCTAGATTTGTAATTCATAGAGATATAAAACCACAAAATTTCTTGGTTTCTAAAAATACACTTTTCCCTATTGTCTTAAAGCTCTGCGATCTTGGTTTTGCATCTCCAGCAAGCATGAGTGAGTCAAAGAGTCATATTTCCGGAAAGGGTACAAGTAAATATATGGCTCCAGAAACAGAGAAAAATAAATCTTACATTGAATCTGATCTATTCGCTTTGGCTTTAGTTCTTCTTTAACTGGATAATATTGCCACTTTCAACTATTCAAATGTATCGAATTCTGAATTCATTGAATTGTATAAGGGCAATATCTTTTAGAATTATCAGCTAAACAGAAGTTCTTTACTTTACAAAATTGCTTCTACATTCTTATAATACTACCCTGCTAAAAGAGAAAGTGCTCGTGTAATGCTTTCAACGTTGCTGAAGAAATCTAAAGAATACTAGAAGATACCAGTCTTTTCAATAATCTTGAAGTCTTAGATTGATTCCTTTTCTGCAGTTGCGAAAAAAATAGAAATAAATTCCCAAATTAGTGAATCATTAGGTAAACTACCAACAACTGACTTATTAATGACCAAAATCCTAAACTAAATTAACAAAGAAGAGCAAAATGAAAGGCAACTTACGACTGAGCTAATTAAAAGTGCCTTGAAAGTCATGGTGTAATGGAAGGAATTTGGTGAAGAGTATGAGTTACTAGGATCAGGTGCAATCGGAATAGTTTTTGGTGTAGAGAACCTCAAAAAAAAAAGAAAATCAGCTTTGAAACTGCAGTTGTGCTTGAATAAATCAGAAACTATCAGAGAGATAGGTATTATGAGAGTTTGCTAAACACCTTACATTGTCAAATTTTATGGGTATAAGTTCTTTGCAGATACAAAAGGTAACTAATTTGTTGTATATGAGCTGGAAAGGTGTTAATACTCTTTGAAACACTATCTTGAGTAATAGAGAATAGATGGGGAGTACTCTCATGAGTTGAAATATTCTTTAATGCAGTAAATAATTGATTCAGTCAGTTTTATACATGAGAATTAGATACTGCATGGAGACCTCAAACTGGATAACTTTTTAGTAACCTAAAACTAACAAGGAGAAGTCTTTGTTAAACTCACAGATTTCGATCAAGCTGGGGCTTTAATGAGTGGTAACAACAGTGAATATCAATAAAATTTATTAAAAGAAGGCCAACTATTTTCACCAATTAATTGTATTATTAACAAAAATAAGAGAGGCACACTATTATATTATGCTCCAGAGAGATGGAAAAATGGAAGCCCCTCAACTTATTAAGCTGATTCTTTTTCATTGGGTCTCATTCTCATTATTCTA
>Ga0302271_10001547_pt1 | contig 21928 bp, 13 predicted proteins | sample III_Bog_N1_1_FD_198767 | JGI IMG/M metagenome (GOLD analysis project Ga0302271, IMG submission 198767) | Peat permafrost microbial communities from Stordalen Mire near Abisko, Sweden - III_Bog_N1_1 | ecosystem: Environmental > Terrestrial > Soil > Wetlands > Peat | place: Sweden: Abisko... | reverse complement strand
TTTTTTTTTTTTTTTTTTTTTTTTTTTTTTTTTTTTTTTTTTTTTTTTTTTTTTTTTTTTTTTTTTTTTTTTTTTTTTTTTTTTTTTTTTTTTTTTTGTGGGGGGGGGGGGGGGCCCCCGGAGTTAATTGAAAAATTAACTTCTGAATTGGAGAAAAGTGGAGAAAAGAATGAATAATCAGAAGCAATTAAGCTATCAACAAACTAAAAATAGTTTTTCACTCACTAATTATGTGTTACTGTTGCTGTGGTGAGCTTTGTTGATTTATTGTTGAGAAATTACTCCAAATATAATTATTGAAATAGTAGAAAGTTCGTAAAATTCATATCTGGAAAAACGCCATTTTGTTGTTCTCTCAATGAAATGAAGAGGAGCATAACAACAACGAAACTACCCTTTCCTTAGTGATCGTTTCAAAAATAAACCCATTTTTCTCCTTGTTTGGCTGACTTTAGTAAACTTGGCATTAATGTTGTGCTTACTTGATAAAAATACGCAGGATAGATATTTGACTTAGCAGTGATCCTTGCGAAGAGTAGCGATAAAGCTAGAATATTCAGTGGAAATGCCAAATGAGCGATTAAAAATCGTCGCATCCAAAAAAGAAGAAACAGAGTTGACAAGCTCACAGCTGCTAATCCAACTACTGCAGCAGTATCAAGAGTTGTCTGCACTTCATTTCTGACAAGCACGATGATGCATGAATACACTGAAAGTGCGCAAAAAGCTAGGAATTGCATCTTCAACTATGTTTTTTTGTTTGTTTAATCCCAAAAAATGATAAGGAATTTTAAGAATATGGTTTAAAAAAAGCTAATTTTTCACGCAGACAACTGCAAAAACTAGTAACCCAAAAAGTAAAATGATTCGATAATAACATTAGTTTTACAAGCGAGGTGAAATGAACTCCAAGCTGATACTCTAGCTGTGATTCTCTGAAATTTAGGAGCCACGGTGAAAAGGACTTCTAGCGCATCTGCTTCAAAACCTTCCTCTTAAATTGATTAATTCCCAATCGAATTATTTTTGTTATTTTCTCTTCAAGCATCAAAAAAAGTAACAAGAACTCGTCAGAACTTTGCTAAGTTGCTGATTTTACAATTTATTTTTTTAATTTTATCACCAAAAATTTGTTGTGTACAGTGCTTTAAAACATAAAAAACATATTTCATTTATGATGCTGTTACTGTTGTTAGATTCATTTATCATTTTATTTGCTTTATCACAATAAAAACCTTAAAATAACAGCAAAACTTAACAGTATCAAGCAGAAATAGCTAAGTCACCGCAAAAATGAGAGTTTGGGAAGTAAAGGAGGTGCTAATAAAATGATGAAGATGCAAAATGACAGAGGTATTCTTCGGATAAACTAGGAATTGAGCAGAAATTCAGATAATCACAATCATAATACGTCATGGTGATGAAAACTCTGCGCGATAGGATTTTATTTACTTTGGGGGGGGGGGGAGGGATTGATATATTAGCTGCTTCTGCTGCATGGGGTTTTCAGCGAATAAGAAATTAAAAGCTGATAGAGTAAGAGACACATAAATCAAAGTAGAAAGCAGAATCAAGGAGATATTGAAGAGATTGTCCGTTTGTTACCAGCAAAGAGATGTCCCTCAATCTAGCTAGATTGTCTACAGAGTAATTTCTTGCTAAGCTCTCTGCAGAGGTAAAAGAGAATCCATTCAAATTAGGAAAATAGCAAGATTTATTTGAATTTATTAGCCTGGTTGAATTGAGACAATTTGAAACTTTTTTCATTTGTAAATAGTTTGGATTTATCGAGAGTCATCTATTGAATGGGATGGATGAGCTAAGCAAAGAGAAATTCAACTTCTACAAGGGAATCTTCGAAAAGATCTAAACTGAAGCGGATCAAGTAAGAATAGGAAGAAGAGTGGAATTACAAATACAATAATTCAGATATTTGTGATGTTGTGATGAAGCATAATAATAACAAGAAACACAAATACTCTGCTGTTTTTAGCAGAAAAAAAATGTTTTTCAGTTTTTCCATTTGAGCATATTTATCAAATGCATGCAATTTTTAACCAATCAAACCTTTTTTAAACCAGATAAAACCCCCAAATAGCAGCAACACCTTTAGCATCGTGCATATTTACTCTGAATTCCTCCACACTGTGAAAAGATTCAAGAGAGTTCAAGACAACCATGTGAAATATCAACAACGAGATCTTGATGCGTTCCGAAAGAGATATGAGAAACTCAACAAACCACTTATTCCACTGATTCATGATATCAAAATGAACGTGCAGGAGAGAATCGCCAAGTTCGGTAAGAACAAATCCTTCGAATAAGCCCATTAATTCAAATAAACCCCCCTTGCTTTTCCTTTGTTTGTTTGATTTGTACTATTTTTATTAATAATTACGTTGAAAACTGACAAAACAATTTTCTTGTGTCTGTTAATAGATATTTCAAATTTGAAGAACCCGAATTTCCAAATGCACTTGTACACGAACAAGGAGTTATGTGAGATTGCCTTCAAAATCGCAGATCATTAGGGGATATACAAGCAGGATTCGATGAATCTTTCACCCGAACACATTAAAGCGTTGATTAAGACGATAGCACTGAAATATAATGTGGTACCATATCACAATTTCACACATGCTTTCTCAGTGTTTCAAGTAAGGAAAAATGAGATAAATAAGCTAAAAATGAGGGATTCGCACACAAATTAAGAAAAAAGCTGTGAGTTTTTCCATATGTCTTAAAGGTGTTCTGTTTATTTTTGTGTGTTTCTGAGTGTAGATGCTTTTCTGCTTGTATGAAACCTCAAGTTCTTGGAGGGAATATGTCCAGCCATTTGAATTCTTCTGTGCTTCGATCGCCTCACTTGGACACGATCTTAATCACAGTATGAGAAAATCAAAATAATTCTGGAAACAATTGTTTGTTCTGCTTTGTTTCTAGAGGGTCTAGGGAACTTGTACAAGGTGAAAAGAGAATCACGAGTGTATGTGGAGTACTGTGAGTTAGGTGTTCTAGAGAACATGCATACTTCGCAGTTATTCTAGATCCTACAAGGATAAAATGAAGATGGATTCAATTATTTTGCTGCTCTCAAAGATTAAGTTTGACATTTCTTTTAACTGTTTTGTCAGATATTTGACATACTAATCTTAGATTTGGACTCCATTAATGTGAATTCTTTTTTGAATTCAATTAGAACAAGGTACAGCAGTTCAAGAGGATAATTGTCTCTTGCATCTTAGCAACTGATATGTCAAAGCATTCCAAAGTCACAGCGAAACTCAAGAAAAGAGCTGCCTGCTCGATGAATTTGACGAAATCAAATAACGTTTTAAAAGAAGCAAATTCTATGGAGAACCCAGAGGATAAGAATAAGAATGAAATAGCCAATGTTAGCCCTTCTGAGCTCGATAAAGAATTGGCATTCAAGAAAGATAACTTTGAAGACAGAAGGGTAAGTTGTTATTTTTTTAAACAATACATTTGTATTATGTTCTTTAAAATAATCTCTTAGTTTTCTCTGTCTGATTCTTTTTATCCCAATTCTTCTTCTTCTTTTTGTTTAGTTTTTGCTGAATGCACTTGTGCATGCTTGCGATATCGGCAATCCTTGCTTGGAATTCAACAATTACATGAACTGGTGTTATCTTATCACATAGGAATTCAGTGATCAAGTGAGACAATTTGGTTTTTTAAAATCTTTTGACTTGTGAATGTTAAACTTATTTCCTTCGATTTAAACCTTAGACTCTCAAAGAGGAGAAGTACAATCTCCCAGTGACGGGGTTCCTTCTTTACAAAGATAAACTAACCTTCTTGAATGGCTAAGTGTACTTCTGCAGTAAGATCGACTTTCAGTTTGGGATATTTTGTGTTCTGAAAATAATTTTTTTTATGAATTTAAAGAATAAATGGTACTGCCGATATGGGAGGAGATAGGGAATTTCTTCCCTGAATTGAATACATATCCAAAAGCTATCAAAGACAATCTGGAGTAGATCGAAATCAAGAAGAACAAGCTGAGTCAGTAGCCAACTCATGCTTGAAAGCAACCCTAAAATACCAAAACAAAACAGCAGATTCTAAAAAAGATATTGCCGAATCACAACAAATTGAAGGTTATCTATCTCTTATGTCTACTTTTTAGACACTCCTAAATCTATAAATGGAATCTATCCTTTAAACATAGTTCTCACATAATCCCCAATATTATCATTCTATTATTTTGGCTTATTATCTTCTACCCCATAAAAGTATTGTATATCAACAAAGTTTTTTGTTATTGTCTGTTAGATAAAAAACACATCTCTCTCTCTCTCTCAATTACAAATTATTCAAAATTCTAGATATTTTGTAGATTTTGTTTTATTTGATCCTTCAGAGTACTAAAAATATGGTAAACAACAAAGACAATTCAGTTTAAGAAGTGATGAAAACAATTATAAAAGTATATTTAAAGAGAGAGAGAGAGAATTTGCTCATTTATTATTATCTTTGATCGTTCCTTATTTAATAGCAGAAATGAACACAATAGCCTATTGTCACTGAAAAGGTTATTCTTAAGAAGAATCTATGTATTTCATCTGTTTCTAGGGTTAGTATTCTTACTCTTGTTTCAAACATCGATTCGTAGATCCCAAAAGATTTAGAGTGGACTGAACGTGAGTTCACTCGCAATGAAATTTCTAAAAGCTGCGATAAGATTTATTGATTTGTAAATCGAGTGAATTGAAATTGCTTCAAGATCTGCTTCTTGCACTAAGCAAGAACACTCGCTGCATTCATGGAACAGCCTTTCTCCATCGTCTTACGCTCCCCCCATCGTCTCTTATCTATGAACTTATGCTAGTCTTTCCAACTCTGATAACTCCTGAAGTTGTTATTATTACTATTAATAATTTCGATTATGTATGACTTTAATAGGCTAGTATCTCCTCTCATATTCAGTCGATATCTCAGCCAAATCAACATCTGTAGAATCCTCAGTGTAGATATGATAGAATAACTGTTTTTTAGTATATTTTACCCTATCTTTGAAACCATGAAAATTGTATTTTTCTTTTGTTTAAAAGGCATTATCAAAAGCATAGCTCCTGGCATACTGTTTGAATTATGACCACGTCATATCCAGCTTGATGAAAAGCTAACAATGTGGATGCTAGCATAGATACAATGCATTTGAAATTGCATTTCTCCTCAATTCCTTGATCATCAACTTAAATTACTATTTTACACCCATACACTCTCCAATCAATTCCAAATCAATATCGTCTTCTAACCCGTGATCGTTTTGATAATAATCATTATCTTCATCTTCCCTTAAGATTCCTAATGCTAATTGTCACATAATTTTAAATTCAGTCAAAAATACTCACAAAATAATGCCTTCTTTAGAAAACTGGACATAAAATAAAATAAGACTATCACAGGATAAATTGCTTGTATTTGTCTTACTATTTAGGATCGATGAACTGCTCAAATTATTGGAGTCTTCATCTTATTAGTGGAATAGATGATCTTCACAGTTTTCAGAGCAGACACTTCTATCATAAGAGAAACTATCATCCAAGTCATTTTTTCTGATCATCTTCTTCTTCAAAGGAAACGAGCAATTCCCTCCACTGTGCTTGACTGCATCAAGATCGTACGTTTCTTCGTTGATTTCGAAGAACTAAATGAGTTTCACGAGCACTCCCAGCTCCTGAGATACCCATCCTGAGAATTTCTTTGGGTGCTTAGTTTCCTAGGACTTTTTGAGCAACTAAAGCAAAGAAGTTATTTCAGGGAAATGTTCAGCGCTAGCCCTTCGTTTAGTGGCTGATTAACGCTGGAGAAACTTCTCAACTTCGCTGAGAAAGTGATTGCTGTTGAAAAACAATGCTCCTGATTTGACGCACTCAAAGCAGCCTAGCTGAAGAATCTCACCTTCACGCTGAAAAATATAATCGACATGCTATGCAGGATGCTGGTTGCAACAAATCAGGAGATGCTCATCAGGAGTAGGTTATGATAATGATTCTTGGCATTCATTCGAATTGTGCATTTTTTAAACTGAACGATTTCAAGATAACAAAATCTGCTTTTTACTTGCTCTTTTTGTTTGTTTTTTTCTTATTTTTTGAAGCTTCAATAACAGCAGCTGCAACTTCTCTTTGTTTCATTCTAAATTTTCTCTTCCTACCCAGTCAAAATCATCATATCTCAGCAGGTGTGTGTGCAGCATATGGAGCTGTTATCATATATAAGATTAAGAATTTAAATCCAAAAATTAGCAGCATCATTGAATTGAATATTTCATCAGAAATGCTACCATATCAGGAAATTAAAGACCAAGTCTTTGAGTAGTGCTTATTGTAAAAGAAAATATCAAGGAATATAAAAAACTGATTTGACAATTCTTAAACAAAATGTCTTAAAAATAAACATTCACAATAATTTATTAAAGCCTATCTAACTATATTTCCTTTTTGCTAAGAAATGTGACATTTAAATCAATAACAGAATATTATTTGAATGTTTTGAAAGATTTCAAAATAGATAATAACTCTAAGCAATTGAATACAGACATTTCTTGTATTGATTGATTCTTGAAATCTTTGTGTTTTGATAAAGAATTGTAATTTTTATTCTAAAAAATAAAACTAACGTATTGTATGTTTAAAAATAGAGAGAAAACTGATTAGCAAGATATGATAAATTTTTCAAACTGCAACAGTACAAGATATCCATAATCACTTCATTCCTGTTATAATAACTAGATATGGTAGTTAGATCATTATATGTCTCTTAGCTAGTGTAGGAGAGACAAAATACTTGTTTTGAAAGTGTAGACGTCTCAGATTCTGCAGCTTGCTTATTTTTCTAAAAAATATCAAATAAGATTATTTTTCTTCTTCGTATTTTTGTTTCACTTCTTCGTCTGATTCGCAATCATAGTATACCTTTGATTCGAAAACTAACGAAAGGTCAATGAGATTCACAAACCGTAACAGAGCTTCACTTAATGCTTCAACTTTACGAATATTGAGATCCTCTATTGGGAAGAAAATCTAAAGTGACCGAAGGCTGTCACGAGAAAGCTTCGATAAAAGTTACGATGCTTCAAAGACTCCGTGATACACTTTGGAGTCCTTATTCTCGATTAAATTCAGGGATAGTTTGGACAAACTGCAGAGAGAACTACTAATAGCTTCGAGAATCTAATGCATCCCTTCAGTAGAAATGTTATTGTTGGGTATGGTGAGTTCCAACGCCTCGAGATGAGTCAACTTTGAGATAGACTTAGTCAGACAACCTGAGCTGTGATCATCCAAATCGCATTTTTTCAATATTAACGAGAGTTTTCTGAGATTGAGGAGCTAACCAATCGCACAGAGGAAGGTATTAATTCGTTGGTAATTGAGCTTTTCCTCGATTTTCAAGTCGAGTCGTTTCAGCTGTTTCAGCTGAGATAAAGATTCGATTAAAGGGAATATATCAGTTTTCTTGATTGCGTTAATTTAGTAAAAGTAAAGCTGCATATTAAGATGCTCCAGGTTTGGAACTCTATCAATAATCTTTGATAAATAGTCTACATCTGAAGGAGTCGCTTTGGCTAGTTAATATAGTAGATTGAGTTTTGTTATATTCACTTTCTAGTTGATATCAGCAGCGAGGCAATTCGTTAAGCTAGAATTTCTAGGCTTGATTGAAAGTTCTAAATGTGCTTGGAATTTGCTCTAGGCTAAAAAAGCTAACTCCTTTGAATCTATTTCTTCAAGAAGCTGCTTGTATGTTAGTCCCTTCAAGGACTATGTGAAACTATGCATCTTGTTACCAATTTGACTCTCCAGAGTGGTAAAATAAGTAAGCGATAAACTCAGTGAAAACTAAGATGCTTTGATTTTGTCCTCCTCAACCTCTGTAGATTCAAGTTGAATCTCAGATATTGGCACTTGATTCAGGTAAACAAGAATAGGTTCATTTATTTCAGCTGTCTATTTCTTTGAATTGAAAACTGGCCATGGATGGGTTTATAAGAATTTAGAAAATCTAGGGAATTCTCGTGAGGTAATATGCGCGCAGCTTGTGTTGCTGTTGTTGTGGATGTTTTCTTCCACTGAAATCATTACAGAATTCTTATTCAATTGAGTCAAAAACTATGCGTGAGAGATATATAATATTTGTATTCTTTTGATTACTTACTTTTCTCTTTTTTAAGCAATTTATTCTTATCAATTTTTTGTTTTTCTCCTTGGAAATTATCAGGTAAGGGATTTTTTAGCCAAAAATTTTTTCTTCTCAATCATTGCCAATCATCCATTTTAGCTTTCCATTTAAAACAACAAATAAACATAATAAAGCACCTAAGAAAGAGAGAAAAAAGAAGACTAAGAATTTAGATTGGATAACATCACAAAGCAGATTGATTCTCCATCTATTTGCTTATTTTTTTGGCAATAAAAATACAATAAGACTCTCCCTTCTAATCTCATTCTCTTACAATCTCCTTGATTTATATCAATTAACCACTTCTTCTCCGATCTCTCATCAAGAATTTTATTTATCTTATTCTTGTACTGCATTTTTGGAAGTATCTTCGCTCTCCCCAACAACAAACGATTTCCTCTATAAGAAGGAAGGCTGATAGTAATTTCTACCTGCATCTCTCATTCTGTTTTACTGAGATTTAATTACAACTTTCGCTTTCTTCTTGTTCTCCGTTGTCTGAATCTATTGGCTTTATGTGATCAGGACATTTATTCGCTCCTCATATGTTTGCTTCAAATCTGCCACGAACTTCGAGATGGATTTAGCTTTATCTTCCACTTTCTTCTGAGTCGAGATTGACTTAAAATCCACGTAGGAAGTATTCCCATAAGAAGGATTATTATTATTGCTGCTATTAACGTTATTGTTACTGACAGCATTATTTTCCTATTAAGCAGATCCATTCTGATTAAGCACCATATCGATTGACTCAAATGTAGGACGGGGAGTTAACTCAAAGAAATTCGTGCCTGCTCGTGCATTCAAGCGGTGATTCTCCTCGACTATCAAGTTGAGTTTGCTCTCTAGGTCTTGAATTCGCTCTTTGAATGTCCTAATACTGTGTGTTCAAAAATACACATTTCTTCAAATTGAAAAAACAAATATTTTCTTTTTAGTAACCTTATGAGTTATGTAGCATAGCTATCTTGCATGGCGAACATCTTCGTGGATTATTAGTAATTGAGATTGTTGAGCTTATCTATGTTGTCCTCCAGGGATTTGATATTCGAGGAGAACTCAGTGTCTTGGGATTTTATTATCATTTTGAGTTCCGTTTCGTGCTACAGGAAAATGCCTTCTTAGGTCTTCAGTTGCTTCTTGTGAGAAGCTAACTCGTCTTGCAGCTTCGTTATCTCTCTTGATTTGGCTCCTACAGTTTCAGACAATTAGTTTCTCTCGATTTCGACATTATTTTCACATTAGATTTTGAAATCATTGAGCTGCTGAATCGTGTTTTAAGTTGTCTTGCGGAGTGCTTCCATTTGAGATTCTAAGTCCGCCACTCTAGATTCACTAGCTTGCTAAGATTTCTCGCATTGAGTACTCGTTAATTACAGCTGATTACTTAACTCACGGCATAGCTATCGGTAGGAATATTTCTTTGTCTTCAAATCTGCATAAAATGAAAGAAAGAAAAAGTAGAAAAAGTTTATTTTTTGTTGATAAAAAACTCTGTTATTTTATCTAATAATGCTGGTTTCTGCTTAAATTAGCATCTTTATCAATATCCCTCTAATAGGGACTCCTTTTACCCAATAAATCGCCCTTGTTACACAATTGAAAGCAAGCAATAGCTCCTTAGAAAAATTGCTTTTCTGTTCAAGAGTAATCAGCAAATTTTTTATTCAAATTTTTTAAGACATTTATATTGTTGCTTACTGATTCCCTTGAGATGTGAAAGCTCAGCAATAAGTGCAGAATCATTGCAGAATAGGTAATTCTACAAACTGCAAGCCATACATTAATATAATGTCTCACTACTTGATTCGAATAAACTATTTAGAATCTACAAGCAAATCACAGGTTCTTTCAGATTAAACTCCATTCCTTTGTTCTGTTCATCTTTCAGCATTCCAAATAGCCTCACGATGCTAGACTGTTTTTTGTAAGTTTATCAAGTTGTTTCCCCCAATAAAAAAGATTGAAAAACTGAGAATATTTCAAGTTGAACAAAAAGATAAATTCCTAAATAAAATAACTTCGTACATCAAGAGACTAATGAAACTACCGCTCTATGACACGCTTAGGAGAAGTACCATAAGGAACTGGTAATACTGTGGAATATGATTTATCCTCATTTAAATCTATGATATTCCTCAAAGTCGTGTTAGTTTTACCGAATTACTTCGAAACAAAGCAGTTTGGTAGAATTTATTTGCTGTTCATATTCGAAAACGATTCTGCGTATTTCGAAGATCCAAGGGAATTGGGAAAACCAGAAATTTAAGCAGGTTAGGATCTAAATAGATGATCGTTGAAGAGGCTTTTAGTAGATAGAAAGTGCTTATTGAAAAGATCGTTTTCAACATTCTTGAGAATCTCATCAGTATTCTGGAGATACTCTTCAACATTCGATTCGCTATTTGGCATGCAGACATTTCTGAATTCCAGTCCTTGATCGTTTAACTTTAGTTTTGGGTTGTTTTACCTTTTGATTGGGTTTAAAGGGAGTTTTTCTCTGTTTTCAGGATTTTAAGAAGGTTTCTTTATGAAAGACACAGTTTTATTTAAATATTGAGGAGGAGATGATGATTGTAACCCATAAAGTTTTAAAGGACAAAGCACAGTCTTGTTAAGGGTATTTAAAGGAGAATTACTGCGAATGTTTCTTTGGAGATTATTCAATGAAGGGGATTATTTTGAATCCATATTATTAGAATATTCATATAGTTCATTATTTTTTTCGAAAGAGCGGGAAGTAGAAGATGGACTAGTGAATGTGATGTGTTTATTAGGATCACGACCACGCTGCTGGTATTGTGTAAGGGAAGAACACTACTCCTGTTACTTTATGTTTTGTGAAAGCGATAATATCTTGGAGTTAATCATAACACGATCAACATTCTGCTCGAATTTCTAATAAACTCGATTGAAGGTCTAATCATCAGTAGGGTCGTTCGAGAGATTTTGGTTAGCACTAGTTTCTCCTGTTTTACTGAGTTGTTCTTCCTTACTACGAACCCATTACTCAACACTGCGAAACACACTCCCGAATTCGTATGATGCTGTTACTTTGTCCGTCATGAGGGTGAGGATTTGTGAATTTAAGAGAAATCGAGTTTTTTTAGTCAAAAGAAAAAAAGAGTTAATAATCCTACATATGGGGATTGCTAATTCTAACCAAAAAAATAAACACAAATAACTTAGTAATCAATTAGCTCCCTCGATACTCCTACTTTAATTAAAATCATCAAAAATATTAACTTTTCTAATATTGGAATATTTAGATTTTTTTTTCCTTTTTAAGAATAAATTTATTAATACTAATTTCAAAAATGATAAAGATTTCAACAATAACACAAAAATGCTAAATTTTGTTTTGCTATTTTGTGTATTGTCATTGCTTTTTACTTGATTTCTTTTCAACAATTCTTTATTAAATTATTTTCTTGTTTGTGCTAAATCGAACTCTATCACGAATCAAACAAAAAGTAGTAAAAAATCTCAGGAAAAATTAAAATACACTTCTCTGAATAATATTTTTCCAGAATCTGCAGCTTGCTTTTGGTAAAAATGGCGGACATGCTCACTGAGGAGTAAATTGAATAGTATAAATAAGAGTTCATTGAGCTTTTCAAAGATATTCTCGAAGGTGATTCGCAGAAGCGGTTTGAAATATTCAAAACGATCTTTTATATTACTCCAGAGGAAGAATAGAAATTGCAGAAGCAAATCAACGAAACTGCTGCTCCATCAGAGGCAATATTCAACTTTCCAATGTTTTTGACTTATAAAGCAAAGGAGATAAATTATAATACTGATACTTCCGAGAGTATGTACAAGGATTTTGAAGAGTATGATAAGGAAGATACTGGGTTTATTCATATTGATTAGTTAAAAGAAATACTATAGAAAAATGTCTGCACTGAAGAAGAAATAGCACAAACATTGGAAAGCGTAACTTATAGTATTCAGAGGGAGGGTGGGGGAGAAGGGGGAAGGTAAAGTTTATTGAAAAAAGTAGTAAACAAGAATTTGTTTGGTTTATGAAAATAATAAAGGTTTTTTTTTTTCATTTTTGGAATAAAATACAGGCAAAGATAGATGCAAAGGGAATGCTGAATTACAAGGAGCTTGTAGAGATACTCTTGTCTTAATGACATATTAATAGATATTTTTCTTTTATTTTCTTAGCAAATGTTTATTTTCCTCAAGAAAATAATAGAAAAAAATGCATTGAAAGAATATTTCTCATTGAAAAAGAATGGTTTGGCTGGTTTAAAATACTAAATAACTTGAATTAATGGAGAAAGGAGAGAATGACAGTGCAAGGATATGTTTAAATCTTTAATTAAAAATCTTTCTTTCTTTGCCTCTTCCTTTTTTGCTTCAGCAAATTGACGCAAAAAAAACGAAATAATTTTTTCTTTTGGGATAATTTGCAGTGATATTGTGTTTTTCAAAAATCTTAGTTTTGACTGAAACATGAGCAAGCGAAAGTACTTCGGAATAGATCTACCTGTCTTCTGCGTAGAATTCTTAGTTTTCCAACAGATGCACCCATTTGGAATATTCACTTTTATATGATAATCTCAACAGGTACTCAGCCACAAGGACAAGGTGTACTTCGCAGGCGGAGGTGGAGGGTCCAAATATGGAGTCAAAAATCAAATTGTAAGATAATATTAACTTCTAAAATAGCTTCCGAAATCAAGCGAATCAGGAAGGGTACAATGAAGTAACAATTTCTTGAATTGTTGCATTTCCAGCTAGCATACAATCGAGGGAATCCATAAGACAATAAACTAGGGGAGTTAATCAAAAAATAAGAAACTGGAGATGATTTGATTCAACGAATGAATATCCATCAGAAACTGGAGATAGTATCAGCTTGTTCAAATGGAAATGCTATCTTCTACAAGCTTGATAGCAATTCAGGTGTCCTTCAAGAACTAGCAAGAATCAAAGCTGATTTCCCTGAACCTGAAATACCAACTTGTGTAGAACTAATTTTTATAATCTAACGAACAATTTATTTGTTATTTGTTATGGTAATAGCTCTATTTCGCAATCAAAATGGTTGTTTTGCTAATGCTTTTTAAAGAATGATGTACGCTTGAATGCTTAAGGGAATCTAGCGGCAACAGGTGGAGATGATGGTGTTGTTAGGTAACTAAATAATTTTTTTCTTAGATTGTTTTGCAAAATTTTCTTAACCAAAAATGTAAAGAATCTGGGAATGCATAGGCTCTTAGAATAATAACAATATGAGTGGATAGCAGCAATATCAAGATGAGTTCAAGGTTTAGAAGAGACTAGAATTTGTCAGCCATACTGAACCTGTTAACTCAGTTGAATTTCATCCTTCATAGCAGATCGTAAGATATGAAATACAAACTAAATTAACATAATATGATTTGAAAATAAAATATAGGTGATTTCGAGCAGTGACGATAAATCTTGTCGGCTTTTCAGCTTGGAAAATGGAAATTTACTATAAAAAATAACATTAGGCAGCACTCTCAATAAACTCAATCTGAAATTTCAATCGGCATTGTAAGAATTAATGATCAATGTACTGAAGAAAAAAAATGACTGAAGAAAGGAATATTGATTGGCTTGTTCTTTTACATGAAAAATATCATATTGTTTTATTTATTAAATCCTTACAGTTTCTCTCCTGATGGCAAGTAGATCTTCACAGTGGCAAATCCTAATAGAGGGAGCTCTTACTTAACAGAATGGGAAGTAATAAAGCTATTCAACAAATAAAATAACTAAATAATCTAGTATTTTTGTTTTAATAATGATATTTTTTCTTTTTTTCTTGCAAATTCTACAAAATAGGTCCAAAAAAATAACATACTTGGAGGAAAATCAATCCAGCTGCTGAACTAACCAATTAGTGCATCGTGTATCAGGTATGTCAATCTATCCTTTTAGTGGAAAGCTTATTTTCTTAGATTGATTGGGTTGAGATTGTAACTCAATGATTTATCTTTGAAATGAATTTTTTAACAGTCAGAACGGCAAGTTAATTGGGATAGGTGGCTGTGATGGCACAATGAAGATCATAGATACTTAGAATATGTCTATTATTAACGGTTAAAGTAATCTAGATATGGTAATTAAAGGAATCGACTTTACTTCTGATTCTAAGCTATTAGTAGCTGGTACGCCAGAATCTAGCTATGATTTGTTACTCAATCAGAAAAATACCAGTAAATAAAATAAACAATTAGATATTATTAAGAGAGAAAATAACAAGAAGATATTTATTTAATTATGGTTGTTTGTTAGGTAAAGGATTTTACTCAAATTTGCTGGTAGTTTTGATGCTGCTGATTCTAGCTATCTTTATGTTTTCTTTTATCAACAGCTCAGTAAATTGACTGCTTAAAAGGAAGGAACATTGCTTAGAATCTGCAGAATGTGCATTTCCTAGAAAAGATTCAAAAAATAAGAAAAAATCAAAACACAAAAATTTTGCTTGTTTTTTTATATTATTTTCAGCTTTGGAGATACTATTGGTAATGAAGATATTTTGAGGTAGGGGATTGGAGGGGTTGGGATGGGGAGAGGAAAGAGGGCAAAACGATCAGAGAGTTTAAAATCATGTATTAACAATAATATAAAGAAAAGAATGAATTTTCAAAGTAAAGATAACTCTTCCCAAAGAAATACCTTTTCACCTATGATATCAATTCAAGAGATCAAGGATATGTTAATTAACCTAAAAGGCTTAATGGAAAAAGCATAAATTTTGAAAGGGGAGAAGGGCGAGGGAAAAACAGTCAGGCATAAGGGAATCCGAATAGAAATAAGGAAATTCAAAGGAAAAGCGAAGACAAAACGGCCATGCAAAGGCCTGAGCAGAATCAATTAGAGCAGTTACTCTCCACCGCGATTGAAGAAAACGAAATTGTATATATTTTTAACACACCAAAAACTAGTTATTCAAAAGTTAAGTTTCTCTAGTTTCTCAGTTTTTCCTGACTGTTTTCGTAAAAAACCAGCTAAGAGATCGTGTGACTGAATTGGAAGCACTCCTTGTAGCAGCGGAAGAAGAAATTGACAAGAAAGATGAAGTCATCAGTGAGCTTGCATCTAGACAGCAGAATTTTGATATGCTCACACCTCAGAAAGGATATTAATAGAGAATGTCAGGGTTGGTGAACGAATTCAATCCAGGAAGGGAAAAAGAAGAAAATTATCAGTAAGATCAAGGAAAGAATCAAGAAGAAGAAGATATTGAGGAGGATGATGATTACACTTTTAGTTATTAATACCCTGATCATCAATAGATATCAATTGAATAGCAGATTGTTCAACAAGAAGAACAACAATAAAAAATGCAGTCACCTAAACAAAATCAGCTGGAGGAGTAACATCACCAGTAGTAGTAAAATTAATATCAACTTGACTAAGTGCAGCACTAGGAGTAAAAGAATCTGGATCAAGCATGCCAAAATATTTACAATAAATAAGTTTAAATGAAGTAATAATCTCAAGAATAGGAGAAGGATAACAATCCATAAGATAAATACTCATAATAAGATGAAGAAACAAATCCAAAATCTGATGAAAAAAGTTAAACTGACACAGACTCAGATCAAGATGAAAAGGTAATTTATTTCATGTTTGACTTATCCTCATTGATATTCTCCAGTAATTTTCAAGTAACTAGAATAATAAAGCCATTCATTTGGTGCAAAAGTGTAGTTATATGTAATATAAAATGAGGAGATATTCACTGGATCCTTCTCATTACAAAAGGGAGTTTTAAAATGTTGATATAGAATGTGCTTTGGAGGGGTTAGTGAGGTTAATATTATTGCTAAATAGATTTGGTTTTTAACAATCAATTTTTTATGTTTGATGTTGTGCAATTCAGGGAATTAAAATGAAAGTCAGGAAGCGAATCAGGAAGACTGATAAGAAGAAGAAACCTTGAGAGTATCAGATTGTGTCGACTACGGGCCTAATTAATAAAAAAGATTATCATTCTTCTCTTAGTCATTGGTTTGGGGTGTCAATCTGCCAAATATAAATAAGTATCAGGTTCATTATTACCAGTGAATGAAGTATGTATGTCTATGTGTGTGTGAAAGAGATTAATAGAGTAAATACTAGAGTGTTTTAAAATGAATTTAACTCAGTCATTTTCTTTTCTTCCTTCATCTTCCCCATATCGAATTACACTTACCTTACCTTTTGTTGTTGTTTCTTTATCAAACCTTCTCAATAGTGTGGCTGATTTAGTTTAGCCTTCTTCCTTCCTGAGCAATTATCATAGATCGTTTGTTCCTCTTCCATATTCGCTCTGTGCAACTTATCTGCACTCAAGGGAGGTTTATTTTAATTATTCATTGCCAACACCCTCAACGGAGACACGGATTGCTTCATGCAAGGTGAAATAGATTTGCAAGGAGATCGCTTCGATTTCTTTAAATAAATATGACAAGAATAATTATTGAGTTTATGTATCATTTGTTTTGAAATTGTTATTGTCAATTCAACAAGGTAGCTTTGACATATTTATGTTTACCCTGAGATTGATGGAGTTGTACTCTTGGAAAATGAGTGTATGGATGAGTTAAGATTAGTTTGCTGCAGCATACAAATCGATTTATATTTCATATTTGTGAAGTAATTCTGCTGTTAAATTTGGCTTATTTGTTCGTAGGATTTCCAAGATACAACCTTTAAGAGTCTGGTATTCCTTGTGCTTCCCTTGTTCAGTGATTTTCTCTCTAGCAAGTTAAATTTGCTGTTTGAATTCTCTTTCCAAGACATCGCTTCCGTTTTGCTAGGATTGAGAGTCAATTAATTAATTCACTTGTTCAAGCGTAAGATGAGAGTGCTTTCCACCAGATATTGCACTGATTTAACTGAATGCAACTTTAGCAAATCTCTCTAAACAAGATAATCGTCGTTTTTTTATGTAAAACTCAGGATTTTCCATGAAGAATATTTCCAATTATTATTGGATTCGTTTGCTCTTTCTGGAGGCTTTCTTTGACGGTTATAAAGCTCCTGCCTTTGCATCTCCAGTGGATTTTTTCCTTAAACTTGGCTTTGCACTAAGATTATCTGTATTTCTAGACTTATGCTTCCTCCCTGCTTGATCCTATTCTTCTTACTCTTCATCAGCTGCGATTTAATTCAATTCCTAGCATTTCTACTAAATCCTTTATCACAAGAAGTACATCAATATGTCAAAATACAATATTCTATGTCAGTTATTGTAACCTTTTTTCTTCTTACATTCTCTTAAGATTGGAGTCATATTCATGCTATGAGATCTCTTGAAGAGAACTATAGCTGCTGTTGCTTCGAGGATTACTGCTACTAGCACCAATGCTGTCTTCTCGATGTGAATTGTTTCTTTTGCTTTCTTCGTCAAGTTCTGTAAGTCAAAAATACAAGTTTCATTCCTTTTTTCCTCAATCTAAAAATATCCAACAAAATACCAAATAGAATAGACTATGATATTCTCATGATTTTCTGAGTCTTTTGATCAAAAGCTGCTTGTTATGCTTAAATCTGCTATTGCTTCTGCTCTTCAGCTCGTTATGCTTGTTCTCCTCGCCGTTTCAGTTCAGAAGCTAGTAATTTGATTTATGTAAGATACTCTGCTAAACGTCGTTCTTTCTCGTCATCCTCAATGCTATTCAGGCTATTTCTGTTACTAATACCATTGACATTCCCTAAATTACTTAGAATCTCTATGCTCTTATTGATGTTGTTGTTATCTATAAGATTATTCTCACTTTAGTGAATAACTTTATCTCTATTATTCATGGAATTTTCATAGAATGTAACCCTCTCTTACAACTCCGTACGATCTTACTTCAAACTTATGAGCATCTCCTCCGCGTCTTATTTTTCGAATAGCACTGATTCCAGTTATTTCGATGCCATCCGTAATTGCTGTTTGTAGCTTTCTAACTCATGCGATAACATTTCACTTTTTTATCCGAAATTCTAGTGTATCCTATTCATCTCACAGATCAAGCTCTCCTTCTCCCTCAGCAGCATACTAGACTTCAAGTGCATCTCTCTTTGGAGTTCAAAATAACAGCATTTGACAAAAATATAAATGGAATTCATTAAAAACAAAAACTTTATTTTATTGTTGTTGTACTGATTTTGCTCAGAGAGCTACGAATTGATGACTTGTAAACTCTTATTGATATCTTAGTTGTAGAAATTCTAGTCTCTCAGTAGACCAACTTACACTTCAAGCTCTAAGATCTTGTCTTCAGCTACGATATCAGCAGTATGAGAATTTATGCTGATGCAAGATTATTAGAGTTATTTTTAGGGTTGTTAACATGGCATTTCGAGATCAATATCTTCACCTGAAGCAGTGGGCGTACATTCAGAATATGATTAGCATTGAGCAGATGAAGCTGGTTGTTAGTTTTGCAAGGGTTATTGGTTAAATTTATTGGTGTTCTGGGAGGAATCTATCTGAGTTGATCCAGGAGTATCAGTTGGAGTTATTATTATTTGACTAGTTTTTCCCTTAGGATTAGTATTACTACTACTGCCACTACTATTGCTGTCTAACTGTTTCTATTATTTTACTTGTAGTAGCTCCTACTTCTGTTGCAGCAGTAGCTATTGTAATTCCTAAATTTTCTTCTAGGTTTCCATTTACTATTCTTATTACTATTTTACAAGAATTTGTATTTATCTCTCAGCAACGGAAACTGCTTCTTACAGTTGAGTGTTCTAATCCAAGAGCTTCTAGGTTAAATGCTATTAGGATAGTGCCTGTGCTTACAAGGATTCACGTTCTTTTAAGCTATCGCTCACTTGCTAGTTGGTAGTTTTGGTTTGACAAATGGAAAAGAGATATTGAGAAAAATAATAATCAAAAAGATAATTAATTTTGTATCAAAACAATGATTTGAACATGATTGATTACAGATTGGAGAGCTTAAAGGAGTCGAGATTTGTCTTGTTCCATCTCATCTAGTTAGCTGCTGTAGTACTCTTGCTAGTGCCTTCAAACAAAAAAGAAAAGTAAATCACAAATGATCAAATTTCAAGTCAATGATATTTAAGTGATTTCTACACTAAAATACCCTAATCAAAACCCAAGAAACCCAACTCTAAACTGCAAAAACAAAAAATTCCTACTTGATTTGTTCATCTTATGCATCAACATGTGCTTTAAGTTAATCGATTAACTCATCTTTTTCTCTGATTCTCTCATTCTATTCTTTTATTTAGAATTCTGCTTCTTTCAGCGTTTTCACTAATTCTTCGTGATCTTAACTCACCACCGTATTCATGAACGGCTAGGTTTAGATATACTTTGCATTGCTGGCGAATTTCAGCGTATTCTCGGTTTCATCAAGGTGATAGCTTGAAGGGGATACTGCACATATGATGAAGGTTTTGCTGTTGCCAACTAGACACTCCTTCAGGACATGGGTTAGCTTGCTGTTACGGAATACAACGTTAGGTTTTTATCTAGCTAAATCACCAATCATCTTTGAAAACTCAAATAAACTCTTATTTATGCTACCTAAAAATATAAAGAATAGATGAGAGAGAGGGTTAGGAATTATAAAAGAAATAGACAAGCTGGAATCGATGTTTAATGAAAAAATAAGCCTTATTTTACCAGCTTCTTTAAGTCTCTATCCTTCTGACAGAGTCTTTTTTTGTCGCTCACTTCCAGCCATATCGACGAAATTGAGTTTACTTATCAATTCACTTTGGTTGTCTGCTTTGGTCATTGACATTTGAACACTAAAAATGGAATGGGATCTAGGTTTTATAAAAAATGAAAAAACATTTTTGAATTAGGCATTCGAATAATAGAAAAATATTAAAGAAAAGAGGGAGATATTGCGAAAGTTAGTATTCTGAAAAATTGGAAGATGGGGATTAGAGGATCAAGTTATTAAATTGTCATATTTCAAGGAGAAGATGAATCAGAAAAATTAATTGAAACTCAGTGGGTGAAAGATTGATTCCTAAAACTTTCAAGTCCAGTGAAAATCCGTTAAAATTGTGAGCTGAAGAAATCTGTGGGGGGAAATTAACTATGAAATTAACCCATCTTTTTTCATTACAACTTTAGTTTCGAAAAAAATACTTTTCGATTGGATGGACTTTCATAGATATTAATTTCATAAGCAAACTGCCTTTGATTAGAAGCTGCTTTCAGTTTTTATCAAGAAGGAGGTTTAATTTCCCTTTGTTATAGGAAATCCTATATTAATCTCATTAATTTACCTTGAGGATTGTTTATTCATAAGTGTGGCAGCGATGGATCTATTTTTAATGGAGGTCTAGAAGCATTGCTATACCTCTGCAAAAGAACCTACATTGATCAATGTCAGATTTTCAATAAATGGGCCATCTAGATTCTCTCTTATTTTTATGTCCTTTTTGTTCGTAATGAGGTCATTGATTTGTTCGTTGTAAATCTCATAGCAGCTCACAGAAACCTTGAAATTACTTAATTCCCCAAGTTTAAGTTTCTATTCTAAGCTGCTAAATAGATGAGACAGTACACGAGGCTACAAACCAATATCGTTAGGATTACCACTCATTGTATGTGTCTTTCCTGCACCAGTCTAACCATAGGCGAATATACATGCATTATAGCCTATTTCAATAAGAAGAATTAAAAGGGTAAAATGCAATAAAAGATTAAGAAAAAATAAATAAAAGAAATTATCAAAAATAGCTTCATTTTCCTTGAAATTATATGTTGATATTGCAATTAAGGAAAGGGATTAGCTTTTAAGTTGATGGATTTGGGATTGTAATAATGGCTTTGAGGAGAAAAGTGGAAAGATAATAATGTGTAAAGTAAAGAAGTGTTAAAAAGTATCTTAAAATCAACTAACAATACATACAATCCCATTTTATTCCCTTTCCTTCCCAAAATGAATTTCTGACAATTATTGGTCGAAATCCATAAAAATGAGGTGGAGGAAACCCTTCCAAAATGTATTTTCTCCTTCATCCGTTGATGAATACATTTTCCAATTAATCTATCGATAGACTTTCTCTCCCCCTCTCCCCCCAAAAAAATTAAAACCCTTTCTTCAGAAATTACTCACATCCAAAAATATCAGACTGATACCTTCGTTTCTATGTAGATCCCATTTATTAAAGGAAAAAATTACATCATTTCTATCATACCTTTTAAGCAACTATCTGCAACAGGTAGTCCTATCTGTTCGAAGATGTACTCCTATCCCTTATCAGAAGTAGCCACACTATCAAACGAATACACAGGTGATTTTAATTCCTAAGAATATTGTATCTAAATCTGATTCTTGTCGACCAATAGACCTGCTTGATTCTACCTCTAAGACTCCTGAATTGACAGGGCTTTTACTCTTATCATAACTTAAATGCTCTCATTTTAAGACGACGGCTGCTGAGATTACGCATAGAGACTCTATCTAATCATATTTTCAAATCTCAAACTCTACGATCAAGACGCACGCACACTTCACACAGAGTCTGTTTGTTTGTTGTGTTTTTTTGAGCTCTCCAGATATTTAAGTCCCAAACGATCAGATTCTTTATTGATTTAAAATTAAATTAAATTGAATTCCCTCCTTCCCCGCTTAGAAACTACGCACCGCCACTTTGATCTAGTCGTTTCGAATTCGAATTTCTTTTCCGCGATTCAACACTGCGCTTACCGGCTAATTTAGGTTCACTAACAGACAAGAAAAAAATATGCCATGCA
>Ga0302271_10001546_pt1 | contig 21955 bp, 12 predicted proteins | sample III_Bog_N1_1_FD_198767 | JGI IMG/M metagenome (GOLD analysis project Ga0302271, IMG submission 198767) | Peat permafrost microbial communities from Stordalen Mire near Abisko, Sweden - III_Bog_N1_1 | ecosystem: Environmental > Terrestrial > Soil > Wetlands > Peat | place: Sweden: Abisko... | reverse complement strand
TATAAGAATGAGTGACTGTAGTTCATACGTGTGCTCTACCGATATCCCAACCCCAACCCCAACCCCAACCCCAACCCCAACCCCAACCCCAACCCCAACCCCAACCCCAACCCCAACCCCAACCCCGGAAATATTAAAACACATTGATTTTGAAAAAATACTGTGAAACTAATTCAGATTGTAAAATAATTATTTCAACTGTATTTGTCGTTTTTATGAATAAGTAAATTCAGAGAACTGACTATCTTTAAGTTGATTAGCATGATTATGAAATGAAATAGAATTAGCAGCTTCATAAAATCTAGAAAGCTTAAGACAAAATCACTTTGTTATTGTAATATTAATCTCTCTTAAAGAATAAATAGTGTTCAACTTTGCTGAATTATGATACAATGCAAAAGGTAAATTAAAAACAATATTATTATTATTTTATGATCTTATGTTATGAGATTATTAACTTTGAATGATTATCCTTTATCTGGTATTATTCGATTAAAAAGTATTTGTTTTCCTCTTAAAATAATTACTGGTTCATTCTCTGGAGTAAAAAAGTGCTAAACCTCTAAGTTTTCAATAGGAAGGATTGGTTGTGATTTCACAAAGGAGTCATACTCTGAAAAAATGATATTTCTTTAGGCCATCTTTTGAAATTTATTGAGAAGGCAAAATTAATCACTTATCTTCTTCTTGATTTTTTACTAATGGCTTAGTGTTATTTTTCACATCCATTAATTATGTTTCCTCTACTTAATTGCCCTGTGGATTAATCATTCTTTCTAATTATTTTTTCTTTTTTGTTTTCGCAGCTTAGATTTCAAGTTGATTCTTTTCTTACATTTACTTTGAGAACTCTTCCTTGAGGTTCTTAACATAATCTTGAATAGTTGCTAAGTCTTCACGAGTTTCTTCTAAAACTTTTTGAGATAATGCTAATCTATTCTCTGCAATCCTAATTTATTTAATTTTGGGCTCAATAATTTTGAATTTTTAATGATATTCTACAATTCCCATTAACCACCTGACAATATCATACGCTGCTTTAGCAGCCTTGACGGCAAAAGTTTCATTAAACCAATCTTCAGACTAACTTAAATAAGGTTCTAGAAGTTCAATCATTTCTTCATTGATTTAATCCTTTTCATATTCCTTAAGTTTTTTCATAAAGTTCATATCAAACAAAGTCTGACTACCAGATTCATCAAAGGATTCCTTTAAGAACATGACAACCTTTCCTTCTTTTTTGTTAAATACTCGTTCTTCTATTTGAATTGGTATAAGTTTTGCTTTGAATAACACCAAAACAGTGTCTATTACGTATTTAATGATTTCAAGCAGTCTTTTACCTCCCTTTAATTCAACAATATCTTTTGATTCAATAGATTCAACATATCCTTAGGCACAGCGAAGTGCTGGAAGTGCAGCTTCAAGCTCATGTTCTGCCTATTCTCTTTCTTTTGAGATTTACTCTGCATAATTTTCACACTATTTAGAAATAGCTGCTACTTCTTCTTCTTTTTCATTTACCTTCTTTTATTACTGTTCTAATTTGGCGAGAAGTTGATTGGTTTTTTCAGTGGCTTCAAAAAGCTACCTTTCTTCATCTTGTAGAGATATTTCCATTTGATTAATTGTGATTGTAGCTTCTTGGAATTTCTCTAAACCTGTCTTGAAACACACTTCCTATTGATCATTTTTTTAGAGGCTATCTCTTGATTTTTGGTCTACTTATCTTGCATGCATGCTATCAATAAGAGGGTTCATCATTGGGATAGTATTGGAAGAGGCTTCTCCAAATATTATCTCATTTTCATTGTCAACTAAAGGTTTTTTTTCATTGCGCTCATCTGCTTGTGACTGAATTCTTAAATGCTGAACTGCCTTCTCCTTGATTTGCTCCATATCTCTTGTTGTAAAGAATAGCACAGGATAGTAAGCACTTGTATCTTTGATTTTATCAGTCTGGGCTTATTGTTGGACTTAAGATCTTGTTGAGTCCTTTTCCAGTAAGAAAATTATCTAGTATTTATTTATCTATTTTTCTATACGAAAATGCTTCCTAATTAAATATTAAGAGAGTTATTGAAATTAGCCGATATTTTTATAAAAAGAATAAACTGAAACTTTAATCTAAAATATTTGTTTTTAAAGACTATTTCTTCAACAAAGATATCCTTCAGCTAAAGACGATCACAGACTGTCGCATTCATCCATAGAATTGGATGGCCTGTGGACATTTCTTTGTGTCCTTTCCTTTCTTTGTTTCTGAAAAATTTCTTTTTTCTTCTATTATTGTCCTTTTCCATTTTTATTAAGTGTTTGTCTCTTTTTCACCATTTTTTACAACTTATTTTTCCTTTTTGTTTTTTAAAAAGTAATTTCCTTTCATTTTTTCCTCTTTTCTATTTGCAAATAGAGAAATATAAAGTCCTTTTAATAATAAATTCCTAATTGTTTGTATTAATAGGCAACTAACTTTTCAATTCAATTTGTTGTTAATACTCTTTCTTATTATTTTCTTTGTCTTTGTTGTGAAAATCATTTAAACAAAAAGTAAAAGTGAAATGAAACCAACTTAGAAAATCAAGATGCTTTTCCATTAAATTAAAAATAACAAGATAACTATTTTAAATTTTAAGTGTGTAGTGAATGAATATTTCAAAAGTATGATAGAACAAACAATTATACTTTGTTGGTTTTTTGCCTGCCTTTGAGTCCAAAATCGTTTAAGTATGAGGTTGTCTACCAAACGAGAAAAAGAACATTATTTTTAAGAGAATAAATTTTGATGGGTTTGATCTTACTTGAAAAGAAATAAGAATGTTATTAACAATAAAACAAAGTAGATTTTTCTTTGAATTAATTATCTAAAAACACAAAGGATTAAGAAAGATAAAAACAATGGGAAATGTTTCAGCATATTCAATGTCTTTTCGTTTAATATTCCTTTGAAAACTTGCTTTGATTTACAACTTTTCATCAATCTTCTTTTTTCTTCAAAGAGCCATGCAAAACCAACAATAAGCGAATAACATTTATTGTCTTTTTGCTATCTTTTTCACTGCAATATCCTCATATTTTCGGTATATAACAAGAGATGAATGTTATAAACCAGACACCACTTTAAGATCTAAAAAGCACAATGTACAACTTTTTAACTTCTAACAAAACGAAAGTAAATTTATCTTACCTGAATGCCCCAACTCCAGCTGAGTTTGTAAGAGAAAAAACATTGTTAGAATTGCCTGGAGTTGATATCCAATTTTCAACAACTGACTGCCATAACAAAAATACGAAAATTAGAATCCAAGACAAAGCAAACATTGAATCTTTACTTAAGCTAAGCCAAGATAGGAGGAGAATTAAGAGACATTTTCATTGGATACCTATATTTTTGGAAACAATTATTGTAATTTTTATTTTCTTTCTTAATAATTTTCATGGCCAAATGAAGTGTTCATGAGGCCCATTTGTTTCGAATGCAAGCGACAAACATTGCTTATTTCTTCTCGCATCTGAAGGCTCTCCATCCCTTTTTGTTATCTGTACTAGTTAATTATCCTCACAATATCGATTTCTTCAAATAAAAAACAACAATCAAATCAGTTGTTCAAGAAAAGATAATTATGCAATAATTGAAAATAAACCAATGAAAAACTTGATTATTGTATTTTCTCATCCCCTTATTACCTGCTTATCTCTCGAAGCGCTCATACTGATTATTATCAGCACTAGTATTTGCAGGCATACTCTTATTCTTGAGAGACTAAGCCATAATTTACTATTAAACTCTTTAATTTACATTGGTATCTTTATGCCAAGCTTTTCCTTGTTAAACAGATTTTTGAGTAGGTTACCAATCTTTTCTGTGAAAATCATGATATTCATTGATTGAATGCTTGTAAGCAGCTAGAGAATCTAGTTTCTTTTAAAGTTCTTTCAATCTGAGTTATTCTTTTTGATATGAAATCTCATCAAAATATATCTCTTCTTTCAAATTCGTTGTCAGATGCTGTATTGCTCTATGCGCTAATTGTGGATTAGGCGCAACACACTGCATTTCTATGTCATTCTCGAGCTGATTGCTTTGAGCTTTTTAAGAAAATCCAAAGAGTTCAAGGATCTCTTAGACTTTTTCAGCATTTGTCAAGGATGATCTGCTCATGCTCACTTCGACTTATTGGAGTTATTAAGATTCAACAAGAAGATTAAGATAGCCAAGGAGAAATTAGAGATGCTTTTGAAGAATTTCTTTGTTTTTTATGGATGCTCGCAATTCGTCTAACTTCTGAAGGAACACATACTCCTTGAACTCCGAGCTCAGCTCTTTTTCAACTGAATAGTTCTCCTTCAACTAGATAAATAATTAGAATTCAAGTTAAAACTTAATATATTTATGTATGTTTACAGCTTCTTCTTTAATAATATGCTCTAGATCTGCATATCTTTCTCGCTTTGATTCCAGGAATTCAAGCATTTCATCGGAGATCTGTGCTAGATCGTATATGTTATCGGAATAGTATTTCTCTTGTATCCACTCATGATTGTCAATAAACTCTTGGACGACATCAGAATTTAAGAACTAAAACTCTCGTTGTATCCTCAGACCCAGCTTGATCTTACGATCCATGGTAGAAAACAAAAGAAGCTAATTTAATTATGCTTTTTCAATACGCTTAATGATTGAATTTACTCCAATATTAATATTTTTGATAGGCTTTTCAAAATTACTACGGGTTGATTTAGTTAGCCACAAAATCAAAGGGAATTTTTCCTTCACTGGTGAAAAAGAAGAAGAAATTAAAGTACATCTCTTATTATTATGTTGAAGTATTTATTGTAAAAACATTACGAATTATGTAAAGTTAATGCTAGCTTCAAAGTTTTGCTATTTACTTAAAGAATTTCGTTCAAAAGGAATGATAATAACAAATATAAGCATAGAAAATATATGCTAAAATGTTAGTTACTTGTTAGTTCTTCTTTTTTATTTATTTTTGAGAAAAGAAAAACTAGATTTCTCAGCTATTTTCCTATGGATTTCAAATAAATTAGAGATTTGTAACAATGTGTCTTTCTGATTGCTGAAATTTTTACATTGAAAATTTTAAATATTTCAATACTCTCTCTCTATTTATTATTAATAACTTGCTTTGATTGGTATTCGTCAGCCAATTATACTATCAAGAGTTTATCAGAAACTAATAATTAATCTGATACATATTTAAAAGTGTATTTTTGTTGACTGTGAAATACTCTCTGAATGTTCTTCCCTCCTAAAAAAGAATTAACTAAATCAAATTTCTCTATTAAAATAATATCTTCAACAAAAGTGGTTTAGCTGTCAAGCAGCCATAGTCTTTTGTTTTGTTTTGATTAGCAATCACAATCAAATTACACATTTATTTCTTCCTTTTTAAAACCAGAATTAATCCAATAATCAAATCAATTCAAACTAAAATATTTACAGACCCATAGATCTTTGTGAATCTGCAGAACGAATAATTAAAGCTACAAGTAACATTTTTCATCAGACTTCGGAGTTACCCGTCAAAAATGCCGGGTATAAACATATGATGCATAAAACGCATGGAAAGAAGAATGTAGTTGTGTATATTGAACCCATACATAATCCATTCATCGATGAATCCACTCAATCGTCTGAAATAAACTCTCCGATATCTTCGTTTTCTCTATTTATTTTTGAAAACATGATATATTTCTATTCAAATTTTAATTTATTAAAGATATCCAAGAAAAACTATGCTTTTGTTTAAATTCAATCAAAAAACAGGACAAAACCTGGGGCATATTCTTCTAAGATTTTCTGGATATTTCTCATAACTAAAATAATTTTACAAATATCTGTAATAATAAACCACTTTATTTCCTGAGTTTTCATCCTCAACTATGATCTCTTAAATACCAATCAGGACAAAGGTTAAACAACTCTTTTAAAAAATAGTCATCGAAATGTTCCCAGACAACCTTCAATAACGACAAACTAATCTATTTGAAGATTAACAATGATAAGTAAATTGTCTTTATTTTCTCAGTTTTTCAAAGATAAACAACATTCGCATCTTAAATTATCTGAACTACAGCTACAATCATTTTTTAGATGCAAATCAGTTGTCTTGATTTAAAATAATCAATTTTATTAGTATTCTAATACTAATCCTTTTTAAAACTCTTTTTTGAATAAAAGCACAAAAATTAGATTGATTTGCAAATTGTTAGTTAACGAATAGATATATGTTCATTTTTGTAAATATGTTATTCGATGCTAGTTAAGCCATATCTGGAGAGAACTCAATTGTTCTGGCTGTCAGAAGAAACCTTGACGTAAGCAATAGATGAGCGGTTCTCTTTTTCATCAGTGTTGATTTGGAGTTTCTAATTGAAAAAAGGGAAAATTAATAAAGATTTTAGATATTTGATATTTTTTTTAATAGATGATATCAATATTTTGAAACAAATCATTGTTACTGAGAAGACAGAGTAGAATCCGTGTTTTCCAATGGTGACGTAATGGAAGTTCTTTTCATTGACCTTGTTAGCAATGTTGGCAAGCTGAACAATATCGTTGAGGTTGATTTCTTTGTTATGGTACTTTCTAATCTCGAAGTCGATGCTGCCAGATTCATCACCGATTCTTCCCTTGTAGAATTATTGAGGGTGTTCACTATCAGCAGAACCATTTGAGTAGCTTTCTACTTCAAAGACCTGTTGTATTATTATTGAAAATTATTATATTTAATTAATAAACATTAACAATATTATTTATGACCTTTCCGATGATAATTTATCCAGAAGTTCCAGGTTACAACTGAGAAATCTAGGTAGGTCTTGGGAGAGACTAGAATCTCTTGGCATTTACCTAATTTGTTTGCTAGTTATTTCTCTGATTAGAGACTTGGTTTCTGTTGTTGTTGCTGCTGCTGTGGTTGTTGCTGCTGTGGTTGTTGCTGCTATGATTGTTGCTGCTGCTGTGGTTGTTGCTGCTGCTGCTGTTGTTGTTTCTGTTGCTAGGTTTTCCCTAAGAATTCTAAGATTATTTGGGTCTGTTGGAGGATTCAGTGTGCTCTCCTCTATTGTTATTAATTCTTTTATTAACTCTGACGGGTCTTTCGCCTAAAAAATCAAATTACAATTGTTTCTTATTGATCAAAGATTCATGAACTGAATTTATTTCTTACTTTCAGGAAGAGGAGGGATTTCAGCTTCTGATTTGTTGACAGAGGTGTTAACAGAGATATCTGCGTGCTGGGAGAATATAAAATTAAGTTAAAAATCTAACAATAAAGCAAAATCATTTTTACATCTCCGAGGATTTCGTATTTGCCGAAGTTCTTGACTTCAATGTAATGGTGGCCTTCCTTGTTGACCTTGTTCATTGCTTTCTAGAAAGAGACGATATTTCCGACTTTAAAAGCGACATCAGATTTCTCTCCAAGATCGAAACGGATCACACCAGTCTCATCTCCAACAACACCCTTAAGGAAACGTTTAAGCTTGCTTGGGTTAACTTTGGAAGCCTTTTCGACAACTTCAAGCTCGATGATCTAGCAAAATATTAGAATATAATTAAAAAAATATTCCAAAAAAAAAAGGCTAAAAATCATATATTTTCCCACTAAATTTAGGGGGTAAATATAAAAATATTGAAGATAAAGATAAAGCCAAAACTGTATTATTGCTCTCAAATGACTGAAAACTGTAGTTAACGCAAAAAAATGTTGAGCTTATTCGTTGAAAGAACCATTCTCTTCTTTCGATTCTAATTATGATTATTTTATTTAATGGCTCCTAACAAGCACTTTCTTATCTAACAATTCTAAAGAATTATCAGAAAAAACAAGCTATTTGAGGGTTTATCTAAGAAAAAATGTGGAACCTCTAGGTTTTTATGAAAGCTCACAAAAGCTCAAAATAATTATTTACTTTTCCAACGAAGGTGGAGTTATTATTTCTGGGGACAAGGTCAACAATCTTCACAGGGGCAGTTTGTTACAGGAAATCTTCATTATTTCTATGTTATTTCTCGCCATTATTGACTCTCTCTCTTCTGTTATCGCTAACTTCTGAGTTTGAAGAGAAAAACATGTAAAGATTAACAGATGGAATTCATCAAATACATGTGCAAAATCAGCTAAAGAAAATAAAAGACTTACCAGGATTAGGGGTATTTTGGTTGGACATTTCTGTTGTTTTACTTTAGTAGTATCTGCGTTTAATGTTAATCTTATTTTATTTGATGTTTTAACAAATCTTTTGATGGAAAGGGGGGGATAATCAATCTTTCCCTTGATTTAAATAAATTAATTAGATATTTATCATTTCTATATTCTGTTTTCCTTTTATCTAAACTTAAAAATATCCTAATTACGTTGTTAGTTCAGTTCAGTTCTGATTGGAGTATCTTTTTGATTAAATTGTGTTTATTTTGATTAAAAGAAATAGAAATCACCAGCAAACTAAAAAGAAATAGCTTGTTTATTTATTCTTTATTTGATATTTTTGAAAAAAAACAGATCGAGACTTAATACACAAAGTTAGTTTTTTAAATATTTAAATAACAATATGAAATGTATCATATATTTCATAAGTTGTGTAAGAATAACTTATTAATTCAAATTACATAAGCTATTTGTTGGTTAATCAATTGGTTGATTGAATATTGAATATTTTTTATTCTTAGTGAATTTCAGTGAGAGAACTTGTCAAATTTAATAGAAAAATCTAGGTAATTTAAAGGGAGAAAATGGCATCAGATGATGATGAAGATAAGAGCAGTAAGAGAAAGAATTGATTTATTAAAGATAAATAATAAGTAAAGACAATTATCAAAGGTGCTTCAGGAAGTGATGAAGATGATGAAGATAAAAGTGGGAGTGATGAAGATGGCTCAGGAAGCGATGAAGATAAAGATGATAGTGATGAAGATAATGATGATGACAGTGAAAGTGGTAGTGGTAGCGGAAGTGATAAGGATGATGATAGTGATGATAAAGAAGAAGATAGCAGTGATGAAGATAACAAAAAGGACGGGAATGAAAAGCTTGTCCCTAATGAGCTTCAAAAGCCCGAAGAAAATGAACTCAAAAAATTAACTTTAGAGATTGGATCAATTGAAAGCGAAGTTGATAATTTCCTTTGCACTTTATCAGTCGACACTCAGAATCGAATAGGATTTGATCCTATCTAAGCATAGATGAACAACATATCTAATAGATAGAACTATTCATATTTATAAACTGCTTCTCCATTAAATCGCAACAATTATGCTGAAAATATACCAACTAATAATCTCAACAACAATAATAATAACTTTCGTCCATAACTTAACTAAGCAAATTTTCCTTCTCGCTCTCCTTACAACACATACGGCTAATATCGATTTTAAGCTGACTCTTAATAACCAATAAATTAGGATCTAAGAAATAGTGGTGGTTCTAATAAGGAAGGAAGAAAAGGTTCAATGGAAGATGTCGCAGAGATCTAAGCAATGCTAGGGAAGCAGCAGCAGCACAATGAAGATGAAAAAATGTAATAAATTATTAGTGATAACACATAATATATTTAAATTTTGTTGCAAGCTCTGACAGACCAAAAGAACGGTTTTAGCTACCAAAGGAATCATAAGGCATCATCGATAACTATTATTAGAATCTCTATCGCAAAAAAGAACCATCAGCTAGGAACTACTCAAATGTCGATGATCTCTATAAATCGCGTTAAAAAACAGGTGATTTTTACATTATCAAACGACTTTTTTGATTTGCTCATTTGCTTATTGCAAAACAGTCTACGATGAAGATGAAATTCGAAAGAAACCTATTAACAACGATCAAAGTACATATTATTATTTTAACTGATTTGGAATTTCAATTATTGACTTGTGTTCTTTTGCAAAGAGTATTTTAGGAATAGCGGAATGCAAGCAGCCATCCCTAAGCTTGGCTAAAATCAATAGAAAATAGATGAAGCCATCAGAATATTGTTAGGAAAACGATGAACAGTTGTTAGTTATTGTTGATTTATTCCTTGTAATGCGATTTAGATGTGAAATTTCACAAAAATCAATCTAAAATAATAGAAATTAATTAATCTGCATATTTTTGGGTGTTTTCATATGGCTTTCTTTTGTGGGGTTGGGATGGAATTGTGGTCGCTGCGTTATGCATTAATTTCAGTAAGTTTTAAAAGTAAATAATTGAGAAAGCATTATTCTCAGGAAGACTGTAATTGCAAATAAAATAGAAAGAACAAATGTCTTTGACTGCTCCTAAATTTAACTATCCTTCGTATCAAGGATAAAGGCAAACTCTCCAGGCAAGTAGGATATTCCTTTTATCTTCTTAGAACTCATTGTTTTATTGATTTCCTCTCTCTCTCTCTCTCTTTTCAGCATATTTATAGCAGCCGAATCAGTCAGATTATTAGAATAAAAAGGAAATATCATCATAAGCCCAATCGAACATTAGAGTGCGTTAGATAGGAGCTAACTCATAGGCTACAGAAGCTTTTGATTTTCAAAAGAGTTCTTCATCTTCTTCTTAAGTCAGCAATCAGCGAGCAGCTGTGATAAATTATGGGACATTGAATTCTCAAACCCATCAATCCTCTACCACATCTTCATAACCTTATTAATACAATTATTCTTCTTATACGCCTACTTAAAATCAATCTAATGCAAGCAATGATAAAGCAAAATATACTAATACCAAGCAAGAGACATCTTAATATTCTTCATCTCTAGCAACAACAGCGAATTCTTCATCTTCTGCAAACAGTTTAATAAATCCAAATAAAAACAATACTATTTCATCTTCTTAGTTAAAAATGACAACAAGTGAGATCAAATCAACAGCTTCTAACTAATCTACAATAAAGAAAACGAGCAATCGAAAATGCGGACTAAATAACATAGGAAACACTTGCTACATGTAAGCGATTATTCATTTGATTAGAAGTAACTGATCTTCATTGCCTTGAACGTCAATAATTCTGGTTTTACGGAATCATTTCATTATTCAACCAGCAAAATAATATATTCTATTCTCTGATACATTCTTTTGAGCTTTTGTCTGTCTTTTCTGATAATATTCTTATTATTTCTTCACGTTGTAAAAGGAACTCAGCTCTCTAATGTGTCTTCAACATTCCAGGTTTCCTCGAGCCTTTCTTGAATGGCAATTATAAAAGCTAACTGTCTCGAGAAGAAAAAGGAGTAGCAGAATCTTTTGCAGAGCTGGGAATCAAAATAGATGGAGGCAGTAAATATTCAAGTATTACCCCTACCTAACTGAAAAAAGCAATTTGTAAGGAGTTATCTTTCATAAAAATGTTCCACAAATTGAGTTTTATCTTGTTAAAAAAAGAAAGGACAAATAGTTAGTTTGCTGGAAGTTATCAGCAAGATTCCTAAGAGTTTTTATCAGCGCTGCTTGATGGACTGCATAACGATCTCAACTTGATTTAAGGAAAAAAGCCCTACAAAGAATTAGATGCAGATCCCAAGGTCAAAAAGCTCGCTGATATTGTACATAAAAAAATTATTTATTTTTTGTGTTTTAAAATTAAAAATCTTTACTGAATAAATAATTATTCTTTCACAAGGCAAACGAATGGTTTAAGTACTATTCAGACAGAGATAAGAGCATCATCACAGATTTCTTCACAGGCTAGATGTTGAGTAGAGTCAAATGCTAGATATGTGAAAATGAATCACTTGCTTTTGATAATTTCATGGATTTGAGTCTTTCCTTTTCTGCTGCATTCCGCTATCTTGAGCAATACGAATTAGATAGATTGATTTAAGCTTTTCTTAAGGAAGAGCCACTCGATGATACGTATTATTGCAAGTAATGCAAAAAGTAAACTAAATCGAAGAGGTAGTTTTTTCTATGGAGGATGCCTTAGGTGTTGGTAATATCTTTCAAACGGTTTAAATTCGGTACTTACAAGAGAGAGAAGCTCAATCATCGAGTTTCATTCCCGTTAGTTAACCTAGATTTCAATCAATATTCAAATCTTAGCAGTAAATTAGCATTTTTATATTGAAAATATTATTAATGATTTTTACAATTTTTAGAAGAAGCTAATTGCACTTATGACTTAATTGGATTAGTCAACCATCATGGAACATTAACAGGAGGACATTACACGGCGTAAGATATTAAGGATTTGTAAAAATAATTTTCAAAAATGTGTTTTGTTATGGTTTTTTTTGCAAAGCTAATGTAAGAACCCTATTGATGGAACTTGGAATGAATTTGACGATGAAGATTGCAAAGAAATCGATATTAATACCTAAAGTTATGATGCGAAAGGATCAAGCGAGGCTTATTTACTATTTTACTACAAACGAAACACTAGTTCTTACTTAAAATATAAATGACTGTTTTGATACTTATTTATAAGTTGCATTGCAATAAGTATCTTCTTATATGGTTTATTTCGCTAAAATTTCAATTATTCTTGCTTTTCAAAATGAAATCAGTTGTTTTCAGCGAAGTTAATTGATATTTTAAAGACAAATAAGATAACTTTTTTGTCAAATCAAATCAAAAAAAGGCACATTTTCATTGTTTTTTATTTTCAAAAATAACCCAAAAAGGATTACTGAATAAAATGAAAAAAAACACGCCTGATAAAAATAAAGAAACCATTTAGCCTTCTTCTGCTGTTAAATCATCAGCAACCACTGTTCCTCAATCTCCTTCAAGTTCAAGATAAATTGGAAGAAGACCTAGCATGATCAGAAGACAGCAAATTGAAGAAATACCAAAACCAAATTGGAAATCGTTATCAACTGGATTAGAATTGCTTTTTAGTGATGAAAGTGTGAAGAAAATGTGGGGGTTTGATAAGCCAAAGATAATTATATTAGACATGCTGCATGATTTGATGAAGAGACTGGAGATTTCAAAGAATTTTGAGAGCATGGAGCTTAACATAATAGCAGAGTTTCATCTTTACAATCTCATTTTCGCGAAATAAACTCTGTTCTTAGATGACTTCAAAGCAGCAGTGTTTCTGAATATCATGTAATGACAAAACAGCAGATTTGTGGAGGATATTTCTTAACAAATAATACAATATCTTATCTTTCTTTAGGATTGATAATATTTTGCATAATAACTACTATTTTTAATCTTGTTGAAGGTGGACTCTTCTAATTACTGACAACGCTGACTATAAAATGTTGTATGCTAACTACACACGTGCTACTGCGCAGAGCTTTGAAGAAATAGTTAAAAGATAAAATATTGTTGTGAATAGCACAAATAATAAACAAAATCAGTAAAAATAACAGCAACAGTTACAACAATAATAAAACTAATAGACTTCTCTTTAACTGCAGCAACAACCTAATGCTGGGTTGACACCAATGAATGCTAAAAATATCGTTAGCTTTACTTTATCTGAAGCATAAACGAAAACAATCACAAGAGATCTTGATAGTTTTAAGAAATGGATATTAAAGCATTCTTTTAACGATCCTCCTTAATCAATTAAGGTCTTCGAAGCTAAATAGGTCTCATCAATAGTAGAATTCGCGTAGAATAGCTACTTTGCTAATCATGCTCTTTACAACTATTGTCTCAACAATAAGAACAAAAATGAAGAAATAAAAATATAACTGTATGTTGATCGTCCTGTGGTGATTCCTTCACTTTCAGATGCTCTTTACATGGGATAACCTAAAATAGAAATACCAGAAGATGAAGAAGATCTTGAGGCTGCGAGAGTCAATGTAAGTAGAGATTGAAAATTTAAAATAAATAAATTTTTATTTTTGTTTTTGTTTAAAAAAAAGGGTTAGTTAGGCAGTGCATAAAGTAGAGACATTGAGGATTCTCAGGAAATGCATGACAGCGAAAAAGAAAGATTAGCAGGGGCAGATGTATCTGGGTAACTTCAGGGAGAAGATTCCTAAGGGAAGGCCAAAACTGAAGGATCAAATCAGAAAATATCAGGGATGAATAAATAAAAAGATTAAGAAGAACTTGAAATTCGTTAAATTGTCGAGGTTAAAATAAAAGCAGTCGAAGAAGAATTTACATAAACAATCCATAAGCGATCAGAGGAAGTCAATAAGCAATTTGAAGATATTGTAAACCCCAAAAAGAAGAAATGATCTAAAATATATCACAAGCAATCACTCAAAAAGGTTGATTGATTGGCTGTGGTTGTTTGCATTTTTGTCTGTAATGTGTTTAATTAGATCAAGAAAATATTCTTTTATTTATTTTTATTGGAAGAATACAGAGCCACAGGTAAACTAAAAAAGAAAAGAATACATATGATGAGGACAACAATCAAACATACAACAACAATTTGAAAGGGAATAAACTTAAATCTTATGAAATATTCTTCTTTTTGTTAAGCAGCTTGACTAATTTTTTATTAATTCATTTGAATACTCCAACTTGTACATAACATAAATCCTAGCTTGAATACTTTTGAGAATATAATCATTTTGATCTTCTTGGAAGATCAGTAAGCCATTTCATAACATTATCGATATTATCTGAGTTTTTAGCTGATATACTGTAGCAAGCTACCTTCCGATCCTTGACGTTTTATAAATCAAATTATGCAATCAGATCTTATACTCCAAGTGCTTCAGGGATATCATTCTTATTTCCAAGAACAAGTAGAGGGATGCCATCTAGAGAAGGGAAACTAATTAGCTGATGTAATTGAGTACGAGCGATGTCCATATTTCCTTTGTCAGCAGAGTCAGTTACAAAGATAATAACATCAGCATCTCTGCAGTATTTTTCCCAACTTTCTCTGAATCTAGGTTATCCACCAAGATCCCAAAGTTTCATTTGAATTTTGCCTTTTTTGATCTATCGCTAGTTGAATCCAATTGTTGGAATTGTATCCTCATCGAATTTGCCTGTAGCTAGAGTGTTCACTAGTGTACTTTTACCTGCATTTTGAAGTCCAATAATAGATATTTCCAGCTCCTTATTCCAGAACAGGCTCTTAACCCAATCCATCACGCGTTTAAACATTTTTGTTTAGTTTGAATTTATCTTTCTTTGTGTTTCTTGACTATTTTGTTTAAACTAAAAATATATTCTTGTTGTAATAACCAAGAAGAGAGAGAGAGTACTTCCAAATTAAAAAGTTCGAAAGGGATTAATAAGTTGATAGTCTGTTAATGAACTTAGATGATCTGACTAAAGGAACTTTAAATATTTAAACAAAATAAAAGAAAAAACAAAAAGAACAACATAAATAGATAATTGTATTCATTGAAATATATTTTTTGTTTCCTTTATGAACGAACACCTTGACTGCTTCTTTTTGATATTATATAAATCCTTGTTGTTTTCTTATTTTTTGAGTAGACTTAGAAAATAGGTTGTTTATTTGGTTGTTATTATTAAAAATATTATCTAGGCTGGTCTTGCTGCTGATATTACTCTAAATAGTTTAATTAAATATCAGGAATATGTTGAGCTAAAGAGAGTAGCAAGCGACTTTTATCATAGAACTGATCCTTCTGAATTATTTTAAATTGCAGTATTTCCTTATGTAATTGTTTGAGGGAAAGTTTCAGAGCTAATCCCTTCTGTATTTTAAGAAATCTGCCCTTATTAAGTCGTTTCACTAATTATTTCTTATGGTGCCTGAAAGTTAGAAATACCACTTGAATTCGAAGGGTTTTAGTTTTCTCCATTAGAACATTCTTACCCAGATGGAGCAGCACTATTCTAATTTGTTGTAGCTTAGGACATAGACGACTAAGTTGGTTATCCTTTTGGTGACGCTACTTCTTAATTATTAGAAGGCATCATCGCTTGAGACTGTTACAATTATTATTACTTTTATAGCTACTAGATTTACTCCTAGACTTATTTTTACAACAGCTGCTTTTTCGCTTGTAGCTAAACTTTATCTTTGACATAAGTCTCTAGAGTTCTTGCTTTACGTGCAGGAAGTGTATCAATATCAAATTCAATTACATCACTGTCTTAATCTCCTTCTTGGATGATGGTCCATATTCCACAAAGATCTTCAGGAGGAAGTTATCGAATACAAAAGCCAAGTTGTTTTTTCTCAAGAATAGTGAGAGGAGTGTCCATTCTTTCATTGATCCCTTTGATCTTCTTTTTGGGATCTTCTTAGGATTCACTTTCAAAGAAAACAAATCAAAAACACAAATTGTTGTTTTCAAGCAGTTAAAAATGAATCATACCTAGGATAAGGATTAGGAGCAGAAGTAAGAGGTAATTTTGAAGCAATAAAATCAAAAACTTCTCCAGCTGCTCTGATAGGAAGAGTATCCATGTTAAGCTCCATTGACTCGTTGTTGATTTTGCAATAATCTTTCACTAATGAGCATAGACTACTTGTGTCTTCTGGAGCGAGCCTTCCGACATTTTAATATATCCAATTCTTGGCTTCTTAACTCAACGGCATATCATTTCTAATTGATCTGGCTGTTTTAGTCGTGTTATTTCCTTTAATAGACGAAAAGATTCTTTTGTTCGTCTCCGCTGAATCCCTGAAGACAAATCAAAACAAGCAATTCAACTTAAATTGTTGCAACCTAGCAAATTTACTGAGAATATTACTCAAAAGGTGTTATTGGCGTAGTCGAGAGGTATTACTAAGCAAGACTCTAAAACAACGAACTCATGTCCTCTGTCATTTTGTAGATCACACTTCCTTGCTTGTTGTAGATAAAGGAATTTCTCCATATCAATGCGATGTCTTCACAGAATTACTTTCGAGTTTAATACAGTCCTTGCTTTAAATTATGCTCGACTTTGGCCAAATCCATAGGATTTTTTATCACTTTGTAATAATCCAGACATTATTGAGCTTCTGGATCAACTTTCTGCAAAAAAGGACCAGAACTATCATTCTTTTTGAGTTGTTGCAATATGTAGTGGCAAACAGTCATGTCTTCAGAAGCAGGTCCAGTGCCTCTTTAAAATGTGTCGGAGTTAAGAGCTTACTAAAGGACTAGAGACTTTTTATGTTCATCTTTTTCAATATTTTTGCTCTGATTTTGTGGAAAAGATAAAAAATCAAGAAAATAAATAATTTGTAGAATAAGTATCCAAAAAATGATGAGAAATAAATGTGCTAGTTAAGGAGTCTACAAACAAAATAAGACTATTAAATGGCCAGAAAAAATCTAAAGTTATTAGAAAGAATTGATTTTACTAAGGGCTTCGAAACACTCTACTCGAGTTGTATTCTGCACGCATGTGAAGAAGAAAATTAAAGTGAATATCCACGAGGTAATAACTCATTGAGATACTTCGATTATTCTTATGTGAGTAATACCTCGAAAGGTTCCTAGAAGTAAGCAAAAAAAGGAACTTAATTGTCAGAGCACTAGTGCTTATGAAGAAATAATTCAGAACTTTAAAACATAGATAATAATGTACTTTGTCCATGGCAGCTTTTTATAAGAAAGATCTAGTGAGAAGATTGTATGCTATGAGTGAAGATTAGAATGAATGATTCCTTCAAAATCAAGTCTTCCAAAAGAAAAAGCTAACAAGAAGCCAGTTTAAAGACTTTGCTAAGTAATTTTCCTTTTTTTTTAATCTCTTCGAAGATCTTTCTGCATTTCCCGCCTTAGTTTTTTGAGACTGATAAATTGATTATTTTAAGATTGTAATTAAAAAATTCGCAGTGTTTTTTGTTCTAAATTATTCACTAATATCTCTGAATAAGTGAATTTGTTTCATTTATTTGTCAAAAAGTATTCGATTTGCAACTCTTTCTATTGTAAAGGTTTAATTAATCTGAAATATTTGTCCTTTATGCTCATAATTGTTATGCGATTTAAAAGGAATTATTAACATTTATCAATAAATAAAAAAATCATTAATCTACTTTAGTAAATAGTTTTAATTTTTTCTAGTAATAACTATTAAAAATCCAATAATAAAAACAAATAATTCCAACAACATCAAACGCATTCAGAAAAATATCTTTATTCCTCAAAGCTTTGCCTTTAATGCATTTTTTCTCTTGAGTGCAACCTTTGGAGCAAGAGTGAAGAGCACTTAGTGTGATTTTTGAATCGCAGGGATCGCCTCCATTCGCTTCATCCATTGATAAAGCACAGGGAATTTATTCTCGAAGTCATATTCATCAAATTTCATTTGAGCAAGTTCAGAATAGCAACAAAGATCAGCCACAGTTAATTGGATGTTGTTTCCAATAAACTAATTCTTTCCTTTCTAGAGCCAGAAGTTTTAGATAAAACTCAATGCAACTCTGATCTCCTCAAGAGACTTTTTCTCGTCAATCTCCATTTTCAATCCGAAAGTTGGAGCAAAGTAAAGAGCAAACAGATAAGGAGCACATTTACGTGTGTTTGTGTGATGCCAATCAAGATAAGAGTCGACAATACCCTTGAGTTGAATATTTGAGCGAGGATATAGTGTTGATTTATTGTAGCGATCTGCGAGGTATCTGATAATAGCATGGCTCTCAAACATCGTAAAGGTGGTGCCATCGGTTAATTCATCTGAAAGTGCAGGTACTTTACCTGTGCCACTGATTTTTTTATAATCAGGAGTTCTGTTTTCAAGCTTGTCAATGCGGATATTGACAATTTCGACGGGAATGTTTTCTAGACTGCAGTATGCTAATACAGCCCTTGAAGGTTGGCTGAGGTTTTCAGTGTAAATTTTGGTTGTCATTTTTTATGAAAAAATCAGATTTTTAGTGGATATTAATTCTTTTGCGCGTGCTAAAGTTTATCTAATTTCGGACAATTATCACGTGCTTTTCTAGTGAACAGTGCCTATGACATTACTCGAATTGGTTTCTCAGAATTATGATTTAAAAACAGATTAATATTATGAATTCCAACAAACATTACTCCTGCATAATTCCAAAGAACATTCCAATCAAATATGCCAATGTCTTAATTGATTCTCCCCCCAAAAGGAATCAACTATTTTTAATTCAGTGAAGGTGAAAAAGTAATTCCTTAAAAATATGATGAATCTCTCGAATATCTTTTCCAAACTTAAGGATCTTCTTTCAATCATTTAACTTGATCATTATTTCATCACTTTTCAGAAGGTAGAATCCGGATAAATAACTAATAGTCATTTAAATAAAATTAAAGTTTCTCAAGTTATTGTGATGAAAAAGCACCCAATTTATTAGGGTAGTTAATATTATAAATTTAAATTAAAAAAGCAAATTATTAAAAGCTAAGATTACTTAGCTTTTTGCAGAGGACACACAATAACTCTTAATTTAATAAATCACACATTTATCTTCAATTTGTTAAGGAATGTACATTTGATTACAGGGTGGAGCGGGGAGTGAGAATGAGCGCGGATAAATTTGATAAATTGAACTGAATTTAAGCCCCTCAAAGAACAAATGTCTAAAGATTAAGATGATATTGAGTGCATTGTTGAAGAAGATTCCAGTTCTTCTCTGAAGAAGGAAGATCATGGGGAGGAAGAATTTGGATAGGAGTTTTAAGAAAGAGACAGGGGAACTTCTGCATTCTTTGAACAAAGGTAGAAGATGGGAAGACACAGCAACAGCAAGCCTGTCATAAAAATGTACTATGGCAAGAAATACGTAGTAGGAATGATCTCCAAACAAGAACAATACATGGAGAACAGCGAAGAAGAAAGACCATTACATTATTACCCTCCTAAACTGATTCTCCTTAATTTTCCTCGACCACACAACTACAATGCACAAACACAGCTATTGCTTATTGAAAATTCTGAATTTAACACTCGCATGGAAGAGCTGAATAAGCAAGATTAAGATATCACAACTTACTTGGAGCAACTCGTTGTTGGTTCATCTCTGAATTTAGAAGAGAAACTAGGAGCTAGAACATTTTGGTTCAGATAATTCTTTGAATTCGCGCAACGCTATCCTCCGTGCTGCAAGAGAGTCAAAAAGTTCTGGGAATGGGTGTTTATGCTCAACCCTGAATCTAACTTTCGGTGGCGCTTTAGAGCATTCACACTCTAGTGGATTGAACTTATGACTTCTTATGTTGAGTTTCGTGAGTTATTTATCCTTTGGATAGAGTCATTTGAAGTTGATGTTCTACTTGAGATTCAAGCTGATAAAAAGCGAGCCTTTAATGCATAATTGTATGCTCGTTACCTTAAGGAACTCATGTAAATGAAGAATAAGAGCAACACCTAAGCAGAAGATGTTGAGCTTCGACCTGATATGATAAATGAAGTACTTAATGATGGAGTTGTACTGAAACCTGATGGGTATAAAGATACATGTATCTGCAAGAGAAGTGAGAGAGATCTTCGTATTGGTTTGATTCCAAAACTAAACAAGATTCCAATTAAAAGTGAAATGAAGCTGTTTAATAAGTAAAAAGCAACAGTTTAGCAGTTTTCAGCACTGTTTTCTTTTTCGGAAGTGGAATAACAATAACAATCAGAATATGAAGAAGAAGATGATGGAGAGGAAGAAAATGAAGTTGATGGAGATGATAATAATAATGATGATGGGGAAGAAGATGAAGGTGATGAAGATTAAGATGAAGTTGATTCTTTTGAAGAGCAAGATAAAAAATCATAAAATCAGCAGAAATCTGCGTTAAATGAATTAATAAATGCAGAATAGTAAAACAAAGTAGCTTCATCTCAAAATATTTCAAACCAAGAACTTGCAATATCTAACAAAGAAGGATCTCAATCTTAAAATATTGACACTCTCAATACTCCTCAAGCAGATACTTAAGTTAAAAATAAATAGTCTCTGTGAATTGAATTGAATCATAATCAAATATGAGAGTCTTCCATTCGATGCAGAACTTCTACATTAAAGTGATCTAGATAAATCATTATGATCTTCTCAGATGTTAAATACCTTTATTTAGTAGTGATTTTTCAATTGGAAATTAATTAAACAAAAAATTTTTAAAACAAATTCATGGCTGATTTAAATTAACAAGACCAGTCTCTCTTCAAAAGATAAAAAATAGACATTTTAAAGGATTAATATTGTTAATTTTAACATGGTAAAACAAAACATACATGAAAATAAAGTAAAAAGAAAAAAGCGTAGACAGAAGATGAAGACTAACCAAAAATTTTAATTTTTTGTTAAAACAGTTATTGATGAAAAATAATATCATTATTCTAGTCCCTCTCATTATTTCGAGTTTTCTTGTTTCAAAGATTTGTAGTACTCTGTAAATAATCTTGAAGTGACTACACTAACTAACTACTGAGCTCAAAAGCTACTTAGAAAGAAAGATAGATTATTCTTTGAGCTGCATGATGGTGTGTTTCAAACTAATTGTGGTTAGTATTTGAGGTTAATAAAGAACAAAAATAATGTTAAAAATAAAATTCATTTCCATTTTTTGTTGATCAAAAAGCATGTCAATTTGAGTTTATCTTTTAAGATGTCGAAATAAAATATCCACAGTAGCAAATAAACATTCGCACTTAAAATATTACAAAATGTTTCTGAAATATAATGAGGCTCTGAGAAATATTACAGAAATAGGTAATATTCCCCTTGCTTTCTGTTGAAAGTATTACCAATGGAAAATAGATAAATTCAAACCTCCATAATTCCAAAGCTATTTGAACCAAACTAGAATGGGAATATCCCAGCACTTAGATAAAATAATTTATTTAAACATGATACTTGCTTTTTATAAAGAAAAGCTTTGATTTGGCTGAAATAATTAATTCATCGGGAAAGACTTAAATTCTCGACTGAAATGATAAGATACTGATTCTTCATAAATTGATCAAAAGCTGCAAATCCAAAAAAGATAATTATTTGTTTTTAAGAACTCCTGAAAGTTAATATTAATCACTACTGAACTTGCAATGGCTGACATATTCTACATAATAGTCACTGTCATAATTGCTCTACTACTCCTTTTTTCCAGCTTCTATCTTCTGGTCATATATTGTCATCGTAAATCTAATAAATTTAG
>Ga0302271_10001545_pt1 | contig 21962 bp, 17 predicted proteins | sample III_Bog_N1_1_FD_198767 | JGI IMG/M metagenome (GOLD analysis project Ga0302271, IMG submission 198767) | Peat permafrost microbial communities from Stordalen Mire near Abisko, Sweden - III_Bog_N1_1 | ecosystem: Environmental > Terrestrial > Soil > Wetlands > Peat | place: Sweden: Abisko... | reverse complement strand
TTTATTTGGATAAATCAGCTGTTTTAAAGAGAAAAATACCCAAAACAAAGGGATAGATTGGAAAGTTCAAAAGAGAAAGCCTGCTATTTTGGGGATCAAAATAGAAAGAGAGTTGATGATTGCTTTTTATTAGGAAAATTTGGTAGACTGAAAGAGGGAGTGCTTAATTTCTGAAGTATTTTCGTTTTACTGACATCACACATCGACTGATGGATGTGAATGGGGGGAGATGAATTCTTATTTTGTTTTGGAAAGGTGTTAGAGTGAGAAAAGAGATTTGTTTGAGAGAGAAAAAATCTTGTTTGGATAAGCTAAATAATTTCCATCAACAATTTTAATAGGTTAATTTTGATTTCGCGAGAGCAGCACACTTGCCTTCTAAGTTGATTCAAACGGACAGCAATAACTTCATAGAGATATTATTGAGTGAGAAGAGATATCAAAGGAAAGACTACTTAGTTTCTCCCTCTCTCTCGTCCTTATGGATCAAGAAAATGATCAACCAAATGGCGGGCAGATTACTTCCTTGCAGGAAAAGTTGATGAATAACGAATCTGTCGAAGAATCTAAGGAGGAAATAGTTCGGAGGAACAAAATCGACGATGAAAGCTGTGTCCTAGAAGCAGGCGAGGACAACGATGAGATGGTGAGCTTTGAAGACATCGAGGATCTGCATGAGGATATCCTTGATGAGAGAAAAGTAGAAGAAATGACTGAAGACGACGAAAGGGAAAACTCAAGGGGATATTGCCTTTGTTTTTCATGGAGATCCAAGAAGCCTTAGCCTCCATAGAATGAGTGGCTTAAGCACTTCAAGCTCCTTGTGAAAAACACCAGATTTATTAAGAACAGCTGGTCAGGAGGGCTGTTTGCGTTGATCAACAATCGATTCTCAGCATACAGCTCGACTGAATCGGAGCAGAAAGAACTGCATAGGAATGCATTTACGCAAGTTGAACTCCTCAAAAAGCAACGGTTTTCAGATGAATAAGAGAATGATAATCAGCCGGAAAAGAATATTAAGAAAATCCTAGCAAATTCTGTGATCTTAGAAGAAGACGTGGATAGTCTGAGACACAGTTATACAAGCAGTGAGAGTCTGTAAATGAACCATAATGCTAAGATAATGGAAGAGGTAGATAGCAAATGTTAGGATGCTTCTGGATACAACGACAACAATGAAAGTAGCAATAATAACAATCTACGGAATGCTAATTATGAGGATTATATTATTAACTCATCGAAAGAAAACAACAATGAATCAAAGGACAACCGTAATCCAGCTGCGTTGGTCTCAGATTCAAGTAAGCAAGAATATTTGATAAATGCATTAAAGAAAATTAACTGAAGCAAATGATTTTTTGAAACAGGTAGAATTTCGAAGAAATAGTCTGGAGAAACAAAAAGCAAATTAGCAGACAAAGAGATTAAAGCAGAGGATAACAATGATAACAATGATAGTACGTTTATTGCCTTGGATATCCCGAGTAAAATCTGCTATGAGAATAACGATAGCACATAATAATCACAAGGATTTATTGATGAGTAGATCTAGAAACAGACTGCTAAGAGTGTAGAAACAAAGAAGGAGATGAATCTGACAAGTAATGAGTAAATTGCAGCGAATCGAAATGGCAGTAATCCATAAAGTGGAACTAACTCTAGGAAAACTAGCTAGATGTCAAATGGAATAGGTTAACAAGCTTAGTAGCCATCGAGCACTGATAACTTCAATGAATCAAGTTTATCGAATGGTTCGGATAGCTAGATTAAAATGTCGAAGTTACAAGCCAGGAAGAAAATAGGACGGAGTGTAGAAATTGTATCGAAACCTAGTTATCTCAAGAGCAATTTAAAAACATCCAGAAACGGATTAAAAACGGGAATACTTAAGAAGAATAATAATGTACTAGAAAATAACAGCAACGAGGTTCAATAAGGTATGCGCTGCAACACATTGCTAGAAGAGAGTGAAAACCTCAAAGCGAAAGACTGGGAACTCTATGAAGCAGCTGTGTACTATAAATCTATCACTTATGTTATCGAGGAGCATCTGAAAGAATCAAATAATTTCGAGATCGAAAAGCCATTGCGAGTAATCAGAGACAATTTCTTGGAATTTTACATTAGCCAATACGGTGGGCAGTTGTAGAAATTTTCAAAGATTTAAGTTGCTGCATCAGTGAGAGATCTCAAGGAGTTTGTGACTCTGTTCCTAGAAGTTATCAGGGAATATTACGCGTTGGATGCTCTTGTTATGAATTTCAGGAATGCTGATTGTTTCTTAACAACAGATAATCTCGTGAATTTTTTATGTTCAGTGCTGTTCTAAGATGATTTGCTGTATTCTATTGTCTACGCTGCCCATACTCATTTCGACAAAAGAACTTCATTGAACTTTTTCCAATCCTCCAAGGAACTTGAACCATATCTGCATCTATCGTAGCTAGGAGTAAAAGAATACTACTGCTTAGATGAAACTACTCTATTGAAGGTCTTACATTAGCAAAGAAATCCACAAGGAAATGAAAATAATCATAATGTGGATTCAAATCATTTTACTCACTTGACATACCCTGAAGAGCCCTCCAACAATTCGATTGAGAACCGATTCTAGCAATCTGATCTCGGTTCTCAAAATGATCAGTCATTTTTCTCCTCCACATCCTCTTAAACAATTTACAGAAAGCCCTTAAAAAAAGCCTTGGAAAAGGAGCTTGAATAAAAATATCACATCTCAGCGAATCAACTAAAGCCTTTTCGCTGTCCCTATGAGAAAGCAATTGATCACCTCAAGACCATATCTTTCCATCGAAGTCCTGTCCACAAGCTGAAAGTCATCATAAAAACATAAGAACTCATCAATGAGTGCATTAAAGATTTTTATGCGCATTTTGCGCTCGATCTCGAGAGTATTTCATATGACGCTGACAACCTTCTATCGATCTTTTCATACATTCTAATCAAAAGTAGAGTCTATGATATTATAGCCCATTTGAAAATCATTGAGAATTTCGCAACAAAAAACACACTCAATGGATCAGCAGGGTATCTCGTCGTGACTCTATCATGCTGTATAAGGTTTATAAATTCAATTGATATTCCAGCGCTACTCCAAGGAAATCAGCTGATCATTACCAAAAAGAAATGAAACGAAATTCAAAAATAATTGAAATTATTTATATTTTTTTCTCTTTCTTCTTCTCAAATCATTTGTATGTTTATTTTATGGATTAAAGCGATTTCGCAGAGTAAATAAATTCAAATTTTAAGATACTTTTTGAATTAAACTTTCCTTTCATTTAATGAGGGTAGTTTTTGAATTTAAGGAGCTGAATCGCGAAACATAAAGAGGGGAATTAATAATTAAAAATAAAAAAAGCAATTCAATATCTCAAAGTGTGTGAGTCCTTCTTGGAATCCACTTAGAGTGTCCCTGTTAAGCTCATTTGAAACCAGCAACTCAAACAGACAAATTATATATTATGTTCTTAGTGGGATTTGGCTACCAGCGTATGTCGCGAGAGTGAGGAGTAAAGTGACTAGTAAAAATGAGGGAATAAATGGAAAATAATTTTTACCCCCGGCAGTCCATAGGATCAAGATACACGAATCCCTGGTGGTTTTTATCAACAAAAAATATTATTTTCTGTTTATCTCTCATTCATGTCATGTCAGCTCCCCTTTGTTCTCTCCTGTTTAACTTGACTTAGTCTGGTATGTATGCTGTCCCTGTCCCTAGAGAGTCTCCTTTACATTGAATCATCCTTCAAGACAATCACTTAGTGCAGCTGATAAAAGATAAATAATTTTTAAATTAACCCATATGAGTTTTTAATATAAAAAATGCTTAAACTAGCGATTTCTCGATGAGTTTTTAAATTTTCGGCAGATTTATTGATTTTAAAACAATGAATTTGTATAATTTTTTAATTGTCTCTCTCCTTCTTTTGTTGACTATGAAAACTCCGACAGAATTACAAAGCTTGCACTTTATCTGTTCGGATTGCTTTGATAGTCACACAAAGGAGGAGATGAACAGTCTTTCTGCAACTAGTGATTGTTTCAATGATTCAATGGACTCTCTCAATTGTCTTGAAATGAATATGAGCTCTGCTGTTGATTTCAATAAGTTTTTAAAATATTTTTCTTTAAATTGTTCTCTCTTTAAAACAATACACACTAGTAAGAATAGTGTTTAAAAAACAAATAAACATGAAAAATATGATAAAAATCAAATATTTTTAAAAAAAATAAAAAATATTTAAATGCAAACAATATGAAAAATAAATGTACTTCAAAAAATAATAAAATGAAGGAATCGCTGTGATTGTCTCATTTTGGAAGTTTGCTGGTGTGGCATGATTTCAAACAAAAAAAAACAATTGAAAGATTAAGCTCTTAGTTTTTTAGATTATCTTGATTCAGGACTTAGTCGAGATCTGAAAAAGTTTCCTAATAAATTTGTATATTTTATTAATTTGTAAAGATAATTTTCTTTACAAACCAAATGAGGGGAGAGAAGAAAATTAGAAAAACATTTCATAATATTGAAGAGTTTTCATAATAAAAGAGCATATTTAGTTTATTATTGTAGTGTGTACATAATAATTGCAAAGAGCTACCCAAAGTAGCTTATTCTATTTGAACTATGCTTTTGCAAAAGAACAAGAAACAAACTTTGCAAAACTTATGTATGAAAATATTAAGGACAAGATCAAAATATTGCGTAAAGGATGTTTTTAGCCGCTTAGAGCTGTTAAAAAATAATAATATAAAAATAATTTGAAAAACAGACATCTTCAATAACAATATTCTATTTTACACAAATAAACGCTCTCATGAAAAGAACATAACAAGCATGATTTTCAATACGGAAACCAATAATAATAGCAGGCAAGCTCATAAAATATACACAAACAAAGCCATTTCCCACCTTCATTTTTACACTTAATCACTTAGAGTTTATTGTTTCTCAAAGAATACTTTGCACTTTTGTTCTATCCATTCATAAAACTATGGATTATCCTTAATATTTTGCTCGTATTTGCTTCCTTTGAATTTCTTCTGTTGATCAAGCATCTTTTCAAATAACAACCTAGCTAATTTTCTGGTGACTAAATTCACAATAGAATCAGGTATGAATTTTAGATGCGCATCAAAATTCGCTAAGGAAGTAAACCTCAGCTTATCTTTGCTAATAGGTTTGACTTAAAATGTAAAGAACGGGATGTCTACAAGAACCCCCTTGATGTTTTTAGGGAGAGTCACTTAGCAGTCTTCTAAGCAACTTGGATCTTTATCAATAGATCTAGCCATGATCACAATCGATCCATCTTCGTTGAGCCTATCGATTCCGATCCCATGGATGAAGACTTCTCGATCTGAAACGAAGGGAGGGTCAACTTTGACATGGACTACTTTCCTAGCTTTATCGACTGTTTTAATGTTTTTGGCATATTTACAGAACGGAAACCACTGTGTGTACAATTCGATTTCGTATATGATAGCAAGGAGTTTTTGTATCTCCATGTCGATTGATCTTGTCTCCAGTCTCAAGGCTATAAGTTTAGAGTTTGGAATGTATTTATATTGAATCATAAACCCATGCTTCTCTCCTTCCATCCGCCATCCCTCTAAAGACAAACAAGTAAGTAAATTACCAGAAATAGAAACACAGCGAAATATATTTAGAGAAAGTGTGATATTCTTTGTTACCTTTTTGATCTACGATTCCGAGACTTTCATGGAGTTATTTGTAGATATCTTCATAGTATTTCAGTGACTTCTCATGTTTCCTCTCGAACTAGTTCAATTCTCGAAGTATTTCCTCAGATTATGTGTTCTTAGCTGCTTAGATTTTATCCTGCAGTAGCACCCTTGCTTTTTCCACATTATCGACGAGTTTATCATCGAATAATAGCTCAATAGCCTTGAAATCTTTCTCAAGGCCTGATATGAGGTTCTAGGCTATTTATTACGAACTTATGATAGGATCGGCAGTGATAACTACATTAAGTTTTTCTTCTTCTTCCTATTATTATTTTTGACTCGTTTTCAGCATATTATCGTCAGTTTATTGCTGAGTTTCTTCAAATGGTGGATGTGATTACAGTTAATAAGATTTGGACAGATAATTTTAAGTTCTTTAATCTTCCAAAATAAAATCATTTTCTTATTGAAATCCCTCAATTAAATCAGTAGTTTTATCCTCTGGAGTCGCAGGAGTTACATACAGTATTTTCTGTGCTTTCTCTTAGCCATCATCTGCCAGGGACAACTTACTGACATTTATTCCTCCAGGACTAGCTTCTTTAGGTGAAATCCTAAAGGATTAAAATGAATTTTACTTAATCTAAAAGATCTTTGGATGGTTAATTAAGAATCCAGTATTATTCACTTGCTGCAAATTCTGATTGTTCCCATACAGACAATGCTCATTTGAAACACTCCCACAAGAAGTCGAGTCAGCTGGTTTATTCGAAGCATCCCCGCTGTTGAAAAGCCTAGGCGAGAATATCTACATTTCAGCAGCAGGAAGTGCCTTTGAATCGTCTTTTAATTCTTCTTTTCCTGAATTTGCAATTTTATCATTCGCTTGCGTATTTGCAGCTGAGAGGATGTTTTGATTGTTTTCTGCATCGGCTGCAATCGAAGGTACTCTAAAGCGACTTCCACTTGAGACCTTCGAAGCACTGTTGTTAGCGTTGTTAATATCCTATGAATTCATTGACCTCTATGTGCCAGAAGTATCAATCTCCATAGGAACTAAAATCGGATTTAGTTAATTAATCTTCGTGTAGGATCTCTTTTAGATTTACTCGCTGCTCTTTTTCTTGAGAAAGTCCAGCTAGGAGCATTACAGTTCGTACCTGCTGTCTATGTTTACTTCCGTTTGGGTAGTATCGTTGTATGTTTCTTGCATGATAGACTGCAGAATGTTTGCGTCATGACAAACCTTCCAAACTTACTCCATATCCTAATCGTTAGCTGATGTTACGGAGGCTTATTACAATATGAAAGTATCAAGCTTTTCTTTGAATTACTCGAATTGATAGCGAGCTAGTTATCGAGGAATCGCTTTAGTTTCAATGTGGTGTTTCAGAATAGTCTACGCTTGATTCAGTAGATTTGTGTCATGCACAACGAGACCAGTTAGCTCAAAAGTTAGTGGATCGAGATGCATCATGCTCAGTTTAGCTGCATTGGACTCGTCTTCTTCATGAATCACATCCATCCGAAGATAATCTTCTCCTGAAGGTCCCATCTGTGGATAACTTTAAGGAGACAATTACGATTACTAAGGATGTTAATTCTATTGCTATTATTCTTGTTGCTGCGATCCCTTTTTCATTACAGCTGGAGGTGCTTGTAGGGAGGATTCTAAATTTGCTTTTTGTTTGATTTTACTCACCTTTTGGAAGCTTTGTGGGTATGCTAAATTACTTTGAAAAAATCCTTTAAAACAAAGTCTCCTTAACATTTTTTTTCTACTGAAATCACTGCGATTAATGCATGTGGCACCACTTTCGGCTTAATTTAGTAGCAAATTGTCACTGTAAATTAGCTAGTAGCCTTTGAGGTTTAGGCTGCTTGGGATTTGTTATTTTTACAATTACTGCCTTAGAATTTGTATTTCTCCGAAGTTACAACAGCGGTTGATTTGAAATAACCCAAATAAGGAATACTCTTCGTTGTGATGTGTATTTAATAATCAATCATCAAAAAATATGCATTCTCAACAGAAAAACTTCAACAGAATTAGATCTAATTCAAATAAATCAATAGAATAGTCCACAATCAAAGGACCAAACAGACCAGCCCTTAGTTGATTGATTACACTTGAATCTTGATATTTTTGTTCGGATTTAATTGGTTTCACAGAGCAGACACAAAATAGATAGATAACCCAAAGAATAATAGCATAGATCAGTTAAAGAATACAACACATGACAATGGCAGAGATGGTTCTTCAAAGTAAAAGAGAAATGAGTGTGTCAAAATAAGAAAAGAAAAGAAAAAAAGAAATCACGAGAATATATTCTCTCTGACTTTTATTGTTTAAGTGAATGATCGATCACTCTTGATCGATTTTATAAGGCTTCAAGTAGTCCTTGATCTGGGTGGTGTTCTTCTACGCCTTTTACTTTCTTTTCAACAGCTTCAAACCCAGAGGAGAAGAGATCTAGTTGCAATGAAATACACAAAATATAATTAAGAATTTATGTGTTTGTTTAACACAATATCTTACTTCATCAGGGCAATCAGGATGTTTTTCAATAAACTGAGCTATTTACTCGTGCTAGGCGTTTAAAGCTTCTTATTGCTAAGATTAAGATGGCTATTGTTATTGCTAAGGAGCGGGCTATTATGGTATTCTTTCAAGTGGGTAGTATTGTGGCTCTGATTCCAGAGCAATTCCCTGGTTATTACTGTAAGAACCCTATTGTTCCTGAGAATATGTTTACATTTAAGATTTCTAAGGTTGAATCAGAGAACCTTTAGCTGGCTCTGCTTACTCTGGTGTTTAGAAGGGAAGTTAAGAGACATTGATTTCATATGTGGAAAATAAAAAGAAAATATAAAACGTTGAAAATCCATTACATTTAGCACTGAACGATGATTTCTGATGTGGCCTAAGCAAGCCCAGCAAGCTGTTCACGAAGTCCTATTCATTCCCACTGCTTTAGTATCTCTCCAGCAGCTCGAAGATCTAAGGCTCATCGTTGATCACCATCTCTGCAAAAAAAATGAAAGTGAATCAATTTATTATTTCATGAGATTTATCGTTCTGTATTAATCGTTTGAGGGATGGATGCATTAAAAGTGAGTTATTTGATTTCTGAAACCCAATCTTTTTGAGAATTAACTAATATCCATCTGTCTATTCATTTTACCTTTCATCTTGAGTTTTTCGTTTTCGGTGATGGTTTGGTTCTTGTAGAGTTCAGCACTGAAATAAAACAGTTTAGCATGAGGCAGCTATAATTTGTCCATTGGGAATATGTATGAGTGTGTAGTGTGGTATCTCTCTTATCTTTTGTTTTTGTTGTTTGATTTTGAAACTGGATTCTTTAATAATTTATTATCTCTCTTTCTTTCTTATTTCAGCAAGGATCCAAAACCCCACTTAATCTTCTCAAAGCTTTTCGTTTCTCACTTTGTTTGTCTGCTTCTCTCTCGCTAATAATACATCTTAACTAAATCTTGTTACAGAGTTTGATTGGGCATATATAAATATCTCCCCACCATTGTTTATTTTATTTCTTTTTCAAATTGAACCCATTTAGCCTTACAGTTTTTGTGAATAATCTAATGATTTCATTCAACAAACTCTAATACGTTTGCAGATCAGATTCATAGAAATCATCTTTAATATATATTATTTATTCTTCTAAGTGAGCTTAATTTAATTAAATTCTTTGAAATAGCCCGAAGACTCTAATTATTTAGATTGATTTCCAAGGATAACATTCTACTTATGTGCTAAAAAAAGTTATTGCTCGTTTTCAAAAATATATTATTATTAAGCCTCTCATTAGTGTATTCTAATTCAGAAGAGTTCTTAAGCTTGGTAATTCTTTTATCACAACATCATTCAATTATTGAGATGCATTGAATGTAGATTGAGGTTATCGAGATGAATTTAGTTCATTTTTTAAATGACATAAAAAGGAATCCCCAAAACTTATTAATTTTCGAGCTAGCACTCAATAAACACTAGGGAAAACGAACACAATCTATAAAGTAACAGAAATAAACTAAATTCTCCTTCGCTCTTATTTTGGCTTGCTTGTTGAAAACAACCAATTTATTGCCTGTCTTTGGAATTGAAAGTACCTCAAAGGGATAAAAGGAAGAAGATCTTACAAAAACAAGATTATGTTCACCGATCGCTGCTCAGCAGGCAGTGTTTCTCTGCGAAAGGACACTCTAGACAGCTTTTCTCATCATTCACTCAATTCCAGGAGAAGTAACACACACATACACAATAGAACACGCATGGATTAATAATAAAAACACTGCTCTTGTTTTGTTTGGAAGGCAATTAGATACTTAAATCAAGCAAGACTTAGTTAGCGTTAAAGCTGAGCCCATTGGTCCCAGAGAACAAGTAAAAACTACTTAGCGACTCACAAAGAACCACTGGATTGAAGAGACAAAGCGGAGAAGATAAAGAATCATCAATGTTTCTGCTGGATAGATTCCAAGCAAGTCAAAAGAGCAAATCAGAGAATGCCTTCAAGACAACGAAAGTGTTGAATCTCACACAACAATTCAGAAAAACATAGCAATCAGTTGAATCCAGATAGCTAGAAGAAGTAATGAATGTGCAAATTGTATTGATTGCAAGCTCACTGAGAAAATTGTTTACTATTTGATATATCTTTTTAACAATCTAATGATGACTAACTTGAGCATTTTGCTTTGTTGACGGTTAAAGAGTCGGATACTGGTGAACAACAACAGCAACAGCCAGCTAGATAAAGCATACCCCAAAGGAGGAGTTGATTATCAGGGAACTGAATAGTCTTTTTTAGAGAATCCTTCATATTTTAAGATCTTCGAAGCGAACAAGAGAATCACACTGGTAATCTCAAGAATATTCCGATGAAAGACTAGAAATTTTGATGTTTTTATTTCTTTGCTGCAGTAAAATCAAAAGCGAGAAGATGCTTTAAGAGACTTAACGGAGTAAATGCAGTCAGTCTGGGCTAGCAGTAACGGGGGAAAGAATGTACTGCTCGTGAGTGATGCACTTTCATCGCTGATGCAGTCTATCGAAGAAGCCTAACGAAATGAGATCGAGTTAAATCGCGCTATGCGTGAAATGCACAAACAGCTACGAGAGAAACTAAAGCTCTAAGTCGAAAGTGAAATATATAAAGGATAGAATAGACTCGGTGGAGAGGAGCTTTTCTTGTATAAATAGAAGCTAGAAGGAGCGAATGCTGATTTACGACTTTTAAAAAAGGAAACCATGCGATTAATGCTTGTGAATGATGAGCTAAGGAAAAAGAATTTGACTTATGAGAAACGCTTAGAATGGTTAGCTGATTCGAATGGATTGACAAATACCTCAGGCTAGTTTTATAACAGCAATACAAGCAACGTAAATGATTCGATAATTAATGTAAACGAGCAGAATATCACAAATGAGTCGCTATTAGGTGGATAGAATAATCTAACGTAAATCTAGCAATCCCCGAAATAATAGCCAATGCAGTCAGGAGCAGCTGCAAGTGGTTCCAAGAAGAGGATCTACACTGGGATGCAAGGTGTGCTTGCTGAGTTAGTGAAGGAAAACGAAACTCTTAAGAAGGATGTGAATTTTAAAGCGAAAGAGATGGAAAGACTCAAGGATCTGAACTACAAGCAGCAAGACAAAATGAACAGGCTGTATAGAAAGATCGACATGATGAAAATGAAGAAAGTGCTGAAAGAGGAGGATAACAAAGTCGCATCGAAGAACCCAGAAGATGATAAGTTCGTGTTTGAAAGGAATTAATTGCCGATAACATTGGATTTTAAGCTGTAATTACTGTCAGCAAGGCAATAAAGTAAGCAGAATTTAGAGGGACAGGTTTTTTAGTTGTTTGACTGTTTTATTTTTGTCTGTTTGCGTTCCTTAGACTTTTTATCTGAGCTGCAAGAACACGGTCGTGAGCCATTCGTGAATTCATTCGAGGATGAGCGGAAAGAGTAAATTGAATTGGTTGTAAATCAAATGCATTCCTTCAGAGATTTCGGAGAGAAAGCGAACACCTTGATCCATGAGCTGCTGTATATCCTTAGCTTCAACGATCTCAATGAGGTTATCGGTTATATCAGCAAGAACTTCAAGCAAACTTTCCAAGCTGAAACTGTCCATCTATGGGTGAGAGAAGCTGTAAGCTACATAAAACAAGAATTAGATCTCTGAAATTGAAAATAATTGCTGTGTTAATCTCACTCACTCAGGAAACAGGCATACTGAAGACAATAAACTAGCAGGGAAAGGAACTAAAGGCACTGCCAACTCGAGGGATATTTCTGAAGAGCATCGAACAAGAGAAGATTATCAACTGCAGCAGTTAAAAGGATGTTGTGTTGTATTAAGACATCGAAGGAAAGGTTGTCACAAGTGATAAATGCGTGGTCTTCCCTGTTTATCTCCATCCACATAACAAAACCTCAAGCACTTATGATAACAGCAGTGCGAATATTAGTCAGAACAGCAACAGCTTGTTGTCATCTAGGTATTTAATTGGTGTTCTGGAGATCAGTAAGTTATTCACTGAGAATTTCAAAGCAGATGAGCAATATCAAGCAATTTTGATATGCAAAGTTCTTAAGTTCCTATTCAAAAACATGCACGAAATCAATGTTCTCAGATAGCAACTCAGGTAAAACAAAAACACACAAAATAGAACAATTAATACTCGTTCTTACATCAGTTTATAAGTTCTATCTTCATTTTGTATTCCTTTCCATAGACTGTCAACAATGAACGAAGAGTTCTTCCAAGAGTTATGCACGAGTACATCGTAATGGCAGTTCCAATTGATTATCCAAAAGCACGCTGCTACCATATTGTCGTCTTGCCAATCGCAGTTTATATTCATCGAAAACAACAAAATTGTCTTGTAAAAATCAACCAATGATTCTTGCAGCTTCTCATCGTCAGTGAGTCTCTGCAGTAAAGTCATCGAATCCAAGAAATCAATGATATTCTATGACAGCAGAAGATAGCCATAGTTCATGCAAGACATCGACATAGCATCACTATTGCCAGTGTACTATCATCCTATATTCAAATCAACTGATCCAAAACAACAACAGCAACGACAAAGAACACAGTAATAGCAATAATTACAAGAGTATATTAGTTCTTTTCTTTGCTGAAAAAACGTTTTTGTACTTTTTATTCAATTAGAGTTATAGGGATCGTACAGTTTGTGATAAGATAAAGGAAGAAGCCAGCACTAAACCAGCTGAACGAGCAGATAATCGAAGAATAAGGACTGCTGAGCTAGGATATCGAGTACAAGTGCTTCTGTGATTATATCTAATCAGCTTATAACATAGTGTTTGAGAAACAACAACAACAACAAAACTAGCAGTGAAACAGATAAAGTTTAGGGATAGACAAGATACATAAAGGCAAGAAGGGAAGCATATTAAAAAAAGCTAATATTGCTTTCTCATTTATCGATCACCCATTAAATCTTGCAATCTTACCTCCCTAAAAATATTATATTTATTATTCTATTATCACCCCCTTAACACACATGCACGAATACAACTCTAATATCTTTTCCTCTATTCATTCAAATTCATCTGCATATTCTTCTTCTTGTTCTTCTTCTTCCTCTCTTAAGTCCTCTTACTGTTTATTTTCTCCTTCTTCTTCTCCTCCCTGCTTTTTATTTTTATTTTTATTTTCCTTTTCAATTCTTTATTTATCTTAATCATTAATCTCATACTGCGTCCCTGAAGAATCTTCCTCAAACTCATAGTTCTCTATCTCTTCTGCTTCTTCTTCTCCCTTCTGTTCTTCTTCTTTCTCTGCATTTTTTTTAAATTAATTCGTCTACTAAAATGAAAAACTATTCATTTTTTTATCAGTTGTCTCATGCGGATGATGCGACATTACACCTGTACCACCAGCAGCAGCAGTGTGATCTTAATCATTCTAAGCTTTAAGTTTCTCCTTTTATTGTCTGTCTTCTTCGTCAAACTTCTCAAATGGATCTTCATATTCAGCTTCGTAGTCTTCGGAAGGATCTTAATTCAACTTATCTTTGTCTGCTTGTTTTTAGATTATTTAGGGATTATTATTATTATTCTTCAATTGAGGAGATATGGATGAAACAGCATTGTGTTACTAATTATTCAAACCCTTTGATTATTTTGAGTTGACTTGTGTGTGCTTAATAATCTTATCTTCTGCTATATTTTTATCTTTTACTTATCTTGGTTATGATTGCTCTTTTGACTATCTAATAGGTGCTGCTGGCTTTTAAGTAGAATCTAACAGCTTTTGATGTTGTTTCCCCTAAGATTATTATAATTATTATGATTTCGTTAACTTCACACTATTGGATACATTCTACAAATCATTCGGTCCCCTACTTTTATTATTTTTATCCTTCAACTCTTCCCTGTGACTAACTACTACCTTCGGAAACAGCACAGCCGATACAGTCTATCTCTTATTTTCAGCTATAATATTTCTCTATTTGCTCTTAACACTGCTGGTTCTTGCATCTTGATTATCCATCTAATCATCTTCGTTGAACATCGCTGCTGATTATCGTGAAGTTGGATACTTTGTTGATCTTGTTGACTTACCATAATGATGATTATCCTTAAGATTATTCATCTCCATAATAGGTTTGACTTATCTAAACTGAATACTTCTGCTAGCTTTGTTAATTAATATCTTTCGAAATAGCTATGCAAAATCACTGTTGCAATCTCTAGCAAAGAAATCCATACCTAGGAAATTTTTAAACATTTTTAAATACAAAGCTAAAAATATTAAATATATCTCTCAAAGTAATTGTGTATACCTTCTGTTTGAGGTAAGCTCTTTGTGAATATCATACCTGATGCGTTCTCCAACTCAATCTAGAAGTTGCTAAGGAAAAATGGGTTTAATTACCAGTGACAATAATAAGATATTTTTAAAAATATTCAAACCCATTTTCTATTTTGATCTCTGCGAAGTATTTCTCTCCTTCAATCTCTGCTGTCTTTCGATAGAGCACTTGCTTCTTTCCAGCGAGTATCTGCTTCAAAAATTGCTTCTTCTGGTTGTCACCTTCAACAACCAATCATAAAATAAATAAATCCATGCAAAGTAGCTTCAATCTTTTTTCTACTTTATTGTGCGATGAAGGAATCAGATGGTAATTAAATATTTCCAAACAGGGCCACGTTAATCATAGTATTTTTATCATTATTTGTTGATATCTCTGAAGCATTCAATTAAGTTGTCTGTGAAAGAGATTTATGCTTGAATTTCTCCTTGTCATATACTGATGACACAGTTCCTCGCAAGGTCTTATCATTATCTCTCAGTTCCTATGAGCTTCTGTGCTATCTCGAAGCAGCAGCAATAGCTACATCATCGGGAGTAAATTTACTGCATACTTTTAACGCTTTAGCATGTTCTGCTGCTTCTTTTGACCATTTCGAATTATTAAACACACTCTTGGTCTATTCAATTCTTCTGAAAAACGCTTAGGTTGCTCGCTGCTCGTTAAGAACCTAATACGATGGATAAGCTAACATCCTTTGAGAAGTAACAGCGTTGCTGTTTTTATTCTTCATGGAAATTCCACTGCTACTATTGCTGGTTGAACTGAAATTATTTTTATTTAAATTATTAGATTTGCTGAAGCTTATGCTTTTATTGTTGGTCTATGACAGCTTGGTGATTGCTGGTGTCACTGGGTGAGAGTGCTTTAAACTTTGCGTTGCTTGAACACTGAGAAGCTTACGGACATACAGTTCATTTTACTTTTCGATCTCGACCTGCTTTAGATACTGCGCGTAGAGGAAATGCTGCTATCTCAGTGCTTATGAGTTATTCATGGAATCAGATAAATCGCCAGGGATTAATGGAAGTGCATGTGACCGATTGGATTTTATTTCCTGGAGCTTAGTCTAATGCATCTGAAGGTCTTTATTCTTCTCCCATTTCCACAATAACTTGCTACTACCACCTGTGCTGCTGCTACTCCCTTTGTACATACTGGCCTAGCGTTCAGACAGAAATAAGTAAGGAATTATTGTAAGTTTTAATTGTCTATTCGTTTGAGATTTAGAGTTGGCTTTGTGAAGAAACAATAATAATATTTGACTAAATAAACAATGTGAAACTACACAAATTCCTTCACAAAAGCCTTCAAATTACAAACAAAAGCATCCTTACAACTCTTCACCACACAAATGAAAAGATGTAACTTTCTTTTTTGAATCTTATCCAAGCAATTTGTGGAATATTCCTTTTTGCCATTTACAAAAAAAGGAAATTCCCAGAAATTGAAAATTTAAGCAAAAAATCTTTTAATTGTACTTCTTTAAAAAAAGTAGCTCTCAAATCAAAATTTCCATTGAGTTAAGTAGGCTATGCTGCTAATTATTTGAGCTTTTGGAATTAACAAGCTGGTGATTATTTTTTATCCTTACAAGCTGCAGCTAGATTTGCGAAGAGCTGTCAGCTAACTTCATTGCCACAAAAAATTTAATTTGTTTGGAAAAAAACCTGCATTCAAATTCAGACTCACTTTAGCGTAAAAATTGAAAATACTGGTATCTTTTTTTGAAAAAGCTGAATAAATTATCTTCCCTTGTGCAGTAATTCAGTTATTTTCTATGAAATAGCCAAATGAGACTGTTTCTACTCGCACTTTCCTACTTTCCTGAACTATTTTCCTTTCTTTAATCTATTTAAAGGTATTATTTTTGCTAGCATTATCGTATTATTTTATTTAATCTTTTTTGATTCTGAAATATTCTTCAGTGCCATTTTCTATTTCTTTCTCCCCGAAATAAATATCTTCACTGCTTATTTTAGTTTTTAATTATTCTCCTAAAATCAATTGAAGTTAACCATAATAATTATTATTATCCTTATGTTGTAAAAGATCATCATAATCCAATCTTTTACGATTAGTAAAAGCTGAAAGAAACACCTAAATCAGACAAATTGTCAATCAAAAACTCAATAACAGAAATAAATGGCTTCTTAGTTTAGTTTAATTGAATTAAACAAACCAACAAACATAACCACCACATCTCAAGCTAACTAGCCTACTGCTACTGTCTCCATAGCAATGATCAATTTTAATCTCTCGAAACCCCCGCAGCTTCGTCGACATCTCTCTAATCCAGTTGTAAGAAGCTCACCAAATAAATCTAATCTATCAAGGACACTTTTCAACTCCTCACAATAATAACAACAAAACAGCCTTCTCAACATTGTTAACACCTTTTTTTAGCAAAAAATAACCACTCTTCACTCATGTTTCCAAGTGATCATCCTAAGACAGACTAATTTCCTCTGAATCTAGCATCGAAAAAACAACAACTAAACTTCGAATCATCTAAACCATCTTTTTCAGCATACATGTTTGCAAAATAAGAGCATCTACCTGATAAAACAATCCAGAAAATGCTCGCTTCTAACTCCAAAACAGAACCAAATGAGCATAACAAGAACTAACCCACTTTATCCAATAATACATTCTACACTACATTCTCCTAAAAAACAATAAAAAACAATGGATAGCAACAGCAATAATAACCCAATAATTTTCTTTTGGAATCGCGATAAGAATCCTCTTCTTAGTTATTTAGGTTTCCCTTTCAAAACCAACGCTGGAAGTTCAAGTCTCCTTAAGCAGCAGCCCCTCTCAACTAGATCGATTCGCTGAGTTCCTCAATCCCCTATAACTCAAGGTTACTATTACTAAATTTGTTATTCTCCCCCACTCTCTCTCCCCCATCCCCAGAAGTTAATCGTTTGATTTTCAATTTGATTAATTACATTCATTTTTCATTTACAACTGGAAAGTAATCATAATTTGCAGCTGCTTAAAGTTACAGAATGCCAAACGAAGAGCAAAATAAAATGTTTTACCCAAAAAATGAGTAGTTGGGACAGATAAAAATAAACAAAAACATGAATCAGGGTTGCTTTATTTGATTGATTTTATCTCTTTTTCCTATTTTATCATACAATCCTCTAAATAGGTGGTTCCTATCAGACAGCGATCCCTCTAGGACTCAACTTACTCCTGCTAAATCATCTTCCTAAAGTACTATCTTCTACTAGCTGGACTTTCCAAACTCCCTTCATACAACGATATCCTCCTCTACATCTGTGACTTATTCTTCTTCCCAGAAATACGCATAATACCCATATTTCAATAAATTTTAATAGAAAATATTCAAAGAATCAATAGAATTACCGAATCTAGTTGGAAATAAAATAGAAGTCACGAAACATAGCAATAGGAGTAGCTACGGAAATAAAGTAAGCAACAGAGGTTCTGAGTAATCTCTTGGGAAGAATTCTATGGAGAAGTTCATCTGTGGGTAGGGTTTTTCAAGGGGGGTTTCTTAGTAAATCAATAGAGTTGAGGGACTTAAGGTAGTTTCAAAGATAAAAACAGATAGTTCGTTGATAGAAAGAAAGAGCTCAATTGATTTAAGGAGTCCTTTAGATTTTTAGAAATTAGCAGATGATCATGAAGATGATGATGGCGGAGAAACTGAAAGCAATCGCAACGATTTTCAATTAGTAGTGTCATCCCCGATAATAAGCCATAAGTAAGAAGTAGAAAATGCTTCTTCTGCAGCTTTATCTTCATCATCTCGGTAGATAGCCATGCCGATTGATACTACTACTTCAGCTATTAATACTAATACTCTTCACCCTTCAAGATAGAAAACTATGGGTTCTTCATTCAGATCGTTGCTCAGGAACATATCATAGCCAAAATCAGAGAAACTTATTAGTAAATAACTGATTTGTTTAGATAAAGCTGCCAACAATAGTAAATAAATTATTTCCATGGAGTAAACTCAGAAATCTCAGAGAATACCTCCAACTCAAACTGGAATGGTATCACAGCTTGCAGTGCAATCTCGGACTGCCGCGATTCTTGATTTGTCAACTAATAGGTTCATTTGGAGCTAAAAAGGCTTGAAATCATGTGAAATAGCTTCATTAACTAAGATAATGACATGTTATATTGTCTGTGATATGCTGAATCGGACAATCTTCAGAAGAAACGATCCAGTAAAAGTATCCTTATCTCCAAATGTCTTAATTTCTGTGAGCAAAGCAGCATCAAATATGATGGGCACTTCAGCACTGCTAAGACGAGGAGACTAACTAACTTTATGGAGTCTACTGCATGGGTTAATGCTCCCCAGTGGAAATGACGCTGCCTATGCAATTGCAGAAAATATCGGTAAAATATTCTTCGAGAGCTCAGAAGAGTTCAAATAGAGGAAATGCAGCAATCCAGGGAATACTACCTGCCATCCAAAGGAAGGTACACATGATTAAAGAAAGATAAAACAGGAAAGTGGAAGAACAATGATGAGAATGTTATGCGCTTTATGCTGTTTGTTTTTGAAGGGATGATTTCTATTTTTAAAAAGGGTAGCAAGAGTTTATCAGGATCATGAACGAATATGCAGAGAAGATGGATCTGAAGAATACAAGATTTGCTAATCCCCACGGACTCAGCAACAATCGAAACAAATCATGCTCGAAGGATATTTGTTTGCTAGTTGCGTAGGCTATGAAAAATAAGCATTTCAGGGAGATCGTCAAAACAAAGAACTACACTGCAACCATAATAAATAACCATAAAAAACAACGAAAACAAGGGGAAAGAATTACAGGAATAGGAGGAAGAACTAGTGTAGCATGGAATAGTCGAAGCGAACAAGCACAACAAATTAACTAGATTGTTGTAGATTAACCTGAAGAATTACCTGAGCCATCTTTCTCTTCGAGAAAGGTGCATCAGATAACATGGGAGAACACCAACAAGCTACTCAACTAATCTGAGTTTTGTCTAGGTGTCAAGACAGGAGTCACGCCATCAGCTGGTCCTTGCTTGGCAACTTGTTTTCGGCTGAAACAAAAAAGTTATGTCATTGTAGTATTGAAAGCACCATCAATGGAAATGCGCTTTGAAGAAACAATGAAGATATTGCAATGGATAATAAGTAACTTTCATGGAGACTTAAGAGAGTTGTCAAGAGAGATGATGCTCAAATATGAGGCAGATTCAGAAGATATCATTGAAGATAAATATTTGAAAGAAATATATTAGAAGGGAGGATAAGTAGATGGAGAGGAAGGAAGAGAAGATGATGACTATGAGGAAGATGATCAAGGTGAAGAGGAAATTTTACAAGAAGAAGGGGAGTGTGAAGAATGCATTAATTCAGAAGATGAATCAGAAGAAATTAATGAGGAAATTGAAGATAATTTAGTGGGTAATTACGATAATGATGCTAAATAAGAAGATGAAGGAATAGACGGATAACTGTTTTGTTTCGAAGAAATTGAAGAAAATAGACAGATTAAAGAGATCAACTAGGACAATGATGCAAAAGATGATATTGATTAGATAATTGATGAAAAATACAAAGAAGAAGAAAACAACTTCACAAATGCCAAAAAACAAAGGATAATGTTAAGTTGATTTAAGATTGAATTTCTTAAAAAGGAGGGGATAATCAAAATAAAAATAATGAATATGTCTTGGAGTTGCTCAAGAGGTAAACATAATTACTGTGTGTGTATTTGTAAATTCTGATTCCATAACGAAGTCAAAACTTAGCCCATTCTATTGGTTGATAAATGCAACTTTTTTTTGTTGGAAAACTTTGTTTGTGATAATATCAAGTACATAGCATTAAGCAACAAATAATGCAATACAAAACAAAACAAATTCATATTTATCTTTCAAATAACCGATGCGTTTGGTCTTTTGATTTGCTTTTCATTGTAAGTCAGGGAATTCTTGATGGCCTTGCTTTTTTCGGAATTCTACAGAGATGCCGATCTAGATTCAAGCTGCTGTTGTTGATCCACGTCGAGAGGAGTCAGTGGGAACTCAGATTCGTTTTTGAACAGTGCTCTGAGCTCGAAATAGTACTTAGCGTAGAGAGCGCTTTTAACAGTTACATTGTATTGCAGTAACTCGAGGAACTTCTGCTCGAGAGCGTTGATTTCTTCAGTCACGAAGAATGGATAGATATAAGCGAAATCTGCATTTGAAAGGTACTTATCATCCCAGACCTTCTATGCTACTAGCAGAGAGCACAGGATCAGAGGTCGCCAGTTCGTCGGGCACAAAGGTAACCCTGTGAATGCGATGAGTCTGTTGATGTAGACTAAACAAATGATGCAGCATTCTGGGGAGAATTTAGCGCAGTCATAGAGAGCCTTCATGAACTCGTAGATATTATCTACTGAGGGTGTTTCCCTGAGAAGTTTTCGTCTCGCTTCATCGAATTCTTCAGGTTTTTCTTCGATGTATTTTTCCTCAGAGAAAAAGTGCAATTCTGAATCCTTGGAGATTTCCTTGCCGGATTGATAGTCTTCATGCATTTAGGAGTGGAGGATCGTGGAGACAGCTTGGATGATAGCCTTGACATTCGGGGAGGATATTGTGTGTCTGATGTACATGGAGTTGGTTGTACTTGAGGGAGGTTTTTAAGTAGCCATGATTGGGGAAGATGAAAAGACGACTCTGAAGTGCTTTTTAGTTTTTCTTAAATTTTCTATTTATTTTTACTTTAATTCTTATTAATCTGAAGAGTATGTATGAGACTCCAAGAGTTTTTCCCTTCTTTTTCTTGCTATTTTTCGTTTAAGGAGATTCCTTCTTTTATTTCCTCCACTAAGTTTATTCTGATGATAACTTAAAAACAATTTCTCTCCTGTTCTCAAAGGAAGACAATAAATGCTTCAGAGAATCGCCAAGGACTCCTTGAGACTAAGGGTGAAATGTCAAAATGAGAGTTTTTGAATGAGAGTAATTTTGGAATAAGAATTAAGTCGTTTTTACTGATTGGTTTTCATTGATTTGTAGAATAATATTTAGAAAATGAGGCTCCAAAGAAGTAAAACTATTGGGATAATATGCTGCTTTTTTAGTTTTAGATGGCTTAGAGGCATCTAGTTCGTTTCATACTTTGTTTATTGCTAATAATTACCTTATGAATTTAGATTTAAATAAAGATCTTTTGATGACTGAACCCAATCAATTTCTCTTCAAAAACACAAAGGATTTTCTCTCTTTTGGGAGGATTATCATTAGAGAAATAGCAAATACAACCAGCCTCGATAAAGCAGGTACTTTTCTTACCCAAGATACCTCTCATTATTGGTGGCAAAGGGGAAGACACCAAATAAATAAATTCGAAGTTTTAAAGCT